>TARA_R110002020_G_scaffold181370_2_pt1 | contig 12227 bp, 13 predicted proteins | sample TARA_R110002020 | Tara Oceans TARA_R110002020 (sample SAMEA4396489) | marine metagenome | biome: Westerlies Biome; feature: [MES] marine water layer (ENVO:01000295) within the mesopelagic zone...; material: water (ENVO:00002006), including particulate matter (ENVO:01000060) such...
ATCCTTATTATCATCAGCTGCGTCAGTGTCTCCACCAAGTCTGAAAATTGGGTCGTCAACAGTTACGACTGTACTATTTACTGTAGTGGTTGTTCCGTCAACTTGTAAATTGCCAGCGATAATAACTTCCCCACCTGATGCGTTTAGAGTTAAATCTCCACTTGATGTGGTAATTGTATTATCGGTAGCAGCTCCCACTGTAATGTTACCTGCAGTAACTCCTGCAAATTGAACATCACTATTTGTTGCAATTGCTTGTCCTATTGCAATCGTTGGGGTAGTGTTTTCTCCTGTATTATTTGTAACAGTTACACCAGTCCCTGCTACAAGAGCTTGAACAAATGAACCTGTTGTTTCAGTCGCAAGAATGACTCCATCGTCTTTTATGGTTACCACACCACTAGATACTAAAAAATTATCAGTACTAAAAGATGCAATCCCTTTATCACTAGCCGTTGCAAAAATATCTGAATCTGTTTGGTCTACTGCGAGTGTTCTTCCTCTAGCACTTTCACTAGAAGCTGCACTCATTGTTATTCCATCCCCAGCTGTTATATCATCTAAGGTTGGTAAATGAGCTGTTACGACACTAGAATTATTGTGTCTTCCAACGTATAATTTTCTACCATACTGGTCTAACGCCATTTCGCCTGACGCTAGTCCACTAGGCACAGAGCTGGCACCGTTGTTTGCCGCTCTTTTTATTTGTATGACATTAGCCATTATGTTCTCCTGTTATTGTTAACTAAATGTTCCACCATCTAAGGTAGAAGCTCCGTCTACATGGACTTCGTTCCATGAATCTTCATCTCTGATATACATTACGTCATCATCAGAGTCATACCAAATATTACCTTCATTTACTTCATTTGTTGGACTTGAAGCTTGAACTGTAACTGATTTGGCTGAAATTTCTTCTATGGCATCTTTAACGTTACCAGCATTTACTCCATCAGCAGATACTGTGATTTGACTAGCCGTTATAGAATGAGTCTCTGAAGTTTTTGATACTCTTTGAGTTCCTATACTTTTAGACGACGCAGTAGTTGTTGACTTTAAGGTTGCCATTATGTAAATGCTCCTTGTTTAGTAACGGATTTTTCTAGATAAACTTCTCCGTTAATATGTCTCGTAATTTTTCCAGTTGCATTATTTTTTGCAACTAAATCCCAATATCCTGTAAACCCATCTTCTAAAGACCCAGTTTTACTAGCTGGTAATGATACTATGTAAGTATCACCAGCAGTCACTTGGGAAGCTTTTGCATTTAATGATAAACTACCTGCTTCTCCCACTAATAATGATATACTAGCTGTACCAGTTCCTGTCCCTGCTCCCCCTGGCAAAGCTACTGTAGGTTGACTAGTATATCCAGAACCCGCATTAGTTATGGTTACAGATGAAATCTTACCACTCTCTATCGTGCATGTTGCCACTCCATCAGTTGCCCCTGGGGTTACTCCATTACCTCCAGAAATAGATAAGGTAAAAGTTCCGTCTGTATATTGCCCCCCGACATGATTGATGACATAAGCTACTAATTGACCTTCTTCATCATCTCCTGTAAAACCAGTTCCGCTATAATCATTTGAAATCTTTGCAATTATTTTATGGTCTTCTATTTGATAAGACGTTTCAAACGTAACAGTTTCATCAAGGCTTTCATCTTGATATACAGTTAAATTTATATAATCTGTAGTTGCAGCCATTTAATTCCTTACATTAATACTGAAGTAACCGTTGAATTAGTAGAACCTTGTCTTCTGAAACAGAAGTATACTGAATCGCCAGGGTCGCCTAAATCTGGAACATTCAAATAATGAGTTTGAGCTCCATATAATAATAAATCATTAGTAGCATCAACAGTATAACTTGAAGATGTGCTAAAACTTATTATTATAGGACTGGTTGGTGTAACTGCAATTTTATGATGTTGATTTTTATCAATAGTAATACTAGAAGTATTTGCATTACTAGTTGTTACTGCTGTCTGGACACTCCAAACAGGAGAAACATCAACATTCAATGCTTCACCAGCTCCCATTTTTTGTAATTTTGCCATAGTTTATTCCTTTTTATCTAACACTAAAGATGCCTTGTGGCATTGATATTGAGACATTTCTGTTGTTACTCTCATTATCACTTAATTTTTTATAAAATTCTCTCATATAATATTCTTTCCTTTCTATTTCCCCTGACCTTTCAAAAGATTTTGCTTTAACATAATCAACAACTGCTAATGATAATGTAGAATTTAAGTTTATATGGGCAGATTCGGAAGGACTACTTACGTTAGATAATGCTTGATTTGCCCATGTATCTTCATCTGTATCTGTAGAAAGACTAGAAGGGTCTTCATCAACAAATACCCCTAACCCGTTTGCATCCTTTAGTCCAGTATATTCTATTCTAAGACCATTGATTATATCTTCACTAGGATATATCACAGAAGAATCATCAAGATTTACCATTTTTCCAGTTGTATCTGGATTAATTTTAGCACTTGACATTTTTTCGTAGATATGAATTATATCTCCAACTACTTTGTAAAACCAATTTCTACTAGTATCGTAACTCATGGGCTTGTATCCTCAGTAACTATTGGGTTGTCAATAATACGTCTTATTCTTTTATACTTACTATCATCGTCAGTATCTAATATAGAAACGGATTTAAGAGATATTAAATCATTCGGTAAATCATATTCTCTAACATTTTTTGTAATATTTGTTTTTTTAACCCTAGCCTTTCCACCTGCCCTTTGTGTACTTTGAATGGCATTAAAAGCGTCTTTTATCCAAGCAGTTACTAATTTAGTGTCTCTTGTGTTCGCTCTTTCCATTATTTCAAGTATAGTCATTATTGGTCAGCTTTCCTTTCTTCTGCTCTTTGGGCTTGTTGTTGTTGTTGAGGGGTAGCGGCTCCTCCAGTAATCGCTTTCAATTCATTCATTGCCCAGTTATAATATTGCATACCAGATTGAGAGTCTTGAGCAGAGATATTTAAGTGCCCTTGAGCTTTTTGCATTTGAGTTTGAGATTCTTGTAAATATCTTTCTTGTTTTTTTAAATCCATTCCATAGGATTGAACTGCTTTTTGCACTTCTTGAGTAAACTTTTGAACCTCTTGAGAGTTTGTTTCCCTTTCAATTTGTAATTGAGCAGCGACTTTTTGCAACTCAGAAGCATACTTATCTTTCTTCTCTTTAGACTTAAAAGAACGTTTTTCAATATCAGACCTCATTTGTTTTAATTCATTATCAATTCTTGCATTTTCCTTCTGGACTTGAGCTCCCCATCTTGCTACTTCTGCTTGAAAATTTTGATTTCCCCTTGATACACTAGATGCAAATTCTTCTAGTTTAGTTTTTTCCTTTTCTAAATTACCCCTTGCTCTTGTTAATTCTTGTTGAGAAACCTTTAAAGATGAATCAACCATTTCTATATCTTCATCATTTAACCATCCTTGAGTTGATGCACCTACAGCATCTCCCCCAATAGAGCTTTGATTGTCTACAATATTCTGAGATTTAGATAATGCATCTTCTACGATTGAATAGTCAAGAACTTGGTCGCTAGATGGTATATAATCAGATGGGTCAGGAAGACTTAATCCAGACATAGTAAATATATCAGTAGTAAATCCACTCTCTTCAGCGGTTAAAGTTTCAAGAGTTCCAATTGAGCTCCACTCTAAAGTAGGAACTGGAATATTGGAAACTGAATGAGTAGGAAACCCAGTTAAATAATTAGTTAAAGATGTCGTTGCATTAGTTAGAGATGTCGTTGCACTATCACGGCTATTCTTAGCGGAATAAACCATATCCAATCCCCCTGCATACATAAGAGCAACATTTTCAAATTCAGCCAATAACCAAGCCTCTGTATTTTCATCAATAACTGGCGGGGCTGCATATACTATTACTCCCTTATCCCCTGTTTGAGCAGGAATGTTAGTGTAAGAACTTTCTCCTAATTTATAATAAGTATGGTCATTTGCGCTAGTTGCATTCCCCTCACCATCTAAAGCTATTGCGTCATTATTCCAATCTGGGTCTGGCTTTATATATACTTTTCCAGATAGTTTATAAAATTTTGGAAACATATTTGTTGCGCTAAGTATACTATCGGATTCGTCAAATATATGAATATTTTTATCAGGAGCCTCAGCTGCTACTCTTTTTTTCTTTACTCCGTTTAAATCAGACCCATCTTCTCTATAAACTGCTAAAATTTTATCATATGCAATAGAGGAGCCTGTTCCTATTTTTTTAGTACCACTACTATCCCAACCAAGAACTTCATCTTCTGTAGCAATACTCCATAGGAATTTTTCAGGTAAAGCAGATGTAAGTAGCTTTGAAGCCATATTGATATACTCCACCAAGTTTTTACTTGCTGTAGAATTACCAGTCAAGTTATTTACTTTTTGCCAGAGTTTCATTAATCGCCAATTAAAATAGCTGTTACAGTTGATTCAGCCGAATCATTAACATATCCAGCGTCTTTAATTTTTATATTCGCAACTGGTAATCCACTTCCATCGCTATCAGCTAATGGTATTACACAGCTCTCACCAGAAGAAAGTCTTGATAATACTACTGGTAAAGTTTCTGCTATTACAGATGTGCCAGTCGCGTCATCTCCGTCTCCAGCATTAAATTCAATATGCGTTATAGTTACATCCCCAGCTACAGTTAATTCTAAATCTACAGTTCTCGCGCTTCCAGTTTGAGAATCTACTTTTAAAGATAAAGCTTTTACTTGAGCTGGAGCTGTCCCAACTGTAGTTACAGATTCAAATGCACTTGCAATTGCAGTAAAATCAGTTTGATTGACTACGCCGCTATGCTTAACTGCGTCAGTAGCTGTATAGTCTTGAGTGTAAGAACCCCCAGAACTACCTACATTTTTGTCAGATGATTTAATTGTATAAGATTGTGAACCAACTGTTTTAGTGTCATTAATAGTTGCGTCTAATGAAGACGTTATTTTTATATTATTTGCCATATTTTTCTTTCATTATAACCGTTCGCCCCTCTCGGAAGAAAGGAGGAGGACAAAGAACCAAAAGGGGCTACTAAGTTATATTTCACGAAACTAAGTCGTTAGACTTTCCAGATTGCGTGTGTTTCAGGCATTGAGAGTTCCATACCTAGTTCAGAGAGGATTAAGTCAACCCTTCTATCTGTACCAGTATTCTCTAATGATTGAACACCAACGTAAACTGATGTGTCTCGGTTAACGCCGTTACCTACTAGAGGTCTTATTTTAGCATGAGCCATATTAACAGCCATGATTTTGACATGAGTTCCATCAAGTTGGATATTGCGAACTACATTCATATCTCCATAAGGAGTTGAGATTTGTAGAACACCAAGTCCATATGCATTCTTCTTACCAGTTACGGCAAAGTCTGCACGACCTAAGTCATTACCAGCTCCAGTTCCAACTGCTGTTACGTTCTGTGCGAAATATCCACCTAGCTTATGTAGCCAGTTGTATACATCTGTTGAACAGAAGAAAATAGTTGGTTTAGAACTTTGATATCTCGGGTCCATGAATCTTGACATATCATCTAGGAATGTGTCAGCTGAGTGTGAAGTACTCCATGTAAAGAGGTTACCTTTATCAAGGATGTAACTTACAGCTCCCTGTGTGTACTGAACTGAATCAGAACTAGAACCATACGCTCCGCTTACTTGCGTACCAAACAAGATGGAATATTCAATATCCCATTTATGTTCAATAAGCTTTTCACGCCAAATACGTGCCCATTCATTTGGTTCATATTTAAGAACCGTTGCACGAGCAGTGTTGGTCATGTAAGCTTCTGTACGGAATATCTGGGTTTGTCCATTACCTGTACTGAAGGGCTGGTCATTCCAAGAAAGGTCAGTCAATGCTGAACCTTCTGGGTAAGCAGTTCCAACAACATAAGAACGTGCTTGTTCTAGAGTTGTAGTTGTACTGTCAGCCATTTTAGCCTGACTTGCTCCATGAGCAACAATCTGGGTTGAACCAGCTGTATAAGAAGCTAGATGCAATCCTGTCGTAGAAGCAGGTTTTACAACCTTTACTCTAACAACAACTTGGTTTGCATTAGCCCCAGAGCCAGAAACGGTTTCAGTAATTTGACATACTGCGTATTCGCTTGTGCCAACAGCTGTAGCTGTCGCTTTTAGAGGCACTTTAATCATCTGGTCTTTCATAAGGAACAAAGGCTCTGTATTAGCAGAGGCGATACTTACTGCACCCTGACCAATTGTATTACCAATATTGCCAGTGTTTTTATAGTCAGTACCAATCCTTAGAATTTGACCATCGCCAGATGAGTTTAAATCGCCCACTGCGCTTGTAGCAGTGATTGAAGTGCCAGCAGCGGCTGTTCCATCAGCAGCGAATCCAGTCACATAACCATATCGTTTATGAAAAGAAGGTCTACGCTCAGTATATTTAAATTGAGGGTCGTCTGTTGGCTGTTTTGACATTTTTGACAAAATCCTAAAGAAAGGTGTTTGGTCAATTGCCAATTCAGAAACTCGGTCTCCGAAGTTAAATTTACGACGCAGTAAACCTGTGTTGAGGGGTGTACCACCAGCGTAATCCACATCAGCGGTATTATAATCGCTTACTTGAACTCCACCTGGAGGTACGGTAGAATAACTTGCCATTGGAAGCTACTCCTTCCTGTATTTACTATGTTAACTAAATATGTTAACTAGGAAGTCATTTATTTATGCTAAATAAATCCATTTCTTCTGAGTCAACATCTACATTCATGAGTTTGTCAAACACAGTATCTTCATTGGACTTATTAGATGATGTGGAGACATCGCCAGATGCGCCTAAGCTTCTGGGTTTTTGCCTTACATTCTTCATTTGGTCTAGGAGTTCTTCTTTAGCAGACTCAGCAACGTTCTGTTTAACGTTTTCCCTATTTTTCAAGAAAAGAATATCATCTAAAGAAAGTTTGTGCTCTTTAGCGTATTCCATAAACTCTGTATAATCATTATCGTTAAGTTCATGTTTTTGTCTAAATGCACTAGTTTCTTTTAGTCTGCGATTTTCTTCAGCTTGTTGTCCTTGAAACTGTCCAAGTCTCTTTTGAATCATACCGTCAACAGTACGATTTAAGACTTGTGCAGAAGAACTTTTAGGGTCTTTTATTGCTTCATCTCCGTCAAAGATAAAATCTTCTCCGAGACCTAACTCTTCAGTCATGGATTGTGGTGCTTGACCGCCACCCTCAAAATAAGTTCTCACATGAGTAATTAAATTGGGGTCTTCTCTCATTGCGTCAAGAAGAGGTAAGTAAGGTTCTAATTCACCTAAGCGAGTGTTAAGTCGCCTAGCTTCCTTGCTTGAATCTGTATACCTTTTCTCGTAATCGTGTTTTTCTTCACCAGAGTCCACTGCTTTCTCAGCGACAGGAGTTGTCTGATTGGGTTGAGGTATCGCTTCCTCGGAAAGTGGATTATCCACTTGTGCAGCGTTAACAGAATTATCTAGTTCTTCAAAAAAACTATCTTCTGCTCCTGCGGGGGCAAAAGCACTAGAGCTTTCATCAAAAACATTATCTGAAGCTTCATTCAAAGCTTTGTCTTGAGAAAGGTTGTCTGTGTTCTCTTTAGCCATAATATTGTCCTCCAAATTAAAGGATTTTTAGGTTATTTGTCAATTGCTATTCACTTTTATCTACAACTTGATTTTTAGCGCCTCTTAACCCAGCTCTATATTCTCTTTCAGCAGTTTTCTTCTTAGAGTCTAGGTCGCGCTTGGCAAAAGCAATTTCTTTTTCCATAGTCTTTCTTAAATCTTTTTGCATAGATTTAGAATCAACTTTGTCTTTGTAGATTTCTTTATCAGCTTCTCTAATCTGGTCACGAATACCAGCTTGTACTATTTGTCGTTCCAGAGTTTCATTCTCATCTTGCATATCTTTCATTTCCCCCTCTAGAGAATCTATTTGAGACCTCATTTGCGAGTATACTGATTTACGTTTAATAATTTGTTCTTTATTCCTAATATCTGTTTCAGATAACATAGCTATATCGTCAATTAATCCAGATTGATACCATCTGAAATATTCTTCCATTAATGCCCATCTGTTAACTGGTAATGTAGAGCCTCCCACTATTCTAACATCAAATCTTGCAGATGCATAGTCATTAAACTTACTAATAGCATTTCCAAAGTCACTATATATAGGAACATTAATTTCCACTCTTTTAGTCTCAGTTGTATCAGGTTGAACAATCCTAAATACTTTGTTTGCTTTATAAGTTTGCTGAGCAATATCTTTAAATACTTTTCCTAAATGCTCTAAGGATGGTTCTACTGTAGATTGCATCCAAGCTTTAATTCTACGAGTTCCATGCTCATCTACGGCTAACATTCCTCTATATGTTTCATGCTGAGCCCCTGCTGCTCCTTGCATACTTGAGTAAATACCAGACATATATTCTAAGTCTTGTTTACCTTCTGTAACTATACCAAAAAATGCATTATTTAAAGGAGCTGGCTGAACTGGAGAAGGAGCTTCAAATCCTTGTCTATATTTTAATAGAGCTCCAGGAGAAGATGAGTATTGTTCCCATTCTTCTTCAGGTACAGAACCTTCTTGATACATCCATCTTAGATTAGATGCTAAATTAGCATTATGTATCATTAATTGATGGGACTTATTAATCTCTTGCTGTTTTCCCACCAAAGGGCTTACTGCACTAACGGGGTAAGGAGTCCCTATCCATTGATAACATATTGGAACAATTGGATATTCATTCATTGGTAATATATAATCATATAAAACAGTATCATTCCCCAATGTACAAGTTAGCTTTATTCTTGTGTCATAAAATTTGACAGAATCAATCACTTGTCTTTTAAAATCTGGAGCTTCCATCATGGCTTTATATTCATCTTCTGTAACAACCACATTGGCAACTTTAGTTTTTTCTTGTTGTAGAATAGAAGTGAGCTCTTGATGTTTCTTTTCAATAGCTTCTTCATTCTGCATCTTCATCTTTTCTTTTTCAAGTTCTGCTCTTTCTTTTAGCATTTCACCAGATTCTACTTGGGCATCAAGAGCCATCAATTGTTCTTTATATGATACTTCTAACTCTTTGACAAACATTTCCATTTGCTTTTCAACTTCTTGTTGAATTTGAGCCATCATTTCTTCATCTGGGGGAACTTTATAATTAAGATTTATAAATGCAACTTTAATCTTTTCATATGTTTCATAATAATCTAATAAACTATCTCTACTGCCATCCATTTCGTAAGCTTGGTCGCCAATATCTTCTGGAATAACATTGTCAGAGAATGCACTATTTCTTTGTGAGTAATAATCAGAACTTATCTCTGGGCTTCCAGTCGCTTTAGCAACTTTTCTTGCGTGCTCTGGGAATAATTGTTTTAATTGTTTTTTAGGGAGTATTTTTCTTATCTGTATATATCCAGCATCTCTAAATAGAAAATCTCTACTCATAGGGTCTACATAAACATCATAAGGGTCAAGTCTTTTAAATAAAACTTCTCCCATTCCCCTATCTGCGTCTGGGTCTACATCAATTAAAAAATATCCAACTCCCTTGACTAAAGCATCTTGTATTACATGAGAAAAAACACTTCTTCCATTAGATTGATACCAACAATAATCTGCTAAATCTGCATGGATAGCTGCTATATTTGAATCGCTACCATCCGAGCCAACTGCTTGCCATCTTGGATTATTAGCTGTAACAAAATACTTCATCATTTCTATTACAGGGGTTATTCTATTGATTACAAAAGTAGGCATACCTGCTTCTTGTAATGCTTTTACTTCTTCTCCGCTTAATTGGTCGTTAAGATAAAAATCTTCAGACTGTTGAGATACAGAACGCCATTTTTTACGCCAATTACCATTAGCGTTTTTAAATAACTGAAAGTAATTCTCTGCTATTTTTTTATTCGTTTTTCTAGCCATCGTTTAAATACTTCCTATATGCATCAACGAAATGTTCAGGGTCGCCTTTCCCTCCCGCTGTGTTATAGTATTTTTTCCAATATCTAGCGGCTCCAGTTATTGTATTTGGCATAGGTCGTGGAACTCTCCAATATTTAAGTCTAGAGTGAACAATTCCAGATGCTATATTTTTTTCTAGAATATCAGCCCAGACTGTATCATCAAAATTTTGCCAGTGTTTTAAATCAACCAAACTAGCTTCAGCACATCTAGCCATTAATTTCGGGCGATGCTTAAGATAGTGAGCTAGGTTATCTACAGCGGTCGCGGGCTCTACTTGCCAGAAACTTCTCGCGGGACCGTCTCCCATTTGTCTAATATATTCATATCTTGACTCCACTATCCCAGTGACTAATACAAGTTTAACAGCGTCATCTGACGCAAACTTTTCTCCCATTCCCGAACATACACTAGAAATAAGGGTTTTCATTTGCCCTATACTTACCATTAGTATCTCCTTTTTCTTTTGCCTTTTTTCAATGCTATATTTGGATGTCTTTTTTGAAAACCAGCTGAATCTACAAATCCTTGCCATACCGATTTAGTTTTACCGTTAAAATTAGGAGAACCAGATGATTCTCTGTTCTCTAAAGATTGATTGTCAGGTTTATGTGTAAAATCTCCCTTTGTGCTCATTTCGGCACCATCTGCAAATCTTGTAAGATTTTCATAGTTTCCTCATTTGTATTGAGTTTTTCCAAGTGTGATTTCAAATCCATAGTATCCTTTGGTTGAGTAAATGGGTCGTTCCGTCTAAATAATAATTCTTCTGCTCCCCTAAGAGCTTCTTTAGTATCTAATGATGTACTATAGTGCTTATCATATTGTCCAATAAAATGATTCATTCTTAATATAGTTCTATCCCCAAAACTACTATCTGTGGGTAATGGAGCCATATCAAATCCAGACTCTTCAAAAAATTTATTTAATGACTTTTGTAAAATTTTAACTTGCTTACTGTCGTTCCCATCAAGATTATAAATAAACCATCTTAAAGCATTCGGGTCATTAATTTCTTTTTCACTAAGATTTCCTCCGTGCTTCCCTCCTTTGTCATAAAGAATCTCCATCCTATCTTTATAAGGCATTTCAATCCATTTTTTTGCTTCTTGTATTCTTTGTAGAGCATTCAATCTGCTTTGCTCAGACTCCATAGCTCCACTAGCTCCTGTCCAGTCCATTAATCTTTTAAAGATTCCTCCTGTATTATCGCTAGATTGTTGCTGTTTTTCTTGCTCTGTCATGCTATTAACCAGCTTTTAGCCTTCCTTCTGGGTTTATACCACCTCTTTTTGTCCTTATCGCGTGCATATTTTGGCGGAAATGAATGTAAAGTCGCATAAAATAGTGTTTCAATGGTATCATCATGAGCCATTCTAGGTCCAAAAGTAAGGATTTCGTTAATTAAATCAAACATCTTTTCTCTAATATGTACTAATCCCATAGAAAAGCGACCGCTTAGTCCACTGTATATCCTATTTCTCTTTTGCTGACCTCCAGGCTTTTGAGGAATAACAGATATATGGAATTTGTTTAATCTTCGTCTTTCTTCATTTAATGCTTGAAATATTGACCTATTCATAGCTACATCTTCAACTGTACTAGATAAACAATTGTACTTCTCATGAAGTTCCATTATATAATCAACAACTCCTTTTTTGCCAATAATCTTTCCATCAGATAAAGATTTAGAGCCAATCGTAGGGATAGATTTATGTCTTTCATAATGAAGTACATAAACATTGCTTTCCATATCAACTGCAACAACCATAATAACAGAGAAGTCAGATTCCTTAGTATCTATATCCGTAGCAGGGTCACAGCCTAAAAAAGTATTAATTGGAATCTTATCTCCATTGACATAGAGATAATTAACGTCATTATCTTTATCATGTTCATAATGACCATTCCAATATCTTATGTCGCTACGTTTCCAAACGGAGTCTTCTTCCGATTGGACTTCCATCATATATTCTTGATAGAACTTGGATGGAGTGCCTGAATCTTGATAGAACTTCTTTTTCTCTTCTAATTTTTTTCTAGGAAACCAACTGTCCCACAGTGGAGAACCGTCATCTAATATTGCTTTATAAGTAATCACTTTCCAAGCAAAAGTATTTTCATTTTTTTGACTCCTCGCATGATTGATGATAAGATTGTTAATAAAGGAATCATAATGAACGGGAGTGCCATTAACACGCAACCTGCCAGTATGA
>TARA_R110002020_G_scaffold347193_1_pt1 | contig 12227 bp, 10 predicted proteins | sample TARA_R110002020 | Tara Oceans TARA_R110002020 (sample SAMEA4396489) | marine metagenome | biome: Westerlies Biome; feature: [MES] marine water layer (ENVO:01000295) within the mesopelagic zone...; material: water (ENVO:00002006), including particulate matter (ENVO:01000060) such...
CACGAAACGCACCCAGAGGCGGCTGACGAAGTAGACAGCTTCAATGGCGTCGCGGGACTCGAGCCCGTTGGCCTTGGCCGCCGTCAGCAGGGAGATGGAATGGTTGATCGCCTCTCGCTCGCGCTCGCGCGCTTCGGCGACTCCATCCTCCTGCACATCCGCATATGAAAACTGGTACATTCAGACGCCCTTCATGTTTGTCACTTAGCCAGGCTACCCCCGGCGACGCAGTTACAGGTAATTCATCAGGCTCAATTGCTGGATCCGCGCGGTGAGCGCGTAGGATGTCTCCACCTGGTCCAGCAGCGTCTGCATGCGGGTCGAGGCCGCGTAGGCATCCACGCCTTCGATGTCGCCCAGATGCAGGGTTATGATCTTGATCTGCGACGCCAGCGCCGTATTGGCCTTGGTCACGCGGTTTTCGGCCACGCCGAGGTTGGAGCGCTGGTTGTCAATGCCAGTGACCGCCTGCCCCGCATACTCGATCGCCCTGGCGTTGACCGCCGTGCGCACTTCGCTGTCGATGGCCGAATCAAGCAGCTCGATGCCGATGACTGCGGCCAGCGCGAAATTGCGCATGCCGGCGGCATTGGCGTTGACGCCTGAATCGACCACCTCGTTGCCGAGGATGCGGCTTGAGATATTGGTGTCCGAGGCGCTCGACCAGTTGGTGGTCCAGTCCGCGCCGGAAAAGGCCGGCTCGAGAACGTTGGTGATGAAATCGTCCATCTGCGCGACGGTGATGCCGCCGGCGAGCGGGTCGTCCTGGCTGAAGCCGAAATGGCCGAGGAAAGTGGCGTCGAACGCCGCCTTCGGTGTCGAGCCGGCTTCGAAGTAGTCTTCCACCGGCTTGGTGTTGGAATTGATGCCGGAGAACAGATATTCGCCGTTGGAGGAGGTGTTGACCGCCACCGTGAAGGAGCCGAGCGAGGCCTCGACATCGCGGCGCGCGATCAGCAGATTGTTGGCGTCATCGGAGCCGTTGACCGTGATGAAAGCCTCCAGCATCTGCTGGGCGCTATCGGCCATCAGGTCGAGCGCCGACTGCGACGCCGACAGCCGCTGGGTCACCAGCGCGTTGGAATCCTGGATGGTCTTCAGCCGCGAAACGTCATGGTTGAGCGTGACGCTGTTGGAGGTCTTGGCGCCGAGCGCCAGGCCGATATCGGCGAAGCGGCCGGAAACGATTTCCTTCTGAAGCTGGTTCACCTCGCTCTGACCGCGCGAGATGGTCAGCCGCATGGAATTCTGTAGCGCCAGGTTGGATATGAAACTGACTTTCATGCGCTTACCCCGCCGCCGCCATGAGCGCCTGCAGCATTTCGTCAACGACCGAAATCAGGCGGGCGGAAGCCTTGTAGGACTGCTCGAGCTCGAGCAGCATGGACATCTCTTCATCGAGCGAGACGCCGGTTTCGTTGGACAGCGCTTCGCTCGAGCGGAACCGCGTGGCCTCGCGCGTTTCGGCGGCTGAATCGGCCTCGCTGCGGTTGAGTTCGAGCCAGCCGATGGAATCGGCGGCGAAATCCATGAGGCTGACCGAGGCGGAAAGCCCGGCCGCCGGATCGAAGGCCATCGGCGTATCCAGCGCCAGCACATAGCCGTCGAGCAGTGACGAGAAGCTCGCATTGCCGGCCGTGTTGGCGACATAGGCGGCGCCGTTGATGCCGCCGTCACGAAGCAATTGCGGATTGCCGCCCAGCGACTGGACCAGGGCGGGATTGACGGTGATCGTCGCCGCGAGGCCCTGGACGATCGTGGCTCCGGCCGGAACCGTGCCGCCGCTCCAGGTGAACAGGCCCGGCGCATCGGGAAGCGTGGGAGTGGCGGACTGGTCGGTCTCGGCAAAATTGACGATGAGCGCACGGGCGATCTCGTCGAGCTGATCCTGCATCGCCGGCGCGTATTCGTCGCGGATCTGCAGCAGCGCCTGCAGTGAACCGCGGGCGGTCGTGGTGGCGCCTTCGCCGGGCGCCAGGGCCACGCCGTCGACATAGATCGCCTTGCCGTCGATGCCGGCCGCGAAGCCGGAGGAGGACTGGAAGGTGACCGGACGCGCCGTGGTCTCGAACAGGGTCGTGCCGTCGGCCGTATAGATGGCCATGTCGTTGCCGGACCGGGTGACCGTGGTCACCCCGATGATCTCGGAAATCTGCTTGAGGATCGAGTCACGCTCGTCAAGTTCGGCGCTGACGTCCTTGCCGGTCTGGGTGCCGCTGTAGACCGCCTTGTTGTTGGTTTCGAAATTGGCGAGCAGTTCGTTGAGCGTGTGGACCTGACGCGCGATTTCCTGGTCGGCCTGGAGCCTCACATCCTGGACGGCGGCCGACGCATCGCGCAGGCCGATGGCCACGGTGTTGGCGTCGGCGACGGCGGTCTGCGCCAGCGTGCTTTCGCCAGGCTTGGCCGCATAGCTCGACAGGGTGTCGCGCATGGTGGCGATCAGCGTCGCGGGCGCGCTTTCATAATCATTGCCGCCAAAGATGTCCTTCAGGTTGGTCAGCCCGGCGAGCAGCGTATCCTGGCCGTTGGCCACCGAGGTGCTGCTGATGGTCTTGCGGAACAGGACTTCGTCCTGGGCGCGCTGGATGGTGACGACCTGGGCGCCGACCAGCGATGTCGCCAGCACCGCGTTGCGCCGGGAGTAATCCGCATTGGAAGCGTTGGAAATGTTGCGGGACAGGATACTCGTCTGTGTCGCATAGTTCGACAAAGACGTCTGGGCGGAACTTATCGCCGATGACAATGACATGTACGAACCTTTCTATCGTCCTAAACCCAAGTCAGCGCTTGAGATTGACGAGCACATCCATCAGATCGGAGCCGGTCTGGAAGACCTTGGAGTTTGCGGTGTAGCTGCGCTGCGAGGCGATCATGTCGGTGAGCTCCCGGGCCATGTCGACATTGGAGCTTTCGAGCGCGCCGGAGACGATCTGACCGAATCCGCCGGAGCCGGCGAAGCCTGTGTTGATGACGCCCGAATCCACGCCCTGCTGGTAGACGTTGCCGGCCAGCGGCTGCAGCATGTCAGGGCTCGATACGTTGGCCAGCGCGATGCGGTAGAGCGGCTTGAGTTCGCCGTTCTCCTGCTTTGCGAAGATCGTGCCATCCTCGGAAATGACCACGTCGGTGACAGCGCTTGGCGCGTTGCCGTTCACGTCGCCCTTCTGGACGGTGAAACTGTAGTCGAGCTGGGTCATCTCCGACAGATCGACCGTCAGCGCGGCGCCGCCGGGCACGTTGAACGAGATGTCGGTCGGACTGGCCGCCGCCAGAAGGCCCTTGTTCATGGGGTCGAATGTCAGCGTGGTGGTCGCGAGCGCAGCGGACCCGTAGGGGAATGATGTGCCCGCGGTCGCGCCGGCGCGGTCGTAGACCGTTACTTCCCAGGTGTCGGTGCCGGTTTTGGTGTAGTAGAAGTCGAGCAGCACTTCGCCGCCGAGATTGTCATAGGCGACCAGCGAGCTCTTGTGGCTGTAGTCCGCGGTCGCGGAGTTGGTCGAAGGCAGGTCGGCAGCCGCGACGGCGGCTTCGCTGGCGTCCAGGTTGGCCGAGAAGATGCCAGTCGTCGAGGCATTGGCGGCCAGGCTGCCGGAGGAGATGTTGACCGGTACAAGACCATCGAAGCCATTGACCACGGGGGCCGGGACGCCGGAGTTGTAGTCATAGCCGAGCAGCGTGTAGCCGGCGGCGTTGACGAGATTGCCGTCGCCATCGGGAACAAAGGAGCCGGCGCGGCTCAGGAACGGAACACCGTTGGAATCCTCGACGATGAAGAAGCCGTCGCCGTCGATCGCCAGGTCCGTAGCCGATGTCGTGAATTCGAGCGTGCCCGCTTCGGAAATGGCGTAACGCACATCGGTCTGCACTGCGCCCGAATTGTAGGAACTGTTGGCACCCGGCAGGACCAGGGAGGAAAACTGCACCGAGGCCTTCTTGTAGCCCGTGGTGTTGGCGTTGGCGATATTGTCGGCCACCGTGCTCAACCGGTTGGCTTGAGCGTTCATTCCGGAGGCTCCGGTGCTCATCATTCCATAAAGGCTCATCGCTTCATCCCTCGTTCATACGATGGCCCAGACTAGCTGGCGTGCCTTGCGTGAACCTGTTTCCAACACCCCGAAGGCCCGTTTCCGGTAACCCGAAAGTTCGAGACCGGCCGATGTCATTCGGCCGGTCTCGAAAAGCTCATTTCCAATCGATCAGGTAGCCAAGGAAGCGTTTGGAATCGATCGGGTCGAAGCCGAGCTTCTTGCGCAGTTTCTTGCGCAGCTTGGAGATGTGGCTTTCGACCACGTTCTCTTCGACGTCCTCGTCAAAAATCCCGTAGATGGCGTTGAAAATCTGCTGCTTTGTCACCCTGCGTCCGCGGTTGGCGACAAGGTATTCCAGAATGCGCCGCTCGCGCCGCGGAAGGGCAAAAGTCTGCTGTTCGATCTCAGGATCCCGTCCGTCCGAAAACACGCGGATGGGGCCGATGTCGATGTGGCTGGTGAGCGTCTTCAGACGCCGCCTGATGGCCGCCGCGCGGGCCAGGATTTCCCGCGGATGAACCGGCTTGCGCACGACATCATCGACGCCGCTGTCGAAGAACGCGAGCGTCGCTTCGAGCGAAGGAGTGTCGCTGACCGCGATCACCGGCGCTTGGGACCGGTCGCGGATGGCCCGCGGCAGATCCAGTGTATGGCTGCCCTGGCCGATCAGGAAAGCTTCGACAGCCTCCAGATCGGAATCCGCCGCCGCATGCACCCACTCGCCGAATTCGATGGAATCGAAGCTTGCCGAAGGTACGCCTTCTCTTCCGAAAAGGGATGTATATCCGTCTTTGACCAATTTACGGTCATCAACCACTACGATCATTCGTCCGCCTCCGAATCAGTGTGGTACGTCACGCTTATAGAGGTACGAATACGGTGATTCAGGGTAAACTATGAAATCCGGAGGGTATGTTTTAAGAGTTGATTAACCATGTTTCCCACTGATTTGGCTATATGTTGTGGATATCCTGTGGGCAGCGACTAATTTTTAGGGGAAAAGTTAACAAAAGGTTAATTTTTTGCTTGCGCCGTTAACCTGTGCCCAAATGACGCCTCATTGCTGTCAAACCACCGCCACATCGGAAATTTCGTGCTTAGGTTGTGTCAGCGGCAGAAGGTGCTTGCCTCCGGCGTCCATGCTCCGTAGCCGGTGGCCACAAGGTTGGCGATCACCCGGCAGACGTAGCGCTTTTGCGCCGGATCGTTGTTGGGACCGGCGTGGTAGCGGGCGACCGCCATCGTCCAGGTCTCGTGCCGGGCATGCAGCCGGGCCAGGAACCGCGCCGCGTAATCGACATTGGCGCGAGGATCGAGCATCGCGCCCACCGACCTGAACTCGGCGCCGTGATAGTGATGATTGATCTGCATGCAGCCCAGATCGATCAGGCTTTTGCCCTCCGCGCGGGCGCGCTCGAACTCCCTGAGCGCCTCGCCGCTGCTTTTCGCATAGACCGTCCGGCCCTCGATGTTGAGCGCATAGGGATAGAGCGCGCCCTTGCGCCCGGTCTCGGTCAGGCCGACGGAATAGAGGATACCGGCCGGCACGCCATAGGTCCGTGCCGCATTCAGGATCTCGGCTTCGCATGCTCCGGCCGCGGCCTGCGCGGTCCGGGGTGCGCCGGCCTCAAAGATAAACGCCGTCAGTGCGGACAGCGCCAGCGCCAGGATACGGATTCTGCTCACGGCTCTGTCCTCCATTCTGGCGCGCTCCCTGCTGACCGGCGTTGCCGCCATCATTGCGTCCGCTCGATGACGACTGCGCATCGTTCGAGCCCGAGCCCTGGAAGCCGCCCTGGAAGCCCTGCTGCGGCGTCTGGCCGGCGGGACGGTCGGGCGAGGTCACATGCTGGACGGTGATCTGCTCGACCGCGTAGCCCTGGGCCCGCATTGCCTTGAGGATGGACTGGTTGTCATCCTTGAGCTGGCGGTAGGCCTCGGCGGTCTCGACCTGGATCGACACCGACAATTCCTCGCCGGTAAGCTTGAGCACGGCCGTCACGCTGCCGAGCGAGATGGGATTGAGCTGAAGCTTGAGCGTATGCAGCATCTGACCCGAGGCCGGCTGGGTCGTGGCCGCCTGGGTGGCGGCGGCTTGCGCCGGAGCCGCGCGGCTGGCTGCAAGCGCGGCATCCCCGGCCTCGACCAGCGACCGGGTCAGCATCTGCGCGTTTGTGTTCAAGGACTGGGCCGGCATGAACCGGCGCGAGTCGATAACCTCGAAAGGGGCGGTCTTCGGGGCTGCCAGCTCTTCGCCGGCAAGGCCGCCGCTCCTGCGGCCTGCGCCGCCTTCGGCCCGGACCTCGGCAGGCAGTTCCGTCTCGCCGGCGCCCGAGGGCGCAGCACTGGCCATGCCAAGCGTGCGCAGGGTTTCCTTGTCTTCAAGCGCGGCCTTTTCCCTGGCCGCAGTGGGTGCGGCAGGCTGGGGCCTCGCCGGAGCCGTCCGTGCGCCTGCGTCAGCCTGTGCGGCGGCGACCTGCAGGAGGGGCGTTGCCGTTGCGGGCGTGGCCTGACCGGCCAACGCCGCGGTAGCGACGGTGGCCGTCGGGGCGGCATCGGCCGCGGCGGTTGATGCGGCCGGACCGGCCTTGGTTTCGGCATCGGCCCTGGCCGTCGGCTCTGAAATATGAGGATCGGGTCTTGCCGGGCCGGCCCGCTTCGGCAGCGCATCCGCGTCCGGCAGGACGGCACCGGTGTCTTCGACATCGGCCGCGATGATGTCCTCGCCGGGATCTTCCTGTGCGCCGGCAGCGACCTCGGCGACCGCACGCGGTTGCGGCTCGGCCGGGATGGCCGCGCTCGCCATCAGGCTTGCCAGCAGGGACATCATGTCATCGGATTTCGCCGGGGCGTCCTGCGCCGCCAGCTCCGGATCGGCGGTCTCGTCGGCAACGACCTGATCGGTCGCCGGATCGGGCTCAAGCTCGGGATCGACCGGATCGCGGTCCGCGAGGGCGGGGCGTTTCTGGCCGGCGAGAACCGAGGTGAACGCGTCGCTGCCGGGGCTCGCGCCCGGTTCCGCGAGGGAGGCGTCGGCGCCTGTCCTGAGCGGTGACCGCACAGGCACTTGCCGCTGCAATACAATGTCCAAGGCGCTCAAGACCCGTTTTCCTTCTTCGTCTCCCCCAGCATCTTGTCGATGCGCTCGAGGGTCTGCTTGCTGTTGGAGACAAATCCCTTGAAGGCTTCGTCCGCCGCGGCCAGGGCCGGATCGATGTCGGATGCGCCAGCCATGGGATCCGACATTTGGGAGTTCTCGCCCGCCGCGGAGGGCCGCGCGTCCGATCCATCGCCTGCTTCCGTTGCCCCCATATTGGGCGCGAATGCTTGTGTGAGGCTGTTGGGGTCCGGTTTGCGCAGCACTTCCTCGGCAATCATCCGGGCGGCCTCGCGCAATGCCCGGTCGCGCTGCGACAACTCGGCCTCCGGCACCGCGTTGAGGCGCGCCAGGACGCCGTCGACGCCATCGGTGGGGATTTCGGCCATTCCGGAATAAAGATCGGCGAGCGCCTGCGGCGCCGCGTCGGCGGGATCGAGCAGGCCTTCCGCCTTGCCGGAGGCGAAGACGGCGAGATCGCGCAGGCCCGAGATGGCCGCCTTGCGGGCAATGCGCAGATAGACCTCGCGCTTGCGCGGCCGGTCCATGAAGGACAGGATCTCCTCGAGCCGCTCCTCGCCCACCTTCGAATAATTGGGCACCACCACGTCGACCAGAAGATCGGCGTACTGGCCGGCATAGGGAGAATTGATGAAGCGCCTGGCATAGAGCTGCGCATAGTCGAGCGCCTCATCGACCAGGTTCTTGCGCACCGCGACGAACAGCGACCGGCGCAGCGCGGCCTCCTCGACCAGCGTGCCCGGCGCGGTGAGCCTGGCCCAGTCGAACAGCTCAAGCGCCGAATCGTCGCCGGTGGTGGCCGCCATCACGTTCGCCGCCACCAAAGTGAGGTAGGGCCCGATCTCGGTGTCCTTGTAGATGTCGACGACCTCGGCGAGGGTGGTCTGGGTCTTGGCGGCGCGGCCGTTGAGATAGGCCCTGAGCACGGTGGTGATCTCATTGTCGAAATTGCCGAATTTGTCCCTGACCGCCAGAATATCGAGTGTCTCGGGATTGCCGCCGCTCATGGCGTAGATCAGCGCCGCATCGACATTGCGCGGGTTGTCGAAAACCTGCTGGTCGGCGCTGCGCAGCCGGCTGTCGATGACGCCGATCAGGAAGCGCTGCATCTCCATGGCCGAATGGTCGCCCCGCACCACGGCGTCCTGGACGAATTGCAGCGAGCGCACCAGCTTGTAGGGCTCGAGCGTCTCGATGTTGCCGCCCATGGAGAAATCGGCCGGCGTGTCGCCAGGCGCTGCCTGCGTTTCGTCGGGGGAAGGCTCCGTGGCCGGCGCCTCGCCGCCGCCGGGCGCGGAATGGCCCGGCGTTTCCTGGCCGCTCGCCGCGGCCGGATCCGCCGGCGAATGGTCCTCGGCCGAGGCCTGGAACGCGACCATCGCGGCCACGACGGCGAGGCTGAACAATCCTGGGCGAAGCGTGCGCGGCACGATCAGCTCCCTTCGGCCTCAACAAGGATCTCAATGCGGCGATTGACTTCCGACAGGGGATTTTCCGGATCCTTGAGGCGCTTGTCGGCGAAGCCCGAAACCTGGACGATCCGCTCTTCCGGAACGCCGCCGCGCACCAGCATGAACAGGGCGGAATGGGCGCGCGCCATCGACAGGCGCCAGTTGTCGCCATTGCCTGCCGCAAACGGCCGCGCGTCTGTGTGGCCGCGGATGGCGATCGCGCCCTTGCGCTCGGACAGGATCTGGCCGATTTTCTCCATGGCCACGACCAGATCGCGGCCCGGCACTGCCGAACCCACCTGGAACATGCCGAAATCGAGCTGGTCGGTGATCGATACCAGCAGGCCGCCCTCGGACGGGGTGACGGTGATGCCCTCGGCCAGCTTGCCGATCGTACCGCCAAGCGCCTTGGCGATCTCGTCCTGGAGGACTTCGGCTTCGGCGCGGGCCAGTTCCTCGGCCGCTGCGCCGGCTCCGCCCTCGCCCGCGACATCCGTTGTCTCGTCGCCCTGCGGCCCCGCTTCGGGATTGGCGCTCGCCGCGGCGGCGCCGCTGTCGGCCGCCGCGCCCTGCTGGGCCGGGCCGCCGGCGGTTTCGGGCGCGGTATCGAGCTTGACCATCGCCTGGCTGTCCTCGGGCGGCTTGGGCTGCTGCTCCATCTGCTTGGACCAGAAATCAGGATCGAAGGGATCGCGGTAGGCCTCGCCGCCCGAGGCGCCGGTGGCGGGTCCCGATTGCGCGGCGCCGCCGTCACCCTTGGCCGATATGTTGGTCTGGGTCCCGGTTTCCTGGGCGATCTCGGCGAGCACCGAATAGGGGTTCTCGAAATAATCGGCTTCCGAATAGGACTGTTTCTCGCCGGCGGTGGCGTTTTCCTGCTCGCCGGAATCGGCCGCCTGGCCGCTGGTGGTGGCCTCGCCCTCGGTCACGGACTTCGGCGCGGTCGCCTCGCCGTCGGCGCTGTTGCCGACCTCCTTGACCCCGCGGTCGGTCGGCCTGTCGTCCATCAGCTTGATCGGGTTGAAATAGCTGGCGACTGCGGCCTTGGTTTCCTCGTTGGCGGCGTTGACCAGCCACATCACCAGAAAGAACGCCATCAACGCCGTCATGAAGTCGGCATAGGCGATCTTCCACACGCCGCCGTGGTGGCCTTCCTCGCCGCCGCGGCGGCGCTTGACGATGATGATCTCGTTCTTGCCCTGGTGAGTTGAGGAGTCGCTCATGTCAGGCTCTCCGCCAGCGTGTCAGCCCAGGCCGAGATCCGGGTGGCGAAGCGGGTGCGGTCGATCTCCACTTCGATATCGAGCCCATCGGTCTCACGGACCACGAGCCTGTCGGCTGCGGGGCCCAAGGCTTCCCGGAAGGCGGCGACGAGGCCTTCGGGCCCGGACACGCAGATCTGCCCGGCATTCTCGAGCTCGAGGCTGGCGCGGACCTCGTCGGCGAGAGCGGCGATGATCCGGGTCCTGACGGCCTGGTCCATCAGCGGCGCCAGAACCGTTTCGACGTCGGCGGCGATGAGGCCGGCGATGTGCTCGCTTCTGGCGGCGACGGCTTCGGCAATGGATTGGGCGGCCCGCACTTCGAGTTCCTCCCTCAGCGCCTGGAGCTCGGCGGCGTGACGGTCGGCGTCCGCCTGACGGTCGCTTTCGTGCAGCAGGGCGAGTTCTTTCCGGACCCGGGCTTCGGCTTCCGCGCGGGCCCCGGCGCGAATGGCCTCGACGTCGATGTCAGGGTCGGCGGCGTGCCCGCGGGAGGACTCCTCGCGGCTTGCGGCCTGGAACGCATTGATGCGGGACAGTTCGAAGTCGGGCAGGAACCGTGCAAGGCTGGCCGTCATGATCGTCTCCGGCTTGTGGCGGGTGCTGGCGATAGCCGGTTCAACGTCTTTTCCTTCGTTTGGCGACGGCGGGCACGGCAGGATCCGAACACCCAGCCGTTCACCCGCCAAACCCTAGAGAGCAAAACTTGCGTGAGCATGAACGATAGCCCCGCCGAAACGTGCCTGAACCTGAAGCTTGCCCTCGCGTCCGTCGCGTGAAGCGGCTGTCCAAACAGCCGTTGGACCGCACCAAGGGCAATATTGGCGCGGTCCAACTGATCCGCCATGACCGATGACCGGCGGCACAGCAGAATATGGTCACTTCGGTCGTCCCGCGAGCGGAACGGTTCCGGCTTACTGCTGGAAGAGCGACAGGATGTTCTGCGAGTTGGTGTTGGCGATCGAGAGAGACTGGATGCCCAATTGCTGCTGCGTCTGCAGCGCCTTCAACCGGGTCGACTCCTCGTTCATGTCGGCATCGACCAATCGGCCGACACCCTTGTCGATGGAGTCCATCAGATTGGCGACGAAATCCTCCTGCATCGAGACGCGCTTGTTGATCGCGCCCAGATTGGAGGCCGCATCGGTCATCTGGCTGAGCATCGAATCCACCACCCGGATCATGTCGTCGACTTCGGCATCCGACGTGGTCGAGGTGAGCGCGATTGCCGTGCCGCTTGCCGCGGTACCGGTGGTGGAGCCGGTGTCGATCAGGTAGTAGTTGCGAGCCGTTGACGTGGTCGCATCGGGATCGAGCACATTGGCGTCGATGTCCTTGGTCAGGATGCCAAGGCTCTCGTTTTTCGCTCCAATCAGCGTCAGACTGGTGACACTGACGTCGAGGGTGGTGATCGACACGAGGCCGTTGACGTCGCGGTTGAAGCCGCCGACGACCGATTTTGTGCCCGCCGCGGCGGTGGAGTCATTGTTGAGCCAGTTCTCGCCGGAGAACGATGCCGATTCGGAAATCGACTTCAGCTGGTTCTTGAGCTCGGTGAGTTCCTTGTCGATCTTGGTCTTGTCGACGCCGGGCTCGCGGGCCGCAACCAGCTTGGCCTTGATTTCGGAGATCACGTCGATGGAGCTGTTCATCGCGGTGTAGGCGATGTCGACCTTGGCGGCGCCGAGACCCAGAGCGTCCTTCACGGTCGAAAGCGCCTTGTTGTCGGACCGCATGGTCGTGGCGATGGACCAATAGGCCGCATTGTCGCCTGCGTTCTCGACGCGCAACCCCGAAGAGACGCGCGCCTGTGTGGTTTCCATCTCCGAGTTGATGCTCCGAAGAGTCTGCAGCGCAGCCATTGCGGCTGTGTTGGTCATGATACTGGTCATAAGAAATGCCCCATAAATTGCCCAGGGACATACCGGCCACTCTTCCGGTTACGGTGATCTTGCATCATGCGGACCGGAGCATTTCATTGCCCATGCGAACCGGTTCACCGTTGGTATCTAAGGCGTAAACGTTTATGGTTAATCAAGAGTTAACTCAAGTTATTTGTTAACGCCCCAGCACCGCGCCAGCGAAAAAAATGCAGAAAGGCCGCATCGACTGGCGATGCGGCCTTTTGGTGCCTGCTGAAACCGGAACCGCGGGAGGCGGTTCCGGCCGGGCTCATCCTTAACGGAAGAGCGACAGGATGTTTTCGGAGTTGGAGTTGGCGATCGACAGCGACTGGATGCCGAGCTGCTGCTGGGTCTGCAGGGCCTTCAGGCGGGTCGATTCCTCGTTCATGTCCGCATCCACCAGACGGCCAACGCCGCTGTCGATGGAGTCCATGAGGTTGGAGACGAAGTCGTCCTGCATC
>TARA_R110002020_G_scaffold32638_1_pt1 | contig 12225 bp, 24 predicted proteins | sample TARA_R110002020 | Tara Oceans TARA_R110002020 (sample SAMEA4396489) | marine metagenome | biome: Westerlies Biome; feature: [MES] marine water layer (ENVO:01000295) within the mesopelagic zone...; material: water (ENVO:00002006), including particulate matter (ENVO:01000060) such...
TGCGAAAGCGCTTTCTGACCTCTTCCTCTTGCTTCTTTTTGCCTCGGACAGGAGGTGGATTGAAATCTAATTCCATCTCTATGGAATTCATTACCTTCTGTGGAACTTTAAAGTATCCATCTTCCAGAGGGATAGCTTCTAAATAAACTAAGTTAAGAAGGTTTTGTTGTCGGCGCAACAGTTTGTCCTTGCTTATTTTGCCATCCTGACTCTTTGCGTCTCGCATCGTCATTGTCATATTATTTACCCTTTATTTATTTTCTTTTTTATCAACTGTAAGAGCGAGATGATAACCATCTAACTCTTTATCTATTATTACTTGAATGGAATCATTATCTTCCGTAAACATTAAATATTTGATTATTTCTATGAGAGAAGCGGGCGATAGACCGCCATGATAAGAGCCGTTGTAATATGGGTCTGCTCCCATCAGAGCTTTGATCAAACTTTCAAGCTCCGACTTTGAGATTTTTGAATAATCTTCTGGCTCATAGCCCTCATTGAATGAAATCATTAAACTATAATTCTTTTTATATCATTTTCTAATTCTAGGTTATCCCAATAATCATGATTGTATTTACTATAAGTTATGTCATCGAATAATATTAAGATTATATTTGGCGCATTTGAAGGCACTTCGTACCCAATCGCAACGCCGTCTGGGACTCTCCCTTTTCCATTGATATACTCAAAGCATTCGTCATAGTCATGTTCCGAATATATTATTTGGCTAGAAGTGATTCGCATTTTGGAAGTGTAACATAAGCGGTGAAAGAAGTCAAGGTTAAATTTAAAATAACTCCCGAATTCATAGTTGAATTATTTAAGAAAGCTAAACTAGAAAAAGGAGAGAAGCGCCAACAACTAATGAAACAGGCAAAGTTTTTAAGCGCGCATATAGGGTCTTATTTGGGAAAATAAAAGCTTTAGACTCATCTCTCTTTGGGCGGAAGGAGCTTTTAAACCTTCGCCAATAACCCGATAAAGAAAGAAAATCGGAAAATATTTATATCCTATTTTTGGTAATTCTATCCATTTGGCGAAAAGAAACAGGAAAACTTTCGCTTTTAATCGGCTCAGGATAGATCGCCGAAAGTTTTAGCGGGTTATTTGTTATTGAATTTATTCACAGCCGTTGCTAGATTAGCGCGCTCACGCTTGAGCCGCGCCTTTATTCTATAACGCTCACTTTTAATTTTCTTACCTACGGAAGGGGGTAATTGCTCAGTCTCGCCAAAGGGTAGGAGGGCGTCCAGTTTTTCAATCTCTGCCGATTCCCATTCTGCAAAGCACTCAATAACGCGATCAGGCATAAGTTCTTTACTGACTCTCTCCGCTCTATTCCAGATGTAATGCATTTTCAACCTTCGGTTTGGGGAATCCATGCGATGTCGGAAAACAGAACTAGTTCCATAGAGCCCCCTTGGTCTACATCAAAGCCAATGGCTTCGCCTTCTGGGACTTGCTCCTTGGTCTCTATATAGTAAAATTCAGCTTCTTCGGAAGCGTGGACGATATCCATTGATTTTAATTTAATCATAATATTTGTGTTATTTAACTTATTTTTATTCGCAAGGTGACTAGATTTCAAGTTCTTCATTTTTTTCAAAAAATAACATTTGGTCGGGGTCTATACTGTCTTCCTCTACAGGGATGGCGCAGGGGGCTGAGCTTTTGAGGTTTGCTTTTTTATTTCTTAGCCAGTTTCGTTGAGCCATACGAATAACAAAGCGCATAAAGGCAAAAGCATAGACTTTATTTAGCTCCACTGAGTTGTTAACATCACGAAGAACAGGATGTTCTCCCGAAATGGTGAAAGATTTTGTGTCTTCATCATACTCAAAAGTGGCGTTTTTTAATTCTTTTTTAATTTTACTCATTAGAGTTGGCTATATCCTCCTCAAGATCTTTAAGAAGTTGATCTTCTTCTGAGAGTTCTTTAGTTACAAACTGGGATAGCGCCGCATGGTAGCCGTCCGCATAGTCAAGCATGGGACGCCCCTGAGTAAAGGCAATGCCCGCTTGAGAGCGTCCGTCCTCAAAACCTTTGGTGTACTCCACGCCTTTTGATAACTGTAGCTCTTGGTGGAAATCACTTATTTGCGCGTTTTGAATTTGGCTTTCTAGCTTATAGGTTTCTAGAAGGGAATCCAAGCGATCAAGTTGATCTATTTTTCCTTGCACCATAAAGGCTGAAACGATTAACGCTCCAATCCATAAATATCTTTCATGTATCTTCATTGCTCTCCTTTTTTTTTATTTTCTTCAATTTCTTTTTTATATACTTTTCTGCTTCGTAAAAAGCCTCGGGATGCTCTTTTCTGCACCACTTGAGAACCCATTCTTTGACATAAATATTAATTAAATCAGACTGGCTGAAGTTGACTGAGTAATTACCACAGTCTTTGTTGGGGTTATCTTTCTCGTTTGGCGTTTGGCTCATAACTAGGTGATCCTGTAAGGTGAGAAAATAACCATCCACGATGAATGTCTTGAGGGTCAGCTCTTTTAATATTTTCTTTACCTATTTTATTAACTAATATAAGAATATCTTTTTTAGGAAGATCTATTCGCTCTCCATTCACCCAGACTGCGTAAGGATGCCTGCCGTTAATATCAAAAGGGGGAGGGACGGAGTTTATTTCGATAAATGGAATTGCCTTGGGGGCACAGCCCGAAAACGCCAATAAAAATAAAGCGCTAATTTGTATAAGATTTTTCATGTCACCCTTAAGTATGGGAACTATAGTACCACAATACTATGATACTGTCAAGGTTTATTTTGGGTTTTCGTTTATTTGCTCTATCCGCATTCGCATATACTCTTCAAAGAAAAAGTTGTAAGCGTCAATATCCTCATTTTCCACGGCTATTTTTATTTCCATACGATAAACTTGCGCCCAATCCCTGTTATCTTCTTTAAACTCGGTCTGCCTTAAAGAAGGGGGTTGAGAAGCTACGCAACCCCCAAGCAATAGCAAGGGTAACAATTTAAGCACATCTTATATTACACTTATTTGGGGGAAGGGGAGTCCTCTTTTTGACGATACTATCCATTTGGCGAAAAGAAACAGGAAAACTTTCGCTTTTAATCGGCTCAGGATAGATCGCCGAAATATTTTGATCAGTCAGGGGTTGCAGGTTCAAACCACGCAACGCACTTGTCTTGATGAGGATCTTTTTGCACTTGGCTACAGCAATATCCTATCTCTACCATGCGCTCGGTGAGCGCAGTAAAAAAGTCTCTAGAAAGAGAGCATTTTATTTCTTCTATCTCCCTAATTGAGCAGTCGTCCAACTCCAAGATGCGCGCGCCCGACTCGACGTGTTCTGAAAACTCTTGACAGAGGGCGACGCCTTTAGTCATGACACTTGCATCCAGCTTTAAAGATCTTTCGGCAAAGCTGATCCCCATGCTTACACGCTTTGTCGCAAGAATCACATCGGCAGATGTAATCTCCATTGCATTTATAAGGTGATGGGTTATGTGAGCATGATGAGGCAAAAACAAAACCAATTAGTAGTATTACATATTTCATATATGTATATCCTATCATAATAAACTGCGAAAGTCAAGATTTATTCCGAAGAATCAGGTGTTTTTACGGATTCTACTACTTTTATTATCTCTGGAATCTCGCCGGTCAAACTGCCACTTTCAACTGTTTCTTCAAACATAGCGAGAGCTATGGATTCCGAAAGAGCTTGGTAAGACCGAACGTGCAACCTCTCATCGCCGTCTAGGTGGTATTCTACTTTAAAGACGCTCATATAAATATCATACACCTTTTTTAGGTAATTTTCTAGGAGTTTTTTGCTAAATGCCTCGATTTTTGTAGAGATCTTGAAAGCCACGCTGACGCAAGGGAGAGGAGGACTCTAGCTCTAGAGCTTGAATGTAGCGATTTTGCGCTTGTAGGTATTGATTCTGCTTCAGAATGGCTTCCTGCTGAAGGCGAATAGTTTCTTCTGCATAAGTTAATTCAGATTGCTGGCTAAAGAAGAACCATATCAAGAAAGCCGCGATAAGAAATATACCATAGTCTATTGGAGAGCATCTCACTCTTATATATACACTTATTATTTATCGCACTTGTGGCTGTAGGTAGATAATCCACAGTACATTCCCATGAATATAGAAAAAAGCCAATAATTGTTAGACTCTAAAACATAAACTACAGAAACGAAGACATTGATGATACAACAAATGAGTAAGATGCGTCCTCTGGAGTTTAAACTGCTCCACGGTCTCATTTTAGGTTGCTTTCTAGGTGCCCAGCCCGGACTAAACTAGCGCGCTTGCCTCGAATAGAAGTCAAAGGAATACCTGTTAGTTTCGATACGCTTTTGCTAGATTTTCCCTTAAGGAATAAAGAGAGAATTTCTTCCGATTCCTCTTGAGAGAATTTATAACCGCTATTCTTCCTAATAAGGCAAAAAGATAGCTTGTTTTTAGAAGCGAAAGCTGCTATCTGTCTATTTGAGTATTTACCATTCAAAAAAGCTTCCGAGGCACCAAGAGACGTATATGCGCGCGCGTTTTCTAATAAAAAAGCTTTCAAGGCGGGCTTATCTTCATCTTTCATGGGAGACATGTTTGGATCGGACGTGAAAAAATCTGATATAGATTTATGCCCTTTGGAAACATCATTATAAGAGGTATCTTTGAGGGCATCTTTTGCGAGGTGGGCTTTTATTTTATCGCCCACACTAATCGATAGAATTGAAATATTTTGATGAGTCACCCCTAGTTTGTCCGCTATTTCAGCATGCTTCATACCCTTTTCTAGAAGGGATAAGACCTTGACCTCTTGGTCTGTAAAGATAGAACAGTAGTCTTTGACCATTTTTAGGAGGAATTTGCATTTAGAATTCCTGTCAAAGTCTTCGTAGAAGTCTTCTCCGCAACCATTTGTCTCGAGAGCCATATCAAAGCTGTTCTTGACGCCATCTTCCGTATAATACTCTATGTCCGTTCTCTTTCCTACGTAAGGAGATCGGCCTATTCTCCATTGGCTCCATTTTAATACATTACGCACGAAGGCATAGGCTATTTTTTTAAAATTGCTTTCTGTGAATTCTCCCTCAAAGTTACTAATGATACTATCTCGCTTATCTAATAGTGAATGATTAACCTCGCTGGCAAGCTCTTCGGGTGAAAGATGGTGGTTAGGACGCCTAAATTTACCAATAATTTTTTTAATATCTTCTTGAAAGTTTTCTAAGTAATCGTCGAAAAGATAAGAGGGAGTGTCTGAGGTGTCATCGGAAGAGCTGGATATATTCATTTTTTATGTCTATGGAATGGACTTGGAAATTCTTTTTGCCAATCAACTTGATCTTTAGTTTGAAGCATTATTTTACTTAAATAACTAGGCTTAACTCCTAAATATTTAGCTGCATCTTTTCTTTTATTGCTATTCTTACGGAGGGCTTGTTTAACTTTAGGGATAAAACTCTTCAACCGTTCGTCTCGTCTTTTTCTCTGAGTGGATTTAATTTTTTCCCTCCTAGAAGCGTCTTGAGACGGGGTTAACGGGAAGGGCTTAAAGCCTTCTGCGACTTTTTTACGCATTACTTCTTTTTGAATTTTAGACCGTAACTTTGGACACGGCTTACGAGCTGTTGAAAAGGGTTTAGGAGTGGGATACTCCGTATTCCAATCTATCTTAGGGAATTTAGCCATTAGATTATATAGCTTATTCCTGCTAACTCCCAGCAGTTTAGACGCTTGAAGTCTATTTCCGCCCGTCTGGATTAAAGCGTCAATCAAGTCTTGGCGGGTGGAATTCATAACATCCTTGTCCCATACAACCCATTTTCCGCAATAAACCATCCCTTCTCTGTCCTTGAGGGGACGACTTTGACCTTTGTTATGGATGTGGGACCAGTTTTCTTTACCCTTCTTGAATCCTATAGATTTTATTTGATCATAGTCAGTTTTATTAAAGCGGTTAGTTTTGCCCTCCCCTCTCTCTATCTGTAGTTTATATAAAACGTTATTTTGATTGGGGAAGGAAGCTGATCGGATCTGCTCCCATTCTTTTAGCCTAAGTTTTAAATTATCGGCGCTTTTGTAACCTTTGTGGAACATGAAACCATGAACAGCCTTTATTTTAACGACATCCTCGTCCTCTCCAAGTCTTTTTTTAAGAATATGCTTGGCGGATGCGTAAGACCTAGCCTTTATAAAGGTTTTAAAATCTAATTCCTCTCCGTTGAGATATAACTCGGTGTAGTTTATATTCCAATACTGATCCGTACGGAAAGTTTCTTTTCTGAATTTGGCTTGAATATTTTTACATCTTTTCATGTTATCGTGTTTGGGTTTGAGAGCTTTTACGAGAGATAATCTGCGTAATAGACGCCTTCCCTATTGGGGGAGGGGATCTCCTAGCTAACGTGGAACAGAAGTGGTTTTTAACCAAAGAACCCCAGATTCCTTGTTGAGACTTAACTCTCCATTTGGACATTGACTCTGCATCATAATGATTCTCCCATAACCATAAGCCAGTACGCGCAGTGTTGTGCGCGCCCACAAATTGCGCGTCAGCTTTATGACCGCAAGAGACACATTTAAAACTGGAAGCATCTTTACGATTCTCTTTTGATACGTGATTACAGCTAGGGCAGCGAATAGAAGTGTTGAAGGTGGGAGGAACCAGAAAAGGAATGCGTAAGTTTTCGCAAAGCTTCACGAGAATAGGGGTGATTTTATCTTGCCCGAATGTGCCGTTTGTTTGGCCGGTAGTGACTCCGTCTAGGCACAGCAAGAGGTTATTTTCTTGAACATGCTCTAGTAACCTGCTTTCTTTTAAGGCTTTTTCTATAAGTCTGTTCTGAGCTCTATGCAAGCTCTTAACCTTTTTTCTGAAGGAATTAGCTTTTGCGTGACCGAATGGACGGTCGCCAGTTTTATTTTTTAGTGTTTTCTTCCCTTCCTTCCGACGGAATCGAGAATTAAGCTTGTCGTTGTAAAGCTTAAGTAATTTTTCTACATGAACAATATTAGAGTAATCCTTTTTTCCTGTATCGATTTTGGGAAAAGTGGATTTGCCGTAAACAGGCTCACTTAAGGCTATCCAGTCCTTGTCAGTTTTATTAACGTCTATAGCTATGGAACCTACAGGATCATAAGCATACTCTTCTTCATAAGTACAGCATGCCGCAAAAATCCCTTGATCAATAACGAGATTGCCTCCAAATAAATCGCACTGGGAAGAGCCTAGCCCGTCAATGTGATTTAGGAAGCTGTTCTTAGGGTCGTAATTTAGGGTTACTGGGCCTCGGGCGCTGGAGAGGTGAGTGTAAATCTTCAGTTGATTATTGTCTTTATCCAATTCCACCATTTGATTCTTGAATTGTAGCTCTTTAGCTTTGATCGATATGCGATTGACAGACTTCCGACCGCTTTCGATTTCCTTCTTGTTTCTATTGTAAAAAGATTTGTAGCGATCAAAAACATACTGGACAATCCCTCGCCAGTACTTCGCCTGATATCCCGCGAAATTTGCGGAAACAAAATCGCCAAAGCCCAGCATATTATACTCTTTCATTTTAGCATGAGAGAGCCGGCAGTCGCCGCCGAGATATTTTACATATTGAGAGTCCGTGCCGGGATCGCCCTTGGTGGTTTTTAGTATTATCTTCCCGCTTGAAATCTTGTCAAACACCCAGTCGTTTGTTTTATTGACTAGACTCTTGTGGGATTGTGCGAGGTCTTCTAAATCCGCCTGACCCTTTTCTAGCTTGAACTTAACGACTCGATGTTTTATATACTTTTTCATTTATTTATTTATTTAGTTCCTGTTTGGAAACCCTTTCTTATGGCGCGAGGACAGGTTACCTCCGCTGATAACCCTATTAAGAAAGATATAGGGATGAAATTAATCATGCCCGCAGTATACCAAAAAAAGCGCCCTAAGTCAAGACTTTTTTTTAGACCAATTTATAGCGTTGTAATTGCTACGGAATTTGGGCGAAACATTTCGCGGGGAGTCTCCTTTGCCATTCAGAGGCTTTGGTTTTGCAGGAGTGGCGCGTGGTTTAGGCTTCTTTTTGGGAGAACTCATTTCCATTTGCAGTAGTTAGGGTCTTGCAGGCGTTTGCGTCGCATATAGTCGCGCTTCTGCTCTCTGCGCTTTTCTATGTCAGACTCGTCATATTTCTTTTGCGCTCTCGCGCGAGCTTCTTTACCTTTAAGGGAAGTAGCGTATTTTTTTTGATGACCGTCTTTCATATGTAGTCCACTAGCACCTTATTTGCTCAAATATTTTTTTTCGTTTTTGGCGATTAAATCTCAAGGTCATCATCGTCCATATCAATCTCAGACTCGAACGAGCCAAGCTCTACAAGCTCAATAATTTTCTCCTGCAACGCGCCAATGATAACGAAACAATTGATATCAAATTCAGCCGAATAACGAGCTACTAGATCGTCAAGGTCAAATCTAAACGCATCAGTTTGTTCGTCATAGTCCATAGGCTCACCTATATTAAAATCGTCATCCATATAGTATTATAGATAAAAAAAAGCTTTTTTCAAAATAAAAAAGGAGGGGGTTTCCCCCCCTCCTTTGATTAGTTGGCGATAATTACCGCCAACGATGACGTAATCAAAAGATTACTTACCGCTTTTAGGGCAGCAGCCTTGCTTTTGAAGCAATCCAATAATCAACAAGAGAGTAATCAAGCCAGCTAGGCTTGCATCCTTGCCAACGAAACCGTTGACAATGTCTTGAAGATTGCTGATGACATTCATGCCCGCAGCTTCGCCGAAAACAACTTGCGCGAGCACAAGTAGTCCGACGATTGACGTTAATACAGTAAACAAGCCCCCAATTGAGGACTTTACGGTTTCTATTACGTTATTCATAGAGAGTATACTTAGGGTTAAAAGGATACGTTAAGGCCAAGCCCCCATACAGTTTCGTTATCCCGAACATCATTGTCGGAAAGGGAAACATCAGCATAAAGGTTTAAGTTATCCTTAATGGTTTTGGATGCGGTAACTTTAGCGCCAAAATAAGTGCTGTCAATTGCCGAAGAGAGGTCCGTATTTCCAAGAATACCGGCAAGCTCTAAGTCGATAATGTTAAGATCAATCCCATGACTTACTTGACCCTCAAAGGTGTAGAGATCGTCATCGGTGTCTCGGTAGACGCTAACCTTAGGGGAAAGGAGGGTGTTCACTCCAACGGAAGCGAACGCTTCTAGATTCTCCCCTAGAGAGGTGCTGTCGGTGTTGTAGACCCCAACATAAGCATTAAGGTTGTCCTCAAATAGAGAAGTTCCCAAGCCAACTGTCAACTCATCGTTATCGGCCCCGGCAGACTTTACGCTTTGATTGGTAAAGAAATCACCAAAGAGATCTACACCATCAAAACCTACATTAAAGCCAATCTGAGCTTGAAGAGCCTCAGCGGAAACCATTTCGCCTCTACGAGTGTAGTCCGAAGTATATTTTGTGTCTACCCCACCTGAGACTTCAGGAGCAGCAGTCGCGACGTTAATAAAAGATCCAACACTTAGAAGTGCGGATAGCAATAGTTTGTATTTATTTTTCATATATATATTATGTTAATGAAAGTATTTAATCATTGGAATAGTCGGGGTCGTCTTTTCGTTTTCGACGCATATAATCGCGCTTTTGGAGTCTCCTTCGCTCGGGATGAGCATTGTCATATTTCTCTCTAGCTTTTCGCATGGCTTCTTTGCCATCCTTGGTATTTAAGTAAGCCTCTTGAGCCGCTCTTTTTTTTTCTTCTTCGTTCATTGACTCACGCTTCTTTTTTCTTACTGGCGACATGCTCGCCTACATTTCCAGCCGCATAAAGGCCAAAAATCCATTTGGCAAAATCGGCCCACTCTTTGAATTCAGCCATACCAGCGAGTAAGGCTCCGCTCGCACAAAAGAAACATACTGCGGCGCATAATAATTTTCTACTTTTTAAGTTCATTTTATTCTTATTTCTTTCCAGTTTACTTGGTTACTTTTAACTAAATCTCTAATATGTCTTTGCTTGGAACTCAGTTGACTTTTACCGCTTTTAACCTCAATTAAAGTTACTGCGTCATCATCAAAAGATATATAATCTATAGGTTTCCCTAGGAATACACAGTTTTCGGGGTCAAAATCAAATTGATCTAAAAAAGGAGCTAGTGTTTCGGCTATATGACCAAGCCTTACTTCGCTACTCTTCTTTTGCGAAAGCGTGGTTTTGCGGAGGTTTTCTGTTTGAGAAAGGGTTTCTTCTAGGGAGGTTATATGGTCGGCTAATTCTTTTTCGCGATCTATTCCCCATTTTTTTACTGAATCAACAGCGGCGTTAAGTTCTATGTTTTGGTCGGTAAGTTTCTGATTGTCTCGAATTAATTCTTTTTCTTCGACTTGACCTTCTCTAATAGAAGAATAAAGTATAGTACAATAAATAATACACAAAATCAACAAAAAAGACAAAAAATATATCATAAAGGATTAAGAACCTGTACTCCCAAAACCCCCTTGTCCGCGTGAGGACTCGTCTAATTTGTCTACCTCGACAATCTTAAGAAGGGGATGCTCCATCACTATCAATTGACAGATTCGGTCTCCTATGCCATAGAATAGACCACTAGGTGAGCTCATTCGGACTTTTATTTCTCCCCTATAACCAGAATCAATAACCCCCACGGAGTTTCGTAAAGAATGGGATGTATTCGAAATGCTCGAGCGAGGGAAGATAAGCCCTACAGCACCCTCGGGTATTTCCATCGCAAGCCCAGTGCCGTACTCCCAGTAAGAATCAGTTTTCTTAAGAGAGGTAGCAACCAGATCCAACCCTGCATCCCCGGCTTTAGAATAGGCGGGGGTTACCGCCCGTTTATTCAGTTTTTTTACCCTAACGAGCATTATTCCTTGGGTGGGTTTTCTAAATCGAAGCCCCGGCTTTCGCAGTAAGCGACTGAATATCCAGTCTTGAAGCTGAATTTGTCGATAAAAAACACAAAGCCTAAAATCGCATAGGGTTCCCATGTTAAGTAGCTTAACGAGGAAAATAGGAGAGTCCCTACAAGGGCGTAAGGAATGAACTTATTGCAAGAGTAGTTTATTATAGCATTCATAGTTTAAAGTTTAGTTATTGATATAATTCTATCATGTCGAAAGGATCGGACGGAGTCTCTACCGTGGCAGTAAGCCTTGAACCCCACATTATCTCTATTCTCAGCTTTATTGCCGAACGACTCAAAAAGATTGGGTTTGTCTATTATATAACTCTTGGTCTTCTGCTCCTCGGTTTTGTAAATGACAAGATACTGCTGGCTTTCCTCTTGAGCGGAGAGAATCTTACTTATATTTTTAGAGATGCTAGATAGAGTTTTTATTAATTTCATTTTTTGTATTTATTGACTGAGACGCCATTATCTCATAAATCATACTAAATGTCAAGACTTTTTTAAAAACTTTTGAGTCAGCTCTTTTTAGGCGCAAGGAAATTCATAACCTTCGTAGATAAACGGCCAAAAAGAGAAAGCCGTAACAATTAATTAGCAATATGAGACCACGAGCTTTTAGACGCTTTAACCACTTTAAGCTTGTACAACCAATAGAAAGGTAACGAAGCGGAGTACCCCATTGCTATAATAAGAAAAATCGTTCCAGAATACGTCCAGAAACTGTTAAAAACTACTTCAAGAACTTCCTTCATCTTTTTTCCATATTTTATGACTACAATTTTTAAGAACGTCAGAAATCTTTAAGTGAAAAATCGCTTCTCCGGTTTCGGGTCGGCGGTAGAGTCGATAGGCGGCTTGCCAGCTCGAAGAAACGAAAGGCAGATCGTACCGAGGTTTATTTTCTTTTTGAATCCAATCCCTAAGCCCTTTCCTAAAAACAAGAACAAAGTCGTTTTTGCGCTCGTACACGACATAGGTACATTTCTTATAAAGCCAACCATCCTTTCCGTAACTGTCTTTGAGCTCCACCCACCCCCAAAGATGTTTTCGCTTTTTACTTTTCTTTAGAAGAGTATTCTTAAGAGAAACCGCAAAGATGATCGCAAGATTTTTAGGGTCCCAGACGACATAATCTATGTCCTCCTTACTCTCTTCTTGGGTGGATTTTCTAAAGTTAAAACCCTGAGAATCGATAATAGACTCAAAAGACTTAAAGTTTTTTTTAACGGCAGTCACAGCAACGAGAGAATGAAATAATTTTAGCGTATTCGATTTGGCTTGTTAGTTTTGG
>TARA_R110002020_G_scaffold212276_1_pt1 | contig 12218 bp, 5 predicted proteins | sample TARA_R110002020 | Tara Oceans TARA_R110002020 (sample SAMEA4396489) | marine metagenome | biome: Westerlies Biome; feature: [MES] marine water layer (ENVO:01000295) within the mesopelagic zone...; material: water (ENVO:00002006), including particulate matter (ENVO:01000060) such...
GCAGGTCTTGATGTAGCGAAGGCTGAACACCAGCAAGCAATGCAGTATCCAGAGAGGCAGATTGGATGGATGAATCAGCAATTGGGTGCGTTGCCGTACCGTAATATTGTATCAACAAGTCAATATGCTCCACAGATGGGAGCGCAAAGCAGTATGATGGGAGCGGCTATGGCTGATACTGCAACCCAAGCCGCTTGGGAGGCCGCTCAACCTCAAGGACAGACATTGGACTGGGCACAAGGAACGGGTCCAAACGCCCAAAAGACAGGATCACAGTACCAAAACATTCCTCAACCAACAACACCAAATCAACCTAACGTACCTTCTCCAAGTTGGGGTGACCCAGTTGCCGGTCCTGATCCTGTAGGAACTGGCCCAATAGATATCGGTGCCGCTCCTACAATAAATCCATCAGGTAAACTAGCAGATGTAGCAGGAACTAGTGGTGATCCAACTTGGGGTGGTTATGCCGGCGGTATAGTCGGTGTCGGTAGAGGTATTCCACGATGAATTTATTGGAAAAGGCACAGGCGTTTGAAGGTCTGACTGACGCTGAACTAGCCGCGAAAACCCAAGCAGGTGGAGATGATCCGGGGGACACATTACTTCTCGCTACAGAAACACAGCGTAGGAAAGATGTTCGTGATAGATATCAAGCACAGCTTGAAAAGCATCAGGCTCAACAACAGGCCCAACAAGGCCCGGATGACATAGTATCGCAGAGGGTACGAGAATTAACAGAAAGGGGTGGTGGTATTACAGGAGTAGATCCGGGTATGCCCCTTGAAGATCCACGACTACAGCAGGGTATTGCGACACCACCTGATGTACAAGCTCTACAAAGGGCTTATGGTGGATTGATTCCGGGTTACAGTCATGGCGGTGAACACCCCACTGCTACGGAAAGATTAGCATTGAGAAATCTTGAAGAGCAAAAAAGAAAGGAACAGGCGGCTCTGCCCTTCCTGATGCGAGATCAACCAGAACTAACTGACGAAGAGATAAGGGAACAAGGAAGAAGTACTTTAAGGACGGAGTGGCTACAGCTTGGTCAAAGTCGCCCAGAGAACTTCGGAGAGTATTTAGCTATGTCAGAAGAGGAGAGGAGTCAGCTTGTTCCTCGTCACGAAACAGTTGAGAGGCCCGATCTTTATTCTGGCAAAACAACTGCCGAAGACATTCGACGCTTTGCTCAAGATCAGGGTATAACACCAGACGAAGCATATGCCGCATTCTACTCAGATAGCTTCATGGGAACAAAGGCACCAGCCCATATCAGGGCTGAGTTTGATCCCCAAGAAGGAGGTCAGGCACAGGGTCAGGAAACTCCATATAGAACTGATGAGTTTGGAAGACAAATAGGGCCTGACGGTAAGCCAGTTGCTAATGTAGGTGTAGAAGATGATTACGAATATGATAATCGTAAAGAATTGTTAGCAATGTTTAGTAGGGCAAAAGCAAAATTTGATGAAACAGGTGATCCCATCTACCAACAAGAGATGGAAAGTATAGCGGCAGGGTTGGAGAATTTAACAAGTGGGCCAACAGCAATGAAACGCCGCGCTGAACAATCCGGCCTTACTTTGGAAGATTTTATAGCAAGTATGGAGCAATCGGAAGGTGATAAAACACGAGCGCATCAGATGGGATTACTGGAGCGTGGCTTAGGTGAGGTACAGCGAGTAGAAGATCTATTTACAACTAGAACAGATGCCGACAAGGCTCATAGAGAAGCCGCAGGTCGTGCCGAAGACGCTATCCTAGCTGATGCACGAGGAATTCACAGCCTGAAAGAAGGTCAGATGGGAGAATTAGAGGATTACAGGCAACGCAGGCAAGGTACTGTTGACACTATAGATGAGGATCTTAGGGAACTGCGAGAATATCAGCGTGAGGTTGGAAGACTTGGGGCTGATGCCGCATTCATGCACGTTGGTACAGGTGTTGGTGATGAATGGAGAGGTGTGGTAGCTAATAAACTAGATGCACAACGTACTGAGAATCTTTCAAATGAACTAAGTATGCTCACCAAGCTTCATGCTAATATGAAAGAAGGTGACACATTTGAGGGTCTAGACCAACAAGCTATATACGATTTAGCACTAGAGAAACAAAATGAGCTTGATACAGCAGAACAGGATAGGACTGACTTTGACGTTCAAAACCTCTATGAGGATGCTAACCGGAAAAGAGATATAGCGAAGGATCTTATTGATGAACGCATGGGTCTATTTGGACATGGAATAAGAGAAGAAGGTGCAAACCAAAGGGCCGCACGAGCCGCACAGGCTGACATGGTACGAGCGCAGTTGGCGTCCAAGACCCAAGGTGAGAACTTCCTAGCCAACCCAGAGAACTGGCCTCATATAGAATTAATGTATGACGAAGTCATAGAGCGTTTAGATCCTATAACTCATGGGGATCGAATAGAGGAACTTAAAAAAGAACTGGAAATGGTGAGTGAATACATGACTGGACTGCAAACTCAAACCGCAGTTACCGGAGGCTTACCTACTACTCGTGAAACAGGGTCGCGTTCACTAACCTTTTCTGGACTCCCGCAAGACCTATCGATATTGCAGATGGCACCGCGATCCGCCCGATAAGGTAAATTGTGGAAACCATTACCTTGCCGGATGGCACAACCATCCAGATACCTTCTGATACTCCGCCAGAAGAACGGCGAAGAATAGCAGAGGAGCTATTCGCAAAGTTTCAAGGAGGTTCTCATCGGTTACAGCCCGGAGCCGGACCACAGGACACTGCCGGCAATAGCTTAGATCCGTTTTTAGCGGCTCCTCCTATGTCCTCAGCCCAACCGGCGAGTGGGATAGACTCTTTAAGGGCGATGCGGAGACAGTTGCATTCCCGCCCAGACCAGCAAGTCGAAGGACAGCCCGACAGGGATATTGGAGAAGGCGGAACCTTGGCAGGATCTGCTTGGGAAGGACTCAAGAACATACCGCGAGGTGCTAGGCAATTTGGTATACTGGCACTAGCGGGTATAGAAGGTCTTCGTACCCCAGACGAGGACACCGATAGAGAAAAGGAACTCCGGCAGAAACTCAAGGATTTGCAGGAAGAAATCGATCCTAGATATAGGGACGCCAACTTGGCTCAAATAGGTATGGGGCTAGGTCAATATGGAACAATGATCGGGGCGTCATTTATACCCGGAGTAGGTCCAAGTGTCGCCGCTGGTGGTGCCATGCTTCAGATGGCTGGTGATGCCGCTGGCCGTTTAGCTGAATACGAAGAACGCACTGGTGAAGATGTTAGTGCAGGTAAGGAAGTAGCGGCTCTTGGTGCGGCCCTTGGTATCGGTCTTACTGAAATGTTGCCAATAGTAAAATATGGACGAAGCATGGGGCTGTTCGGTAAGGGTGCTAGAGAAGCAGGAGAAAAGGCGGCAGAGAGTGTGGTGCTTCAAACTGGGAAACAATTCCGTGCTAGTCTTCTGCCAAGTGCCTTGAGGCAAACCGTCCAAGAAGGTGTGCAGGAAGGACTATCTGAACTGGGTATGTCTGCAACAGCTAAACTTCTATACGACGAAGATGCTCTTGCTAATGTAGGGTCCGAAGCATTGAGGGAGGCACTCATCGGTGGTCAGGTTGGTGCCATAGGTGACGTCCTGATGAAGATGGCTACACGAGGTCATGGTATCGGGAAGATGCGTTACGGTAACTATAAAGCTGGTAAGGAACTCGACTCAGCATTAACGAGATCTATTGAGGATGGTGCGATGGACGAAGCTACCATCAGAGATCTCGTTACCGGACCTGACTTGGATGCTATCCGTCAGCGTTTAATAGATGAATTCAATGTACCGGAAACGCAGGTCGAGGCGCATCCAGACTATCAGGAAGCAGTGGCTCGTTCTCAAGCATTAGAGGCCGTTCGTGCTGAGATAATGACAGCGGAAGTAGATGCGGATGGTAACCCTGTCTTGGATGAGGACAATAATCCGGTCTATAGAAGTAAAATGGAAATTGCCAACGAGGAGCAAGCGGCGGCAGAGAGACAGGTAAACGATGACCGACGAAAAGATGGGGAAATAGACAATCTGACGTTCAAAAGAAATGAAGAGGAAATCAATGCCAAGGCTACAACCTATGCAAAACAGATAGGGTTGCTGAGAACAGCAATTAAAATGCAGGAGCAAGGCACCTTGGGTGTGGAAGCAGAGGTTGAGCTAGACAGAGCCGATGATCTTCTGACTGAAGAAGAGATTGACACAGAAAAGAACATACTCTCAGACGCACATAACGGATTGCTGGGAGAAAGAAACAAAATCCAAAATGAGCAGAAACAAGTTGATAAGGAAAATCCGGGGGAAGCAGGCAGGGCTGTGCGAGAGGATTATGCGGCTAAACTAGGCACTGGAACTGAGCGTTATGGCAGTATAGTCAGCGAGATAGATGGTATAGAAGCGGACTTGCGAGCAAACGAGGCCAAGCGGGTGCAAATTCGTGAGGAAACTGAGGCAATGGACAAGAGGGGGTTGCCAGAAGATTTGACTGATGTAGCACCTAATGTCGATTACGGGGGTGCAGAACTAGAGTCTCAGATACAGTTAGCCTTACGAGCATCACAAGCGGAAGTAGAAACTGTAGCTACTCTTGGTACGGTGGCAGAAGTTGGCAGAAGAAAGCAAGAGATGGATGCGGTTGCTATCCCCCTTGAACAGAAAGAAACAAGACTCACAGAGTTGGAGCGATACGGACCTAGTAAAAAAGAAAAAGCAAAACTGGCAAGGCTTGAGAAAAAAAGAAATAAAGCCGAAGCGCAACTTAAAGCGATTGAGGAAGATCCTGTTATAGGTGTTATGACCTCGCTAGAACAAGTTATTGGCGATCAAGAAGGGAACATACCACCTGAGTTTATTCAGGATGAAAACGGCAACTATCGTTTCCCAACAAAAGTTAATGATGCCGGTTCATTTGAATACGAAGACGGAGCGGATGTACTTCCTGAATATCAGGAAGCCGCCAATGCTTACGAGCAATTCGCGGTTGATACCAACGCATTAACGCTGGCACAGACGGCAGTGGCTGACGCTCAAGCTGAGATTGACGCGCAGGAATTCCAAGAAGTAACTCCTGAGATGAGGGAAGCTCAGAATCTTCCAGAAGAAGTTAAGTGGACTAGCCCTGATATCTTAACTAAGAGACAAGAGGTAGTAGATGACAGGGTATTATTGCAGGAAAGAAGGGCGGCGTTAGACGCAGTTAATAACAAGAAATATCTCACGCAACGGTTAAGGGCGGCAGTCAGTAAGTGGAAGAAAGGTGTAGATCCTGAAACTGGTAAAGCTGTAACTCTGCAAGATGATATAGGGAGACTCGTTACTCCAAAGCAACGCCAAAACTTATACAGATTTGTATTTGATCCTAATGATCCCACGACATGGCCTCCTGAGTACGATGCATGGATGACCGAAGCAAGAAGAAGTCAAACATCAGCCTTGGAAATGGCCGGTGATGGATGGATATGGGATGGAGAAAAGATTGTTCCAAAGGGGTACACTGTACCGCCTAAAGACAGGAGAATGACGGCTAGGGAAGTTAGGGAAACTATCGATGGCATTCTTGATGGCGGGGTGAATACTGTATATAAAAATACAGGAAAGAAACTTAGGAAAAGAGGTTACGACGGCTCGCCCGAATCATTTGAGGGGATGGAAGACTTTGTACTTGATCCCGAAGATGTGGGTTTATTTGAAACAGGTGGTGGATTCCATGTCGAGGTGCCTGTCTCTAGAGATAGGGCTTCTAATACAGAAAGAAATAATGCGCGAGATAAAATCTCTGAAGCACGGAACGAAATGTTTAGCTGGTGGGGACAGCTTGGTATAGCTCGCGAAGTCGATCAAGCTGGTCGCACTAAACCTGTGCCTAAGAAGTATAGAAGTCTCAAGCGATTACTTCCTTCATTGGAATCTTTGGGCAACCAAAGAATTGAAAAGCTAGTTAAAAAACTCAGGAAGAATGGATACAACATCACCCCAGATGTGATAGTCGAGGCATTGCAGGCCAAGAACTTTGATGTCTCATCGGCAAAAGCTCTATTCAATTCTCCATTTTTTAAAAAATTCGTTGGCGATACTCTTGGCTACGGAGTACAAGCTAGGATTAACTGGGATAATCTGAGTCGCGGACAGAAAGAATCTATATTGTCCCGCATATTGCGTACCAAAGCGCGTCCTGAAAGCAAGAAGGTTACACAGGAAGCAAGGGTCAAGCGCAGGGAGCTTAGAAGATTACAGGACCGTCCGGGTGCGCTCCCAAAAAGTGATCAGCAGAAAGCTTATGATCTCAATACCCTAGCTGAAGCAAGAAAAAGGTTTGATACATTCAAGGCATCTGCTATAAAGCACATCGTAGCAAAGCTAGGCTTGAATCCTAGTGAGATTCTCTTCACTGCTGACATAGATAGTGTCATGTCTCAGGTGGAAGATGTTGTTATCAACGGAGCCTATGAACTTGAGGTAGATGCAGACGGCAACGTCATAGTAGAAGACGGTGTGCCGAAGGTGAAAGTAGACGAGAACGGAGAGCCGATATATAGGCAGGCTTACGAGAATGGGTCGGTAGCTTCGCTAGAAAAGTTTGGCACAAGAATCGTGTTTAACTTATCGCAGATTGCAAAGAAGTATCCAGATGGAATCGATACCGATCCAGACACTCTCATCAAAGACATAGCGGCTCACGAAGGAACACACCTTCTCTTCCTTAGAAACGATCTTCTGCCTAGCGAACGCCGTGCCTTAGAAAGTTATGGTAGAAAAAAGAAGGTGCCCAAGGAAGTTGATGCTGAAGCTCATAGGGCTGGCCTTACTTGGCGTCAGTGGGTTAAGGGAATGTACCCAGACTACACTCCAGATATGCTCACTGAGGAAACATCTGTTCATATCATAGACAACTTGGCTATGGATAGAGTTCCAGAGGCACAGTCTGCTGGAATGATAGGTAAGATCAAGCGAGAAGCTATTGGTATGTTCAAGGCCATAGTCGGGGCATCACAGGAAGGAGACATTCTTCCGGTGATGAGGGTGTTTGAGGACATACAAAGCGGTGCGATTGCAAGGCGCAGAGAGCAGGTTGCCGAAGCAGGGGACTTGAGGGGAGCGCAAGCTCTATGGTTGGCTGATCGTGCTACCCCAAAAGATCTGAAACGCCTGAAGAAAGCTATGAGGGATGGTGATCAGGCAGAGGTAGACAGGATAGCTGATGAAATAGTAACAAGCAGAATGGACTTGGTTGACGATCTCTCGCCGGAACAACGGCTGATAGAATCTCTAACCTCTGAACTACGGGCACGAAAAGAGATAGCCGATACTCCCACAAGAGTAGTCCAGTCCGTGCTTAATGAAGAGGCTATCAGTTCGGGTGCGATAAGTGCTGAAGCATTGAACGCCTACTTCAGGTTCAGGGACGGACGCAAGGGAGCTTTCCGTATACCTGTTGGCGACAGGGAAAAACGGTTTGGTGGTACTCAGTACGTTCCCAGTGATGCTGATGAACAGACTGCCAAGGACATGGATTACATAGGGGAGAACGCCGCTAAACCTGCATCATCGATTATCACAGCCCTTGAAGCTCACAACTTGATGCCTGATGGTTCTCATATAGGTAGTGGTGAAGACGCCAGAACGATGATGGGCTACTACACCAAGAGGCAATTCCTTAGAAGGAAGCTGTTTGATAAGCGTTTGCCTCAGTGGTTGTCTAGTAAAAGAACGCAGGAAAGGGGAGCAAAGCTTTATGAAACCGCCTTGGGACAGTTGGCGGAAACGTCAGCTATAGCGGCGTGGAGATTCGCGGACAATGCATTGAACTTCATACCGGGAGTTATGAAGTACGGGATGCTGACCTACGCTAACGGCGGATTCAATATGGATCAGTTGTATGTAAAGGAAAAGAATCCTGATACTGGCGAATGGCAGGATAAATTAGATTCAGATGGCGAAAAGATTAAGGTCAAATCTCTTTGGGATATCTTCAAGCCGATGATTGAGATGGGGGAAATTGGGCAAAGAATAACGCTTGGTTATATGACTGCTCTTCGTGTGCGTGGTATACACAGAAAGAGGCAACTAGCTAGGAATACTATGCTGGTCGCACAACGAGGTGCCGATCCAAGTCTTAGGCCAGCCGATGTAACAATAGAAGAGTGGACTGAAGCTGTTCAGAATTATGGCGAGTTAGTACAGATGCTTCAGCAGGAACTCAAGCGCGGAGAGACATTAGATATTATTGGAGGGGTACGTCGGGAGGTAAGAAGCTGGGAAGATGCCTACAACCGTGCAAACAAGATAAATAAAAAGACTGGCGAACGATGGATATCAGAGGAGAAGTGGACTAGACATATTGATAAGGTAGAAAATACTGATAGTGCTATGAATTCAGCGGCTATGGATTTTGCTGAACACTACGGTGACTTCAACCATTACCTCGTAGAATTCGCGCACCAGACCGGACAGATAACACGGGCACAAGCTGACATTATGCAGTCGATGCCGTTCATCCCATTCTATAGGGATAAGGGCTGGTCAAATGATGAGACATTTTTTAATCCATATAACGAACACGTTGAAAAAGATAACAGGGAAGCTTTGGAAGAAGAGGAAGATTTACGGGGAGATCTTCTGATAGATAAATCTATTGCTGGTAGCTTTGCTCCACTTGATGCCGACCTGTTCGGTAGCATAACACGCAACGTCAACGCCTTGATCAGAGATGGAATGATCAATGTGGCCGCTGGCCGTACCATGCGAGATGAAATAGCTAACGGCACTGCTGTGGAAGTACCTACAGTCGATAGGCGGGATTATCTGCATAGGGAAATTCTACAGAAAAAGTTGGCTAAGGTTAAAGGGTATCCCTCAATTGATGATCCTCCTAGGGGAGAACTAAAACTAGAACTGGAAGCACTTGAAAAGAAGATTGCTGACATTGAGCAAAGAGCCAAAGAAGTTCATGCAGAGTTAGATGATAGAAAGTTTTCCGATATCCATGTTAAGGTTAAGGGTGTAACACGCAATCTTGAGTACAGAGATCGTGCTAAAATCAAGGCACGTTTGCAAAGCGAAAGGCCGGGGCAGGAAATCACAGAGGGTGACATAGATAAGGCATTGCCCCAAGAAGGTGAGTTCAGGATAGACGAGAGTCCTTCTGATATTGAACAGGCTGGTGTCCATAAAACCTATCGTGTTCTAGACCCACAACTAGCACGGTCAGTAATGGACATAGGCTTTAGTCCGAAGCAAGCGATTGAAGACTTCTTCCATAAGAACATGGGGCTTCCCGAAGGGTTCAGCGCAGGTCTGTCGAGCCTTCTTGTTGGAGCGTCACGAGTATTGCGTGAGGCAGTGACTCGATCACCGCCCTTTATGATCAAGAACATAATAAGGGATGGTATGCAGGCTACCGTTATATACGGCGGTGGTCCGAAGATGTTCTTTAAAGTATTAAAGAATGCTATAGATCCGAATATTGTAGAACGGGCTGAACAAGCTGGTCTTGGTATTGGTGTTGACTGGTCGCCAGATCCAAAGGATGCAGGAGAGGGTCTAGTGAGGATGTTGAAAAGGGATCAGATGAAGTGGCGCGATCCCACTGACTGGTTTGTTATGGCATGGGAGGGCCTTGGACGTTTCTCTAGACGATCTGAAGTGGCGGCTCGCATGGCTGTTTACGATGACGTAATGATGAAGACTGGTAATGGCAATATAGAGAATGGCAACTCTGTTGAAGCTACAAATCAGGCGATAGAGATCATCAACTATGGACGCAGAGGTTCTAGTAGGTTGTTCTCTACCTTGTTTGCGATGGCCCCGTTTATGAATGGTCGTATTCAAGGGCTGGACGTCATGTACAGGTCGCACATGGGACGCTTGGATGCCCCCGGTCTATTCCCCGGATCAGGTGGCGGAGTGTTCGGGGCGATCACCGAAGAACAAAGAAAGAATAATGAATGGGCAAGGAGGGCTACCACCTTTGGGCGTGGTAGTCTGATCATGCTACTTACTGGCCTATATTATATGATGGTTCACGATGATGAAGAATATAAAAATGCTCGTGAAGATCAGAAAAATCAGTGGTGGCTCATACCTCTTGGCGGAGGTCTTCCGGGCATCAAAATCCCAATCCCCTTTGAGGTAGGTGTATTATACAAAGTCATACCTGAACAGATTGCGAGAGCTTATTTCGAGGACGAGCATGACTTACAGGATGTAAGAAATGAAATAAGGCGACAGCTTTCTGAGTCGTTGATGTTTGATTTAAGGCCACAGTTGATTCGTCCGGTAATCGATGCACTAACAAATACTGATGCCTATCAGAGAGACGATATCGTACCATCATGGATGGAAAATACCGTAGCATCGACTGAGCATTACAATCCATACACGAATAGGGTTTCTAGGCTGTTGGCAGATACATTAGACAAGATACCGTTCCTCCAAAATGTTGACTTTATGACGTCACCAATGAAGCTGGAGTACATGATGCGTCAGTATGGGGGTACGCTAGGCTCATATGGTATGGCTTTAGCTGATCGCGTAACTCGCCAGTTCTTTACACATGATAATATTGTTGGTACACAGGCTGACTTTGGTTTCACTGCTCGTACATTCGCCAACCTACCTGTACTAGGAGATCTTCTTTATGATCCGCAGAAGGGTGGTGGATACCAAGAAGACTTCTATGAGCTTATTGAAGACGTTGATAACTTAGTTACCACACTAGGACAGATACAAGAAAACAGAGGACGGGGCGCAGGTCGGGAATTCAAGGAAGAAAATAAGGCATACTTTGATAACAAGGCTCGTCTCCGCCATTTCGAGAAACGAATGAAACATTATCGGGAAGACAGGGACAGGTTGTTTGAAAGGAGAGATCTATCTGATGATGACAAGCGCAGACATCTTTATAGAATGTTTGAAACCCGTGATCAAATACTTGACGAGGTACTTACAATCATGGCAGACATTAGAAAAGATAGAACTATCGCCCAGAAGTTATTTGGAGGTAGGCCATAGTAATGGCTATTAAAGAAATACTTACAGATGAACGAGGTACTCTGAGTGCGGCAAGGGTATTACTTACCGCATCGATGGTGTTCATTGCTGTAATTATTGTACTTGATTCCACCATCTGGAATGTACCTGACCCAGCTTATGCATTGCTTGGTAGCTGGGGCATTGGTCTACTCGCATGGGCTGGAGGTCCAAGGGTTGCACAGTACTTGGCTCCACAAGTAGGGGCAGTGGCATCCGGTATAGCCCACGCCGCTAAGAGTTTGAGACGCCCTGACCTACTGGATAACAACGTCAGGTTTAGAGAACATGACGAGAAGTGATTGGGTTACTCTCTGTGATAGTAGGCTGAAACAGAGGGGCACCACCAACTTCAGTGCGCTAGAGATATGCGATGTAGGACGTACTGCATATGGGGTAGCATTATCTGTGCCTCCTATAGAGAAGTTCGGCAACGCACTCAGGCTGATTGACGTACTTGAGTGGGTACGCAGGGCTGATGGAGAGGCACCCATACTGATCAATAGTTGGTATCGATCACCAGAATATAATGAAGTTATAGGTGGTGTGTCGTGGAGTATGCACATCACATTAGGTGCGGCAGATATAGTTAAGGTGGGTTGGTCACCATCTGATGTTGCTGACCTAATTGATGACAGCCCGTGGAAGAGACAACTAGGGCTGGGCAGGTATGAATCCTTTACCCATGTAGATATCAGGGGCATAATCGGTAGGCCGGCACCAGCAAGGTGGGGTTCTTAATGGACTGCCCCCGCTGTGCTTCAGACAATGATAAGAAGGATCGATTCTGCTGGCTCTGTGGCTGGGACTTTACCAAGGGTTCAGATATCTGTGAAGAGTGTGGCTTAGAGATAAAGGAAGGCGAGCGGTGTATCACTTGTGATCCTACCGCAGGATGGATGCCCACAAACGAGGATGATGAATGAAGCACATAGTTGTGTGCGTGGGGGACACACATTGCGGCTCGACGGTTGGGCTGTGTCCTCCCGAAGGACTAGAGTTAGATGATGGTGGAATGTATGAACCCAATAAATCCCAACGCTGGCTATGGGAGAACTGGGAAAAAGCATGGGCTGTAATCAAGTCGGTTAAACGCAAGAATAGAAAGGCGAAGCTACACTTGGTTCTCAATGGTGATCTCATTGATGGAGATCATCAT
>TARA_R110002020_G_scaffold18011_2_pt1 | contig 12208 bp, 6 predicted proteins | sample TARA_R110002020 | Tara Oceans TARA_R110002020 (sample SAMEA4396489) | marine metagenome | biome: Westerlies Biome; feature: [MES] marine water layer (ENVO:01000295) within the mesopelagic zone...; material: water (ENVO:00002006), including particulate matter (ENVO:01000060) such...
TATGCTGAATCTACATGTCCCGGTCCGGGTCCTGGATTTATCACTCCAGTAGTTGGTCCTTGGAATTCATTTGGTAATAAAAGCATGAAGTCTCCAACCGATGGTTCGACTCCATTACCACTTACATCTGTAACTACACCAAATTTTCCTCCACCTCCCCAGGTGCCATCGTCATTAAGAGTATAATTACCAGTTCTTCTAATACTTCCCAAATTAACAGAACCCACTGCTTTAGTATAAGTTGTTGCAGTTCTAAGTGAATAATCATATTTACGTTCGGGATAATTTGTTGCATCTTGTGTTTCTCCTGTGAAAAATCCTCTTGTCACCGCTTGGTTATTTACCACTGTTTTAAGTACTTCTGGAGAATTTATTGAGGTGTAACTACTTCCACTATTAGCAGGTACTCTTAATAAAGGATATCTTTGTCCTGGAGGAGCATCGGCTGGTCGTAAAATATCTAATAAACCTAAATCTACATTACCTCCATTTCCATTATTTAACCAAGTATAAGTGTTATTAAAAGTTCCGTAATCTATTTCAGAATCACCGAATCCCCAATAACTAAAATTAAGTCTACCTAGAGCTAATCTTTCTCTACCGTAGTCTGTTAATTTAGCACTTACATATGCTACACTATCTTTTTTTATATATCCCATTTTAATTTATTTTCTTTTAATATATTATCTTTCGTTTTATTATAAATATCAAACTATAAAATTTCTAATAGCTTTTTAACGCTGGATTGAACGTGTCAAACTTATTTGTTAAACTACTAGCTGTTGTTATTAAAGTTGACCCGCTAACCGATATATAGGTTTTATAATTAACAATCCTATATAAATACCTTTCATTTATTTTATTAAACGGTCCAATTTTTCCCCTATATTGTGTTTTATTAGGACTATGTCTCACTACTGTTCTTGTTGTGGCTGAAGCGAAAGTGGTGTCTCCACTAAGTGTGGTTTGTATTTCAAAATACCCGGAACTTGTTTTTGGGGTTCTTGGTAATGACCAAAGTATTTCTTTATAATCTGATGTTAGACTTTCACTATTCATCCCCTTCAAATTTGTCACATAAAAAATATTAATTATATCTCCTTCATATAGTGTTATTGTTGAATCGAAGATTATTAACTTAGAATTTAATTTTGATCTATAGTATTCTTTATTAGGTGTTAACCTTACACCGTTTATTAATACAACTAAATTACTTAAATCATTACTTCTAACTATCGGTTGGTTTGCATAATACTCATATGTTGTCTTACCAGAATTATAACGGAATGAATTCCAAAGACTGTTCACCATTGTACCACCTGTAACGACTGTTGATGGTACTGTTTCTGTTTCAGAAACAAATCCATCTACGCTACTCCCTTTTATATATGTGGCAACCAATTCATCACTTGTTTTTATATTTACTGTGTTTGCCACAGTTTTATCTACTGTTATTGTTACTTTTCTTTGGTCTTTGATAAATTCAAAATCTTTTAATAAGGCAACACCATTTAGAGTTAAACTTATATCACCAACCGGTTCTTGACTTAAATAATATTGTGATTGTCCTGAACTACTCACAGGTAGACTCTCAACTGCTAACTCAATTTTACTATCTACATTATAACCCATTCCACCCGTCGTTGTTCCTGTTGCTATACCTAAACTCGCAGCGTCATAAGGTGTTTTTGTGTATGGTAAGTCTATTATAGCTGGAATTTGTGGATTAGTTATAGCTATAAATGTATGGTCAGTACCAGAATAATATAAATTATGTTGGTAAAGGGTACTAACTAACCCCTCATAACCTGAATCGCTTGGGTTATCTATTAATGTATCATACGTATTACCTGAGGTTAGATAGCAGGATGCTGTTGTTCCATCTCCACTATAAATAAAAGAAGTTTTAACTAAATAATCATTAGAATTTTCTGGTGAGTTTGGTGCTTTTCGTGAAGTTAATGACTGTGGGTGTACGGTATCTATTAACTTATGTTGACAGCAAGCACTATATACATATACATTTCCTGTTGCAAATCCAGTATAATAACCGTGATAATCCGTTGTTGCACTTACAAACCTAGGTGCCCCTGTTAATGTTAATGCCGAAAAACCGTATCCGTTACCCGCTCCAATTGTAAAATCATAAGTCATTCCGGACATATAACATTGATTATTGTGCCAATAACCCCCATTTCCAGTAACCCCATCATTTGTGATATTTAATGCTCCGGTTGTAGGATTTGGTATTGGGATAATATGTCCATTTTTATTAGGAGTTACAAATCTTGGGGCATACGATGTAATATCATTACCGCCACCTTCATTAGGATCAAGAATTAATGCCCCATTAAACCTATGAGTAGATCCCGTACCTTGATTATATGATAAACTACCCCCTGTTGTGATTCTAACACTTTGTAAATAGTTACTTATGGTCCCTGCCGTAGAAAAATCATCATGTTGTAGTAAAGAAAATCCACCAGATTCTGTTCTAGCAATATTTTTACCAAACCAATAAAAAGAAGGAGGTGATAAATATGTTGGTGCCTCTGCTGGTCCATCGGTAATCGCAGAAATACTAAAGAAAACACTATAGGTAGACGATGTTGTGGTTGCACTACATCCTAAGTCTGTAGTTTTAGGGTATGATGAAAATACTCTTTCGTGCACCGGTGGATAAACAAATCCCCTAGCCGTATCATCCCATCTATAAACGCTACTTCTAAATTTACCAGTGTATCCACTAGCAAAACTATGCGGTAAATAATATTCAAGTGTAGCCCCTGAATTACTAGTATTCCATACTGAATTTGTTGTGGATGCTGTTGGACCTGATGGTAACATATTTTGTGTACTATATGGTGTTCCAGTAAGACTATATCTATTATAAGATGATAATTTTGAAGCCCCACTCATAGTAATAGTTGGTGGATAAAATAAATCATAACATGTGTATACATCTAAAGGTAAGTAAGCCGTATTTTGATTAGTGTATTGTGAATTACTAATCAATTTAGCCGAGTTTCTTAATAAATTTTTATATCTACATTTATCCATTTGAGTAAAGTGATGAATTAACACTACCTTTTATTACTGTAGTATTTATTAGGTTTGTTTTTAATACCGCACCTAAATTATTGGTTCCATATAATTTTATTTCTTCTCTTTCTATAACCCCATCGCTCTCAATATTTTGACCAACTATTAATGTACCATAATTCTGTGTATTGTCTAGGGTTCCTGGGCCTCTTTTATAAGAAGCATCTTCTTTTTCAATGGACACCTCCTTGCTAGGACTTCTTTCATATCCATAAGCTGTAGAAGTTGTACTTATAGTTGGGTTTACTGATATTTTTCCTGTTTTTTTCATATTTTTTAATCTATATCGTCTATTAGTCCTCTTTCGTACCAATCTATAGTGGTAACCGATTCTGTTCCGTCTGTTCCTGGCCAAATATTATTATGTCCTGGCATAATACTCCACTTAGTAGTACCAGCCGCTGGTTGTCCACTTCCCGATTCACCTCTCCAATGCATTACTCTATTTAAGTCATTATCTTGATTAGCATCAAAATACTCCATTGGCCATGTAAATCCTCCATTCCTAAGATTGTTAGTGACAAAATAATTTTCTCCATCGATTCTATATAGTTGTATATTATCAATGATTAATCCATTAATATCTGTTACTATTTTTAGATTGTTACTTGTTCCAACCGCTGGACTCCAAGTCACATCATAAATGCCTGGACCAAAAACATTTATTACTACATCACCACCTGTAGTTGCCCCTACATCTTTTAACCATATTTTTCCTTGTCTCTCTGGTACCCCTACTATAGGAATATAATCATAACATCCTGTAGGTGGACCCAACACTACCGCGTTATTTGCACAACCTATAGAACCACCAACATTATAGGTGTTCTGTCCGCCGAATACTCCAGCAATATTTTGTTTACCCGATATAAATCTAACCCCTATCTTAAAATAATATTTTCCACCCGAATAGATACAATTAAGAGGTGTAGATACTCCAGCTGCTGTATTAGTTCCATTATCTCTTACCAATATTAAAGGTTCGGTTTGAGTTGCCGTATTTCCAGGACCTATACCTTTAGAATATAATACTGTTTTATTAAACCACGAACTATGTGGGTATTTTTCATCAGGATAACCTCCTACTGAACCTGATGCTCCCCAAACATCCGACGTACCATTTAACATAGTACTATTATCTAGACTTTCTATCTCCATTGAGCTATGTTGTCCGTGTTTATATACATATTTTTGTCTATCAAAAACTGTATTACTATATTTTGTACCTAAACCTATAATTGTTGTAGAAGGAATAAATTGTTCTATTAGAGGTGCCCAGTAAGGTTCTATTTTTGTCATAAAACCTATCATATTATCATAATTTAACTCATTACTACTAAATGGATATGTTATCACACCTGTTGAGGTTGAGTATGTTCCTCCACTTACATATGATTCATAAAGATTTCTTAAAGTTGGGTAAGCCGGCCAATTCGGTTGGAATCCGAATCCTCCACCACCTATAGTTTTTCTGTTTTTTACATTTATAAAATTAGTACTTAATCTATCTATATATTGTGCAAATGTTGTAGCACTTACAGTAAAGGAAGCCGCACTTAATTGTGAACCATAATAAAAATTAAAAGGATTTAACGGGTCTGTCGAAGAAGCCATAAAAGGATTCGTTTTATTACTAGGCGATGGATATAAAAGATTCTCCATATATCTATCCGTACCTGGTGTAGCTGGGTCCCCCATAGTTGGGGAATAGTTTTGTGAAAAATACTCAAAATTTTCTGCTATAGGGAAACCATAATCCTTATTATATTTATACACATCATACTCTATACCTTTTGCAATGTTAAGATGTGCATCAAGCATTTTAGTATTTAATACTAACTTATCACTATCTCCTACAAAATATTCAGTATCTCTAATTGTATTTGTGGTTGCGGTGTTACCATCACTAATACTCCAAGATCTTGAGTTATTTATTGTTACATCTTCTATGATTGCCCAAGATTTTTTATTATCAATTTGTGGAGTTAACGTAAATCCAGGACATGAAACATAAATTTCTTGTGTAAAACTATTCTCCCAATGAAAACTAAAATATTGTCGGTACATTTGACTTCTCATTGTTAAAAAATCCATTATATTACTGAATAGAGCCTCTGATTGCAAACCCGCCTGGTAAAGATTTGGATTTTGTACGTGTACCCACCTTCCTTGATTTATATTCAACATATATAATGTATTCATTATATTTTCATTTGGTGGTGAGTTGTGAGCTAAAATATTTGCTTCGGGAACTGTTCCTGTTATATTATATCCCGGACCATTACTTGAAGATGGGTAGAGATCCCATCCCTGAGTTAATGGATTCATTGGGTCTACTGCCGGATTTTGTAAAAATCCCCACTCTTCACCAACATTATGGTCTGAAACCGACGAAATTGGGTATAAAGATGGTTGAGCATAATCACTTATTGTTAATACCGCAAATCCCGAATCATATAAATCTTTTGCTAATTGTTGCATATTTGCAGGAATGTCCGCCCCTATATGTTCAAACACGAATACTGCCGCTCCTCCTCCAAATTGTGCCGCATCTGCTACATTACTCCAAGTACAATATAAACCAGGGTTATTAGGATCACATGGTTGTGGGGTATTACCTTTTCCTACTCCTCCACTACCATCACTATCAGTATATCCTAGACCTGTTCCAGTTCCTAAAGGACTCTTAATAAAGTCAAAATTATTTTCTAATCCTTCCTCGTTTGAGACTAAAATTACTCTAAGATCCGATTTAGGGATAGTTCCTGAAGGGTAACTTGCTGTTGTAAATGTTCCTCCTGTGACATCAGTAAAACACCTAAATCTATTAAAATATTCTTGTCCTCCATCATAAAACCCTAGATGAGGAGAATTTGCTCCCATCTCCCTTGATTGTTTATACCAACCTCCTCTCATTTGAAAATAATAATCATCTGTATTTGGAATTATTCTTGGGTATCCTTCGCCGTCCATTGGGACATCTAGTTCCGTTGGTGAGTTTCCAACAGTTTGTGTTAGATAATTTAGAGATTCATTAACTAATTCTGTATTTAATTTACTTTTTGTTGTATACACATATTCATTAAAATCAATTAATGATTCTGGAGCCCCAATAAATTTTAAGAAAAATTCTATAATTTTTCTTGTTCCTTTAGATCGAAATAGGTAACCAGCATTCACTATTAATCTTCTCCATAATTCAATATCAAATTCTACTGGTGTTAGTCCTACCGAAGTCCCTGAAAAGATAGGATTTGACGTTCCACCAAACAAAGACTCTAATAATTTACTTTCTTCATTAAAATTAATTGTTTGAAAACCTAGAGTTCGTGCGAAATTTTTAATTAACTGATCTGGAATATTTTTACTCTTATTATAACTAACTCGATTAGCAAAAGCCAAACCATCAATATATCTTTTAACCTCATCAAATTCCCTTCCATAGATTCTCAATAATTTTTGTATTCTTTTATCACTAGTATCAAATTCTTTTATAGATTCTGTTGTAAAAAATCTTGATACTAAGTCAGTTTTATATGTGTCATAAGATGCCGCTAATGTTAATAATGAAACTAAATATGATTGGTAACTTGTAGTACTAATGTCTATGTTATAACCATCTGTTGTCGGCCAAGTATATTTTTGAGGTACCTCTATAAATCCTCTACCATTAATATTTTCTTTTGGTACTATAAATTCCGACGTGTAAATTGGTGTTGTGTTTCTATTTAATAAGAAACTATCTAAACCCTTCAAATTAGAGAAAAATTCCTCAACTATTTGACTTTTGGGTTTTATATGAAAATTATCTGATAATATACCACCAAACCCAAAACCTGTTGCCCCTGTAAAAGGATTCCCCCTAACCTTAAAGTAAACATAATTCTTAGAAAGATTGGTTAAACCAGTAAAAGCAACTATTGGATATTCGACCACATTATTCGCATATCCTGGACTATTACCTATTGTACTCCCAGTTACTGGGTATTTTATAACGTACTTATAATAATCAACCCCCATTCTTTTTATACCAGTGTATGCCTGGAATTGGTCAGGTGTATTTAATAAATTAATATTAAAATGGTTTCTTATTGTTGATGTTGGTATTTTGAAAGTTGCCCTATCTGTGAAAGTATTATATGTGTAATCCAACACTGTATTTAATGTGGCACCACTTACTCTTTTATTAATATAAAGAGACCCTGGCCATTTTTTTATTATATTAGTAATACTAGCCTTTATATGTTCTCTTAAACTACCAAATAGAGTATAATTAAATAGGTCTTTATTATCTAAATTTAATACTAGATTTAAGTTATTTTGTATAAACTGTTCATTTTCAAATGAGTTTATTTCCAAACTACTTAATGATACTGCTTGTGAAAATCCTTCGGTTTCAAAAAATTGTCCACTCCTACCTTCAAGATTTGCGGTAGTATAAAAACTATTGAACATAGTAATACTTCCCTCGGTTATTTGGTACCCAACTAAACCTGGAGAAAAATCCGCATTGGATTGATAATTACCTATTACTTTTTTATATGCCATTATAACGAAATTATACTATTAAAAGTTTTAGTAGTATCTACATTTGTTCGTTCTTCTCTAACTTCATAAAGAGATTCGTTAAATGTATCTTTAATTTCAAATAAATTATATTGTTTATATATTGTATTACTTGAATCATAAATTGTGTATACACCATCTTGTATGGATTTTGTTTGGTTACCGAATATACCTGTTCCTAAAGTTTCAAAATCATGTTCTGTTAACTCTATCTCTATTGTTACTGGGTTAAAAAATGTATTAGAAATAGATATCAATTGTCCTGAAGAACCTAAAAAAGGTTCCGCGTTTGGTTTAACGTTGGGTGCTGAACTAGGTGTTAAAGTTAAAAATAGTAAGTTACCCGCATCGTTAAAATTATATCTTATTGCTTTTTGAGTGGTATTAGAAAGTTGTTGGTTAACTGGTTCACATAAATTAGCCGATGTTACTATTCGAAATAAATTACGTATTTTATCATTCGTTCCTTCGTTAAAATATTCTATCCTATACCCAACTAAACCTCCATTTACTCCCTCTGATAAATTAGCACCATCTAATACTATACCTTTTACACTTGGTAAAGCCGCTAAATTACCACAATCAACAATTGTTGTAATAATCTCTCTAGGTCTCAAAACAATCGTATATATACCTTTTGCATTAAAAATATTAGGGGCTAAAGTAAGATTATATAGACCTGTAAGTATTCCACCACCATTTCCAGGTTTATTGTAATTAGTTAAGTATTGTGCTGCGCTAACTTTTGTAAAATTAGCACTAACATTTGAGTCCCTACTTGGGACATATTGTATATACATATCAATATCTGTTGGAGATACGTCCGCTGGTCTTTTTATTCCATAATTACCTGTTGCCATTTAATATTTTTTTATTTTTAAGTTATTATATTAAAGTACCCTGATTGATACCTATCAAATTCTTCTAAATTTCTTACCTCTGTTATCCTATAATGTTCCTCAAATACTGAAGCCACTCCTCTATCTATAAATACATTATTTTCTATTTGTGGAGGGAAAACATGTCCCATGGTCCACTCTTCTTTAATATCTGGATATAAGCACCCTGGGCAACAATTTTTCATTTTTGCTGCGAATCTTGTGCCACCTCTAGCATAGGACCAATAATTGATGTTATCTACAGTATAAGCAGTAAAAACTCCTGGATTTATTTGAGTCCATCCATTATGTATGCCTAGAGAAGGGACTCTTCTAACAAGAGGATAGTGTTCATTAACCCCATATTGAGCCGTCATATCTGGGTCCGTCATAGCAACTTCAACATTATCTTGGAATTGTTGTGTATCTAAATTATATCCTCTTCGTGAACCCACCCATAGGATTCTACTAATTTTTGATTCTGTAAATCCTGTAACAATAAAATTACCTTCGGTTGTCTTACCACAACACCCTCCCATACAAGAATTATCATCACAAGTTGCAGTTGGATCATAATTAGACGATGTTGGGTCTGTACATCCGTATTTACAATTATCCTCTATACAACTTCCATTATCGAAAGTTGCTTCCATATTCCAGTTGGAGGCACTGGGGCTCATACAACCACCAATTTCGCAACTACCGTCATCAATTAATACTGAAGGATCATAATTATCTGCTCTTGAATCTGTGCACCCCTGATTTATATATTCACAGGAACCATCATCAAATGATGCTGTTGAATCGTAGTTGGTTGCAAAAGGATCTAAACAACCATAGGTTTGGTTATTTAAGTTACAACAACAATTGGGCTCTCCCATATTTTCACAAAAATTATGAAGTCCGTTACAAGGAATTGTTGCATCTGGATTATAATTTGTTGCGTTTCCATCCATACACCCCCTACAAGAATAGTCACATGAACCATCATCTAGAGTTTTTAAGAAATTATAATTACATGCATTAATGTCTGTACAACCATATGGATCTTCGCTCATATCATAAACACACGAACCATCATTAGCGGTTGCTGAATTATTCCAATTTTGGGCGGAACTATCAGTACATCCCCACGCGTCACACCAAACATTATTTCCTGTGGAACCATTCATAAAGAGTGGAACAAAATTATAACTATTATTAATAGCAAAAGAAAAATCATAAATACAAGGTTGTTCTTCATTATCTAATTCTTCTGCAGATGTTACTCTAATTACATAGGTGCCAGGAATAAGAATTGGAGTTGTGAAAGGTACCGAAATAAAACTTCCTGCTTGAAATTGGAATATTTCGTAGCTGGTTGGGAGTTGTGATGTGGTGGTTGTCATTCCTGCTGAACTTACCCCCATTAATATTTGTGAATTTACTGCAAATGGATTCGCCGCCCCAACCACTGGTATAGGAAGACCCCAAAAATTTAACGGATCATTACTTACTGTTTCAAAAAAATATGAATTAATAGGACCACCCGGAAGAAAAACCTCCGAATTTAATGTTAAACATATTATGTCACTACAACCTATTTGTACCATTATTTTTATTTTTTATTATCTTCACAAAAAGTATAACACTCCTTAAAAGTTTTATGTTCACCAGTTCCATTATAAATTTCTGTGGTTAAATTATTAATACATGACCATGTTAACTCCATTTCATTTTTAACACAACCATTTCCATTCCATAAATATCCTTTATAAGAATGTTCCAAACAGCACGCTTCACCATATTTTCTTATATTGGTTGGGCTTAATTTGGTAAAAGCTAAAGTTCCATCCATCATTTTTCTTGTTTGTTTACATTCTAAATTACCTACCACTTCTACGATTGTTTCCAAATTTTTACAAGCAACATATCCTGTAGTACCATACATATTATAAGTGTGATATCCATCACATTTTATAATATCACTATATTCCAAGGCAGCCCCTTGTGTATACCATACTGGAACATTTTCTACATATCCAACTATTTGGTGATTACCTATCTCTGTAGATTTTTCATTTGGTATTTTACATATTCTATTTATATAATCCCATTTATATCCATCTTTTTGTTTTTCGTTACAACATAACATTTGTTGTCGAGGTTGGGTAGCTCTACTCCATTTTATTTCTCCTGTGGGTGTTATAGATTCAATGTAATCTTCACATGTTGGTTTTAATTCATTTTCTTCTGTTGCTATTTCATGTGATTCGCAAGCCATGTATAATTTTCGTTTCTGAAAAGTGTGTTCATGGTAACCCGTACACCCTGTTTGAAGTGCAAAGGACTTAGCCAATGAAGGTAAGGTGAATAAAGGTTGTCCATCCAACGATTTAACCGCATATTTAGAATAATCAATTACTTTATTCTGATTTACCTCACCGTATAATAAAAAATCAAAAATATTTTTTATATTATTTTCATTATCTGTGGGTATACAACATCTTTCACAAGCAATCTCTGCAGTAACATCATAATTTACTGCCGTATTATCTAAACATCCTATTTTTTTAATTTTTTTCATAATTTTTTTATTAACCTACACATGGGGTATAACCTACACACTGATTAAGTGTATCATAACAATCAATACTATTTTGCATAAAACTATCGTAGTCAGATTGTCCATCTATAATTAAATCTTCACAATTTTCCATATATCCTTCATCTTCAACGTATATACAACACCACACTTGGAACTCTTCTCCCAAGTATTCACAACTCCCATTTTCTATACAAGGTTCTCCAGCCATCACCGCCATATAACAATAGAAATTAGATAGTGACATGAAATTAGACGCTCCTGGATCTGTACACCCTACTGCCGCATCTTCTGAATCATCATAATTACAACAACTTAAATCACCTAGAGTTCCAGGTATTATAGCATTAGGGTAAAGTAGTTGGCCTTCTACTATTTCAAAAGCTTCATTTGACGATTGAGCCACCATTCCATAAACTGAAGATGGTGGGTTCCCACTACAGTCAGTACACGCGTAAGCGTTGCCGTTATCTCCTATTGCTGGAATACAATTACTATTATTATCTGGGTCTAAATAGTTACTGGCCTCAGGGTCAGGACAACCTTGTTTATAAACACAAACTTGTTCCCCTAAGTCGTTTTCTATATCTGGGCCACTCCAATTATATGCCCCCATATCAGTACACCCCCATTGTGACTCATCATTTACACAACAATGACCTCCATTTAATAATGGAACCCAAAGAGAATTACACTGCGTTGGGTCTACACAGGCTTCTTGATTACCCCAACAATAACCAGTATATTGAGAGTTTGTTAATATGCCTTCAGGGTCACTACAAGTTGAATTTATTGCACATTGGCAATTATAATTATTACCAGGAATATTATCTAAATCAAAACAAGGTTCTGTTGCGTCTGGATTATAGTTATCCGCCATTGGATTCATACATCCAATAATGTCTACACACTCACTTTGTGATAAACATTCTGCCGCTGTTGAGTACATCGTAACACCTGGAATCATAACCGGTGAACCTACACATCCTTTGACCCCCAAAGAACCATCTTCTTGTACTATTGGTACCCCTACTTCTCCCGGTACCGATGCCTCTATATAGTAATTAAGATTACAGTA
>TARA_R110002020_G_scaffold52670_4_pt1 | contig 12196 bp, 7 predicted proteins | sample TARA_R110002020 | Tara Oceans TARA_R110002020 (sample SAMEA4396489) | marine metagenome | biome: Westerlies Biome; feature: [MES] marine water layer (ENVO:01000295) within the mesopelagic zone...; material: water (ENVO:00002006), including particulate matter (ENVO:01000060) such...
TCATCATAACGTTCGTTGGTGATGTCAAGGATTCCAAGGGCGTTGGATAGGTTGCGATTCGTATCTGCCAATAATGGATAGGTAACACCTTCAATACCACCGTTATTCTTTGGGGTGTTCAGCCAAGCAAAGTGAACTTCGGGCGTATCGCAAGAAGCACCGATAACCATAGTATTGCGGTCTTCAAATTTTGAAAGCGCTTCCTGAAAGGAATGGATTTCGGTTGGGCAAACGAAAGTAAAATCTTTCGGATACCAAAAAAGCAATACTTTTTTGTTGTTTTTTTTCGCTTCTTCAAGCACATTGAGTTTAAAAGTATCCCCCATTTCATTCATTGCATCTACTGAAATGTTTGGGAATTTTTTTCCTACTAATGACATAGTTCTATTTATTTTTTTAGGTTAAATTTTTCTACTGCAAAGATAGAAACTCCTTACGGATAAAGGAATAGTGCAGAATGTAATAATCTATAAACCGATAGATTTTTACAATAGGTTAAAATTTTAACGATAAGTAAAAGCTATAATATTTCTATGCTACTTTTGCGGAAGTTGTCAACTCTCTGATTTTGATTCTAAAAGCTGCAAAAAGAAGGGTCATAAATGGACTTAACCAGTTAAAAATAGCATAACCCGCATAGTGAAGTGTATCTACGCCCAGCACCCCACTGTGGTATGCGCCACAAGTATTCCAAGGTACCAAAACAGAAGTGACCGTTCCGGAATCTTCCAGAGTTCTTGAGAGGTTTTCTGGAGCTAAACCTTTATCCTTAAAGGCTTTTGCATACATTTTGCCGGGAACCACTATTGCAAGGTATTGGTCACTGGCAGTAAGATTTAATGCCAAACAACTGGCAACCGTACTTGCAAAAAGCCCAAAAGTGGTGTGAAACAATTTTAATAAGGCCTTACTTATTGCAGCAAGTGCACCAATAGCATCCATAATGCCACCAAATACCATAGCGCAAAGAATCAACCAAATAGTATTTAGCATGCCAGCCATTCCGCCTGCGGAAAAAAGATCTTTTAATGCTTCATTATCTGTAGGAATGGAACTATCCACGGTAATTGCGTTCATAATACCTTTATAACCATTTTCAAAAGTTAGCGAAGTACCTCCACCAATGGAAGCTACAATATCCGGTTGAAATATCAAGGCTGCAACCGCACCTAAAAGTGTTCCTATAAGCAAAGCGATTAACGGAGCAGTCTTCTTTACAATTAAAAATATAACGACCAATGGCACTATAAATAACCAAGGACTCACGTTTATGGAGTTCTTTACCGCCTCTAGGATTAAATGAGTGTCTGCAGTACCGGAAGTGTCAATATTCAAGCCAATAATAACAAACACGATTAAGGTAACCGCTAGGGTGGGTACCGTGGTGTAGAGCATATACCTAATATGCGTGAATAAATCTGTACCGGCCATAGCAGGTGCAAGGTTTGTAGTATCGCTTAAAGGTGATATCTTATCGCCAAAATAGGCTCCCGAAAGAATGGCGCCTGCGGTCATTCCTATTGAAATGTCCAATGCATTCGCAATACCTACTAGCGCAATACCTACCGTTGCCGAGGTGGTCCAGCTACTCCCCGTAGCCACAGAGATAATGGCACATATAATAACACAGGAGGCCAAAAATATTGTGGGATTTAAAATTTGAAGACCGTAATAGATCATGGTGGGTATAATACCACTTATAAGCCAAGTGCCCGCCAAAGCTCCAACCATTAAAAGTATTAAAATAGCGCCAGCGGTAGATTTTATGTTGATGGCTACCTCTTCAAGCATTTGGTCAAATTTCACTTTGTTGAAGAAACCTACAATAGCGGCAACGGCACCACCCATTAAAAGAATAAATTGATTGCTTCCGTCTAAAGCGCTATCGCCATAGGCAAAAAACACATTGTAAAAAAGCATCCCGATAAGGGCAAAAACAGGAATTAACGCTTCCCAGATATTCAATTCAACGTTTTCAACAATTTGATCGTCCTTAGGATCGGTGGGCTTAATGTCTTGACTTTGCATAGGGAAATTTTAAAATGGAATGTAATGTTACGATTTTGTAAAAACCTATGCAAATTAAAAACACAAAGAGGATATGAGTTAGTTTTATCAAGAAAACACATTTCTTTTTGTAGGTAAATTCTTCTAATAACTCCCTCATTCTCTTAACAATCTGCATTTAAACGAGTATATAATCGGTTATATCGAAAACCGATATATCTTACATTGCAATTCTGCAAAAGCACATTAGGTTTGCACCACCAAATCAAAGCCTTATTATGAAATTCTTCTACAACTTCATCCTGTTTTTCTTATTTTCTTTTTATAGTTTTTCACAAGTGGGTATCAATACCACCTCGCCCGATCCTTCAAGTATCCTTGATATTTCTGCAACAAACAAGGGTGTTCTTTTTCCACGAGTAGCCCTTACGGGGATAAATGATAATAGAACTGTTGCTAATCCTGCTGAAGGCTTACTTATTTATAATACTACACACAACAGTACGTTGACTTCGGGGTTTTATGTTTGGGATGGCAGCACTTGGAATTTGGTTAATACCGGTAACAACTCTGGCGGTGGTTCAACTGGTAGTACAAAAGAGTATGGAGAGATTTTTTTAGCAAATAATGCAACACTACAATTAAGCCAATATACTGATAATTTAAGTTTGCCAAATATGCAAACCACAGGTTTGTCGAGTTCAAATGTAAAACTACTTAGCAATGGAATACAACCAAAGGTGTCGGGGACTTATAAAGTTACCTATACTGTTACATATCAACGTGTAACGGGCGTGAACAGTGCGATTAAAAATATTGAGTTTTATTTATCTAAAAATAATAATAGAATAAATAATACCGCAACGGTAACTGAAATTTTAGATACTGAAATACATTCATTTACTACAGTAAAATTACTTCATTTAGATGCTTATCAAACCTATTTTATCAATGTTTCTAAAACAGGGCCTTCCGGAACAAATATTACACCTATTCCTGAAATAAAGATTTTTGGCGGAACGACAAATATGATAATTGAGCGTATTGATTAATTCATTATTGGCTTTAATAGAAAAACTCCTGATACTACCAGGAGTTTTTTTGTTTATAAGGAATCTGTTTTTATAGAACACCAACCTCCACCATACATTCCCGCATCATTTGGTAAGTGCGTTCAATATCATTATCCAAACCAATACTAAAACGTATCAAGCCATCGCTAAGTCCCATTTCCTTTTGCTCTTCCTCAGGAATTTCAGAAGACGTGGAAGAGCCCGGCGCACTGAAAAGTGTTTTGTAAAAACCTAAACTCACAGCCAAATAACCAAGATTGCGCTCCTGCATCAATTCCATTAATTCATTTGCTTTGTCAATTCCGCCAACGTCAATCGTCAACATTCCGCCGAACCCATATTCTTTGTTCATCATTTTTTTGAAAAGTTCGTGGCCACTGTGTGATTTCAATCCTGGATAGACCGTTTTTAGCCCATCTGCCTCAAATTTTTCAGCTAAATACAGCGCATTTTCACTGTGCTGTTTGATACGAATGTGAAGCGTTCTTAAATTTTTCAAAATAGAAGCTGCACGCAAACTATCCATCGCTGGCCCGAGAAGCATATTTGCACCATCATTCACATTGCGAAGGTTGTCTATAAATTCCTGTGTACCACAAGTTACGCCGCCCATAGTGTCGCTACTTCCATTGATGAATTTGGTCAAACTATGTAAAACCACATCGGCTCCCAATTTTGCCGGTGAAATGCTCAAAGGTGAAAAGGTATTGTCAACCAACAATTGCAGACCGTGTTTTTTCGAAATTTTTGAAAGGGCTTCAATATCGGCAATTTCCAAAAGCGGATTGCTTACGCTTTCACAGTAGATAATTTTTGTGTCTTCAGTAATTGCAGCTTCCACTTCGTCTAGCTTCGTAATATCCACAAACGAAGTTTCAATATTCAACCTCGGCGCAAAGTTTTTCAAAAATGCATAGGTTCCACCATAAATTGTTCTACTTGAAACTATGTGGTCGCCCGCTTTGCAAAGCTGAAGTATTGCTGGCGTAATAGCACCCATTCCGCTTGCGGCAACATTTGCGGTTTCGGTACCTTCCATGGCCGCCAAGGCTTGGCCTAAATATAAATTGGAAGGGGTAGAGTGGCGCGAATATAAATAACACCCGTCAGCATTCCCTTCAAAAGTATCAAACATCGTTTTCGCCGAAAGAAAGGTATATGTCGAAGAATCTGAAATGGAAGGATTAACGCCTCCAAATTCGCCAAAGTATTGTAAATCCTGAATTTTGTCTGCTGGTTTAAAAGCCATGATAGTATTTTTAGGTTGCTCGGCAAATTTGCGAAAATTTAAAGGAGTGGTCAAATTATAAAGCACTTCCTTTTTAAAATTTAGTTTTCAGAATTGCCAAAACTTTATTGATTATAACTTTTACTATCTAAGCTTTAACTGTTAAATTTGCACTTCAATTTAAAAGAAATACTTTATGAGCACTTATGATGTAGCAGTAATTGGTTCGGGTCCCGGTGGCTATGTGGCAGCAATCCGTTGCGCCCAATTGGGAATGAAAACCGCAATCATTGAAAAATACGATGTTTTGGGGGGAACTTGCCTAAATGTGGGCTGTATTCCGAGCAAAGCGTTACTGGATTCTTCACATCATTATGAAGATGCATTAAAACATTTTGAAGAGCACGGCATTGAAATCTCTGGAGATATAAAATTGAATTTGAAAAAAATGATAGAACGCAAAGCTTCCGTAGTGGACCAAACCACCAAAGGAATTGCGTTTTTGATGGATAAAAATAAAATTGACGTTTTCACCGGAATGGGTGCCTTTAAGGATGCTACCCATATTGAAATCACAAACGGCAAGAAAAAGGAAACCATCGAAGCAAAAAACACCATTATTGCTACCGGTAGTAAGCCAGCGACCCTTCCTTTTATTAAGTTGGATAAAGACCGAATTATCACTTCTACCGAGGCATTAAGTTTAAAAGAAGTTCCAAAACACCTCATTGTAATTGGCGGTGGTGTGATTGGTCTTGAACTTGGGCAGGTATATCGCCGTTTGGGTGCCGAAGTTTCCGTAGTGGAATATATGGACAGAATCATCCCAACCATGGATTCTTCCCAGAGCAAGGAATTGATGAAGGTAATGAAGAAACAAGGAGTAAAATTCTACGTTTCGCATAAAGTTTCCGCAGTTTCCAAAAAAGGAAAAGAAGTAACCGTAACTGCAACCGATAAAAATGATAAAGAAGTAACTTTTAAAGGTGATTATTGCTTGGTTTCCGTTGGAAGAAAGCCTTACACAGATGGCCTTAAGGCCGAGAATGCTGGCGTTAAAATTACCGAGCGAGGCATGATTGACGTAAACGATCATCTTCAAACCAATATTGATAACATCTATGCCATTGGTGATGTGGTTCGCGGAGCAATGCTTGCGCACAAAGCTTCGGAAGAAGGTACTATGGTTGCTGAAATTATTGCCGGACAAAAGCCGCATATTGATTATAATTTAATTCCCGGAGTGGTTTACACTTGGCCGGAAGTTGCTTCCGTTGGGAAGACAGAGGAACAACTAAAAGAAGCAAATGTAGAATACAAAAGCGGTCAGTTCCCGATGCGCGCTTTGGGAAGAAGCCGTGCCAGTGGCGATACCGATGGTTTCGTGAAAATTCTTTCCGATAAAAAGACCGATGAGGTGCTTGGGGTACATATGGTTGGTGCCCGTGTTGCCGATTTAATTGCAGAAGCTGTTACGGCGATGGAATTCCTTGCAAGCGCAGAAGATATTGCCAGAATGAGCCACGCACATCCTACTTATGCGGAAGCTGTAAAAGAAGCTGCACTTGCTGCAACGGATGATAGAGCATTACATGTTTAAGCTTCTATAGCTTAGCAATAAAAAAAGTCCCGCTTTGGCGGGACTTTTTATTTGTTTGAAAATTATTATTCAGATTCAGCATCTTCAGACTCCACCTTGTTTTTTATAATTTCTGTGGCCTGCGTTTTCCAGTCTTCTTTAACAGTTTCCCAGTCAGTAAAGGATTTAGCCATTTTGAATTTTGAAAAATTGACAGGAGTTTTCTCAACTATACCTACATATTTTTCTGTTTCGTCAGCTTCCTCTGTATCTTCTTCGCTTATTTCCCCATAGGAAAATGTAAATATAAAATAATTTTTTTCGCCAACAGTTACTTCACCTAAATAGTCAAAAATATTTGGATAGCCGTCGTAATCATCTCCAACATTATTATAAAGTGAAAGTTTTGCAAATTCCTGTGGCTCTAGATATACTTTGGGGATTGAATTAATGTGATCAGCATTTACCATGCTTTCCATAATTTCAAACCGAACATACATATCTTTCATAGCTTCGTTCAATACTATTGGTTCAATTTCTATATTCAATTTTGTCGCAGCCATAAGTGCTTGTGCTTGGAGCCATTTACTATCCTTGAATTGTTCAGCCATAAGCTCTAATGTTTTTACTACTTCTTCAGGTTTGTTTTCAAATTCCTTTGAAAATTCAATGTAGCTATACATTAATCCTTCATTTATATGATGGTTCTTCTTTCGAGCGATTGTATCTAAAAAGGTTGTCACGTCTTGATACATATATGAGAGCAACTTGTTCTTTAACAAAGGCATTTTGTTCCTATAAACGCTATCGTTTGAAATATTGTAGGCATATATAGAAGCTATTCCATCTCTGTAATCATTAATTTCTATAAGTTTGGCTAATTGGGCATCATGATTGACGAAAAGAGGTAAAGTATCAGAGAGTTTAGTCATTATATCATAGCCATTAATATCTTTACGCTCTAGTTTGTGCTCTTCCAAAAGGTCAAAATATACTGCTTCTGCATTCTTGTTTTTTAGCGTCAACAGTCTTTCAAGAATTTCCATTCGCGCCTGATAGCTGCTTTTTTTATTTTTATAAAAGTCTGTGAAAGTTTTGAGGGTTTCTGGTTTTTCCAGATTTGTCAACGCATCTATAATATGGTACTTTGCACCATAATAAATAGAGTCATCTTTGAATTCACGTTTTAAATTCTTTTCCAGAAGTTTATATTCAGAAGCATCAAATTCATAATAATTTAGCGCACCTTTCGCTTCTGCAAATTTTATGGAATCTTTGGATTTTAGGTTTTTAAAAATCAAATCGGCTTTTGAGGCTGTAAGATCAAAATTACTGGTACTTTTCTTTATTTTCAATGAGTTGAAAAATGTATCTACTCGCGGTTCATCAATTTCTTCATCCCCCAAATAAGTTAAAAAAAGAAGGATTGTATCATCATCCAGCAATAATTCCATCCTTTGTTTTACGTGGGTATTTTCGTTGTTCATTCTAATTTCACGCGCCGGTTTTCCGCCCATGGTAATGTCTATATTGCTTACAATGGTATCGTCATATTCAGTAAGTAGTTGGGCATAATCATCATAAAACTCCTGAAGTGATTTTTTGCGATAATACGGCTTTAACTTTATATGCTGAACCAAGTAGGTTCCCGAAGTAGTAGGGTCTAGGGAACTATAGTTATTTACATAACTATATTCTGAATGTGCACCCTGAACTTCTTCGTGGACGATTACTGTTTTACTGGGAGCTTTAAATGAATACTTATCCTGAATGTTTATTATGGTGTCGAAAGAAGCCTCAGCGTATGGCAAAAATTTAAAGGAATTGAAAAACTTATCGTCTTCCGGAATTTTATCATCTTCATTATATCTTTGGGCCATTAACAAATAGGTCCTGTTGCCCCTTAAAATAAGTTTTGCTACGGTATGGAATTTATCAGAAAATAAAAGCTCGTATTTTTTCCCCTCATTACCATCTACCATTATATCTTGGGGCTCTTTCAGAAAAGTTCCATTTTCTTTGAAATAGTTATCAAAATAATCATAATAACTTTCTTTCTCGTCCAAATAATACCCTACTGGCTGATCATTATAACGAAGCAAATAAACAGTCTTATTGGCTTTATCTTCCGCAGAAAAAATATTGATAATGTAGGGTGAATCTTTATCACCGTTAGGGTTTTCACTCGTCTGGCTGCGATCCTGTATTTTACCGGGAACCTCTACACTATAAGCACCCATGGGGTCTGTATGGTTTTGCCATACCGCCGCATCTATTTTTGGGGTAAAAAGTTTAACGGAATCAAAAAAGGCGTTTGCGTAGACTGATGTGATTTCCTCTAAAGTGTTTTCAGTCATAAACGTATAGATTATTTTATCTTTAAAAACAACCTGCAAACGTGTGTGGGTTTCTGCTTTTTTAATTAAAACCTCTGTAAACTCAACTCCATCTTTTACAAAGGTTTTCCTGCTAATAATAGAGTCTGTATCTTTTTGGGTTTGGGTATTTATGATATTTTCAACGAAATCAAAACCCTCTTTTAAAATTTGGTTTCTTAAGTCTGCGACCATATAAACAAAGGTGCCGCCATAAATGAGGTCGGTACTGGTCATGGCGTTTATGGATTCATTAATTTCAACTGGCACCGCTTTACTGGGCGTTAAAACACTGTATCCTAAAAATTCATTCCTATCCGTAACCCACCTATCCAGGTCTGGAGCAATGTCGTATTGTTGTTCGTAATCATTAAAAGTTGCCTCTACTTTACTTACCTGGTATCCATTTTCACGAAGTAGGTTAATCAAACCGCTGTCTCCCGGCAAATGTGCTGCGCCCACCGCGGCAAATACGCTATGGGTTTTCATTATTTTATCCAGACTGTTGAACATAACATTGTTCCTTTTAATCATTATAGTATCGTTAGCCTGGCTATCATTAATGTAGTTCCAAATTTTTTCAAGATCTCCTTCGTAATAGAGCTCTGTTATTTTATCATACTCATTATTATTTTCATCTCCCGCATTGTCCAGAATTGACAAAATACTTTCCCTCAGTTCCATATCGCTCATATTTTCAACTGCGGGAATTTGATCCTTTACTTCTTCAAGCCCGGTTATAATTTTTTTGGAATTGTAGGCAATTCCGTATAAATAAGCATCAAGAAATGTACGGCGGTCATCTGGTCTATCCTCTTCAAAAGTTAGCATAGACTCTATTAAACTTGGGTGTTTTAATGGGAAACTGTCCAAATCAATTTTATTGACTTCATAGAAGCGAGCCTTCAACTTTTTATATTCTTCTTTTGAAAGGATTTTTTTATATACATTCTCTATATTCGAATTGTAATAACTATCGCCAAAACTGTTTGTCGCTGAATCAGGATGTACTTCCAGAGCGAACATTTCCGATTTTTTTATCGCAGGAATAACAGAATCACTAAACTTAAAAGCTCGAGCATCCTTTAGGTGAAGTGTTCCAAATAAATAAGATTTTTTGTTTCCCGTCTTGTGCTTAATTTCCCAAAGAAGCTCATAGTTTGTACGGTCTTGGGAGAAGATAGGATGTATGGTAAAGAATAGAAGAAAACAAATAAAAAGGGTACGTAGAGTTGTAATCATAAGGGGCTATGCAAATTGATGATTAAAATAAATTTCAATGATAACGATTTATAGCCATTTTTAAAATTATATTTCTTGAAAAGATTATAAAAAAAAACCACCCGACTTGTGTGGGTGGTTTTTTTTAAGATTTGTGGTTTATTATTTTATAATGCCTCCACAACTTACTCTTCCTCCAGCATCGCCAGTAGGTTGGGTAGTGAAGTCGTCTTTGCCTTCGTGTACTATTACAGCTTTGCCAAGAATATCCTTATTCTCGTCACCACAGCCTATACACCATTCGTCAGTCTGCATAGATATACGGCCTATTCCGTTATCGTCTACTTCAAAATTTCCTATATCGCCTTTATGATATCCTTCCGGATCGCCCCACTTTCCGTGCTTGGAATGAGTTGGATTCCAATGACCGCCAGAGGAGGTGGCATCTTCAGCACTACAATCTGCTTTTTCGTGTATATGGATGGCATGTGTGCCTGGCTTAAGCCCTGAAAACTTAGCTTCAAGAGTTACCATTCCATTGGATTCCGTAAAATAGGCTTCCCCCTTAACGGTACTTCCACTTTTGGATTCCATTGAAACGGAAACTGTTTTGGGTTCCTCCTTAACTTCATTTGTTTGGTTTTCTGATTCTACTTGGATGGTATCATTCGTTTCATCCATATCTTTTTTTTCATTTTTACAGCCCACAAAAGCGAAGATTGCAGTGGCAGCAATTAATATTTTTAAATTTTTCATTGGTAATAGTTTATAGTTAATGTTGGTTTTATTTTCTTAAAGGTAAGATTTCAATATTGGCTAAACAAAAATTTAAAATAACCTTAGCATTTGGAATCTAAAAAGCAATTCAAATAAGCTTGGTAATTACTTGTGTTTTTGTATGCAGAGTTTTATGGACAGGACATTTATCAGCAATTTGAAGGAGCCTTGTTTTTTGTTCTTCAGTAAGATTTCCTTCTAGTTTAATTTCGCGGGTAAAGGTGTCTATTTTGGCTGTATCTTCTTCACAATGCTTACAATCCACTGCATGATCTTTTGAATAGTTAATATGGCAGCTAACGTTCTCAACATTCCATTTTTTCCTTCTGGCATACATTTGTATGGTCATTACCGTACAGGCAGCGAGCCCAGCGGAAAGAAATTCGTAAGGGGAAGGTCCAAAATTGTTTCCTCCAAAACTTGTAGGCTCATCTGCAATTAAATAATGGTCTCCAAGCTTTAAATGTGTAGTAAACATTTCATCTCCATCCAAACTTGCCGCAACCTTACTTTTACTTTTCACCTCTTCAGCAGGTGGAATTTCCACATACCGGGAAGCCCAGCCTGCAATTACTTGTCCCACGTAATTGGAATCTTCTTTTTTACTTAACAGATGGTCTACCCCATCTAACGAAACAAAACTCTTGGGATGATGCGCCGCTAAATATATCTCTTCGGCATTTTTAATACCTACAGTCGTGTCCTGTGGAGAATGTAAAATCAGCAATGCTTTTTTAAAACTGCTTACAATTTTTATAAGCGATTTATCTTCCAGATCATCCAAAAAGTGCTTTTTGATAGTAAAATCTATTCCGCCCAAATTCACTTTTGCCTTTCCGTTTTTGGCGATTTCCTGTGCGCTATCTTTAAGCAAATGCATAACGTGCGAAGGGTGGCTGGGAGCATTGATGACTGCAACGGCATTTACGGAAGCAATCTTATTAGCGGCAAATATTGCCGCCGCGCCCCCTAGGGAATGACCAATAATTAGGGTGGGAGCTTCATAGTTTTCTTTTAGGAAATTGGCTGCTTCAACTAAATCTTCCACATTACCGGAGAAATTTGTATTTTCAAAATCGCCCTCACTTTCGCCCAATCCTGTAAAATCAAATCTTAAAACCCCAAAACCCGAATCTGTAAGCGCCCTACCAATATTTTTAACGGCGCTCAAATTTTTGGTACACGTAAAACAGTGTGCAAAAATGACAAAATTGTGGGGCTTTTGGTTTAACGGAAGTTCCAAACGCCCTGCCAGTTGTTCTTCATCTTTATTGGTAAAGGAAACTTTTTTAATATTCATTGTTAATGGTTTGGAGTATGTAATTTACAGAACATTTCTGGCACCGCCATTAAAAGTGTTTCTTTTTGAATAGTTGCGCTTACGGTGTCAACTTCGCCCAAAAATTCTCCGTCTATCTGAAAAGGTATTTTCTTTCTTGAACTAATTTGTGCCTTATTGGTTGAAATCACATGTACAAAATCTGAAGACATATTGGGTTGGTCGCTTATCGTCTTAAAGATTTCAATAAAATCCAGATTTTTGAAGATTAGAATTTCGAATTTGCCATCGTTCATTTTCCCGCTTGGGTTAATAGTTGCCCCGGTTCCAAATTTGCTCGCATTCGCAATCGCAAGCAGAATTCCTGTTTCTTCAAGAGTTCCGCCGTCAGTTTCAACAGTAAAATGAAATGGCGATTCAGAATTGAAAAGTGTTGGGATTGATTGCAGAAAATAGCCCCATTTTCCACGAACGCCAGAGTTTTCATAGTTTTTAATAAGTTCTGCATTTAGCCCTAAATCTGCTATATGAAGACATAGTTTTCCATTAATAAAAAGTACGTCCAGCTTCATTGTGCAGTCTGAAAGTGCGATATCTATTTGTTTTGAAAGAATTTCAGGCAGATCAAAATTTACCGCGATTCCATTTGCCGAACCT
>TARA_R110002020_G_scaffold78488_5_pt1 | contig 12196 bp, 6 predicted proteins | sample TARA_R110002020 | Tara Oceans TARA_R110002020 (sample SAMEA4396489) | marine metagenome | biome: Westerlies Biome; feature: [MES] marine water layer (ENVO:01000295) within the mesopelagic zone...; material: water (ENVO:00002006), including particulate matter (ENVO:01000060) such...
CGTACTTGGATATTTGAGTTCAAAGATTGTATCTTTTTGGCTTTTTAGGTAACGACCATCTACTGACAGATTTGCATCAAAGTCAAAATTAGTCTCCGAGTAATTACCCCCCTGGCGGTGCAAGATCTTGATGTCTAGAACATCTATTACACCTGGCACTCTTTGCAGCACCTTGTACAGATCCACAACGTATATCGCCTCTCCAATGTCGTACTCTTGGTTTATAAAATAATTTTTAAGACGACGGGTCGCTAAACTTAAAATATCAAATCGATTCTCTTCATAGTCTGCCACGATAGAAAAATTAATTCCAAAATTTACCACCTTCGCGTCCCGAATATCAATAGTATCATTAATCATTTTATAGTTAGAGATCCAAGTTTTTAAATTATTTTTAATAGTTGCAGTGGTGGTGGTCAAATAACCACTAAGATCTTTCGAAATAACATACATATTTAAGTTTCTCCTAAAAGAATCAAAATCTCTTTCGAAGGAACACTTCTTGATGGCGCCGAAACTAGGAGGCATCCCATATGCAATCGCTTCATAGTCCTGAATAGTGACTGCGCGGTTCTGCGCCGAGTACATGGAAAATACTCTCTGCTTTAATTCTTCTACTGTCGGGATCTCAATGTCGCCGACAATTGGATTTTCATTATTTACTTCTAGTGATGAAATCACTGAGGAGCGGGTCGATGGACTGAGCGATTGGGCGTTGGAAAACTTAACTTGCGGGATCGCTACCTGAGTTACTGTGTTTGCTGCAGCGTTGACATCCGTGCTGTCGTTCACTCTATAGATAATAGTCAGCCGCGTGTTGGAGGGCCCAACGCCAAACTTATCTGTCTCAGTTAAATTAGTAGGGTCAAAGTTAGGCTGTGTTATATAATCACGGCCATGACGTTCCAGGGTTATTTTGCTGGGGTCTGCTATAGATTCATTAGTTAGTTCGTTTTCGGAACCATACCCAAACTGAAGGTATGCAGAGTTTCTATCCCTTTCCAAAACAAACCTACGAGTTACCGGGATTGCTTTAAGTATCGAGGCAACCGTTGCTTTATCTGTACCTGTGTTCCTGAGGGATTTAAAGACAATTTCCTGCGCTAAGTGGTCTACCTGATAGTACCGGTGGCCGAGGGAATCATACACCGAGAGGATCTCTATGGGATTGGGGTCTGTCAATTCAATTTTTCTGAATTTTACGAACTCTTGAACCTCAGCGGTCTGTGTTGTGAGGCGCCCAGAGATGACTGTGCCAACTGCTTTGACCGCAAACTCGGTCGCGGCGCCGGTCGATTCGTTTATTTTGTTAACGATTATCTGGTTTGCCGGATCTGCAAAGTTTACATCGTCGATTAATGTAAAATTTTGGCCCCCCAACGTAGTAAAGAGTGAGCCGGCCTGCAATATCGGCAGATAACTATCATCGGGTGCGCCGGCTGATGTTGCGGGAACAGAAATGAAGAATTGTACTTCTCCAGTTGAGGAAAAAGAATCAGCATACTTGTACCCCAGTTGTCTAGCGATCTTGACAACATTGTCATATTCGGTCGCTGTGTTTAAAAAGGTCTCATTTAGCTGGTAATCCATATAAAAAGATAATACATCTCCCACATATGAAACTGTGTCCAACATCATGGACCCAAAGCCGGCTGAGTTGAAGTCTTTGTAAGAGTTAGGATAATACCTCTTAACGTAGTCTAACAGGTTACTACGAATTGACGAAAAGTCGCGGCCGCCATAATTAATAACTTTTAATTGTTTTTTACTATTATTGCTTCGATCATCAGCCATGGTTTATACTCCTATCCATATCATGAGGAAATACCAATCAAAACGCTATCCGATACGCCTATAGACGGAACTGAATAACTGATGGATATCTCTAGTATCTGATCTTCAAACCCGCCGATGACTTGACTTTGATTAAACACAATTTTTTCTAGTTCAATAAAAGGAAGATAGGTTTCCGTCTGGCTTGAAATATCCCTGCTTATCTGCGTATGCAGCCCCGGAGTATTTTGCTCAAACAGGTATCGGCGTAATCCAACCCCAAAATTTATATCCATTATCCTTTCTCCAGGTGCCGTTAACATTAGATTGATAAAGTTTTGTTTTGCAACTTCTGCCAATGTAGCGGTCAGGGCGTAGGCGCCCACATAATTATTTATTTGAAGGGGAAATTTGGGAGAATATCCAATCATGATTTACTAGTACCTTTTATAAATAGTAACAAAACATTATTCGCAGTCATCTTCTTGTGCTAAGGGTATCTCTTCTTGGCCAAATTCTCCAAGCCTAAGCAGAAGATACAAAATCCCAAACGGAGTAATAGGCGGTAAGAAGAGAGTATACGGAAGGCTTCCTTCAAGAATAATTCCCTTCTTTTTGTCCACTTTTGGCTTCATCTCTGCCGGGAAGCCCGGGAGCCACTTGTTATCTATTGCAGAACGAATCGCTTCCAAAAGATCGTCAAGCGTTGGCAAATTTTCGACGCCGGGAGGAAGTTCGGGGAGCGATGGGAGTTGTGCTGATGCACCGAGCCCCAATTCCTCATCGCATGCCGAGGGCCTTAACTGCACACTTCCTTCGGGGAGATTCCCAAGAATGTTAGAAAACTGATTCGCTGATTGGATCATTTGTTCGGCCTGTTCGATACCCTGGAATGTTTGTCTGGATGCGTCTTCGACGACCTTGCTCACTATCACATGAGGCTCTGTCAACTCTACAAGGCCCTTAAGTATGTGTTTGGGCGTATCCTTTAGCATACGGTTCATAAATGAATTTCCCACGCTTCCAAAGCCAGAGAGCGCGCTTGAGGCTCCGTTAAGCATAACATTCTGAAGAGCGCTGACATCGCAGTTACTTGTAGCAGTGTAGTCACTGCCGGCAAATGCTGCCTGCAGTGCCAACAGGAGAGTCTGCTTAGTGTCAGTAAAGATGTCCTCCTGCTGAAACAAAGAATAATAAGTGGTTAATTCTCCCCCAATATACAAGTACTGCAAAACTTTGTTTAGGTCTACTATTTTATTCGACCCAAAAACTGATTGCAGCTGTGATGCTAGCGACGACAGCATCTCGTCATATTGTGAAAGATAAATTTCTTCCATATAACGGGCGAAAGAGTCTTGCGAGAGCACTCCTGCTTGGTTTACAAAGACCTCAAAGGCTTCGCCGTCAAAAATCTCCGCTGATATATCTTTAAGGTGCTTTTTGTCTGTTGCTATATGGGCAAATGTATTGTTTCCTGTCCCATAGGCAAAAAATGATTTATGACTATCAGCAATTGTGTCCGAGTTTGCTGTTCCCAAAAAAGAACTTATCGGATCAGAAGGGTCGCCGAAGACGGAGAACTCGCGAGATGGAGTCAAATAAGCAATGCGAGAACCCAAAAAGACTGACGGAAACATGGTCGTAAACATTTCCTGAATGTATCCTGTTCCCACTCCTGCGTCCGGGGTGAGATCCTCGTATTGGGTTGCCTGATTGCCAAAGGCCGGGCCGCCGGAGGATTGGAATGAGGCGGTGTCGTCGTCATCTGGTCTATCGAGAAGTGCAGTGTTTAAGGTTCCTAGCGCGTCGAGGAGTTCAGATTCATTAGAGTATGCCTCGAAAAGACCTTTCATAGTCTGATAGTTGTCTGCATCTTCGTTAACATTATCGAAATCCCCACTGAAAAAGTCTACTGAGGAGTATGAGCCTCCCTGGCCTGTGTCACCGTTATAGGATTCGCTCTCTCCCTTGCGTCGAATGGTTAGGAATGTTCTTTCTGGTTCATCATAGGGCTTATGTCTTACTGCCACAATTTTAAAATTCTTAGACTGGGCTATAAGTTCGCGGTTTTCCTGGTTGAGGTTCCGGGAATCGATATCGGCGACATCCAGGGTTAACGGCCCAAACTTGGCGCCATTGAAGAGCCCAATATTAAACAACCAGTTTCCTTTGCTATGCTTTCTGGTTCGCGGTACGTACTCAGCCTCGGTAGCGTCCACACCCTGGAGTCCGAACCCACCAACGCCCTCCTCACCGCCGACGAAGCCTTCGTCTTCAGACTGCGCGACCCACGGGAGCCACATTATAGGTTCCCGCCGGATGAAGTTGTCCGCCAGCTGCCCAGTGTCGAGGAATCCATAGTATTCATAGGCAGCGCCACCATATTCTGCGTCGTTCAGAGGAACTAGAGATGTAGTTACCCTTGTGTCTCCGGAACCAACGCCAAACTGTGCTTGTAAATCAAAATCCGGTAGATTCCTATTCCCATCATCGAGGCTGAACAACCCAAAGTTCTCATAAACATCAAGTTCATCAATCTGGTTCAGCTGGGCGCTACTCAGTCCCACTTGAGAACCAACGCCCAAGTTGCCGGCGGAGGACTCACCTGAATTATCTCCGCCTCCGCCTCCGACCAAATCCCATTCACCCCCCTCTCTTTTTGAAACTATTCGAATATTTCCTATTGCGTCAGCCCACCCTTTGATTAGATCATAGTCCGAAAGGTTACTTGAGGTCGACGAATCAAAGTCAGGGTCCCCGACGTACATTCTTACCTCTAATGGATTCAAAGTTCGGCCGCGGACATCAGCCCAATTGGAACTTTGGCGAACATGGTACCCAGCCAGGTAGAAAGGCAGAGGGAGAAGGCCCCCACCCTGAGCAAGACTTAGCCACTCCGGGAGGTCACGGAACACTTTGGTGAACGAATCAAAACTAATTAAGTACTCCGGAGCCGATGGTGCTCCGAAAGTTTCCGTAACTGGTATGTTGGCTCCAAGAGGCACCTCATTAGCAAAGAACTCCTTGATTGAACCCAATTGTGTCATAAAATGAGCCAGCAAAGTGTTCTGATTATCCACCAGAAACTGATCATATGCAGCAGCGTCAAACTTTACTCTAACATAACGCTCCATGGCCAGTGCGCCATATTTTAGAATGGCATCAATTTCATTTTGCACTTTCTGTCCAGTCGCCGTTTCAATAAATCCCTCCTCCGTCAAATACAGGTCTCGGACCGACTTTCCGTCATGGATATAGTTAAACAAAGTAAAGAAGTCCCTGTTTGCGTCGTCGATCCCCGAGCCGGGGGCCGGGTTCCCTGGATCGGGGCCACTGGTCATGAGAGCGCGAGTTGCAACATCGGTCGAGGAATGCGTGGATTTATTAAGGAAGTGCGAGGGCCCTGTGTCATCTATAGCCGACCTGAAATCTGGTATCTCGGTATGGGGTATACCGGCATCTAGGTATGCCTCGATAGTATTATCATACGGTATATCAAAAAATTGTCTAATCTTTTCGGCGGCGCCTTGAATTCGTGTTTCAAAAAGATACCTAAGAGAGATCTCCTGTAATTCAGGATCATCAATCGACACCAACTCTATGTTACCATCAATTGCATTTTCCTGAATGAAGTTTTGTTGGGGCACCGTGAGTTCCCCAATAGGCAATGCAAACGTCTCGGGATTACGATTAATTATCTTCTTTACTGTGACGGCTGCCCCTTTTTTAACAATTTCTGGAAATTCATATGTCTCGCCGGCGGAGTCAATTCCAGCAATGTAATTAACAATGCGATGGGTAGACTGATACAACAGTTCATTAATAATTTCTGCGCTATCTGCTAGATATCCTATTCCAAATTTATTCACTAAAAAGATGTTTTTAAGCACCAGGTCGACAACAATGGTTTGCAAATAGGCGTTAACCAGAGCCATGATTCCTGCATCGCGGACTGGGCCCATCTCTGTTTGTCGATCTATACAAGAGTTATCTACAAATTCTTGGAGAGCCTCTTGTTTGATCTTGTTTATGTCAAGCAGATCTGCGTTGCTGATTGAGCCGTCTTCGCACACTCGCGGAAAGAGACTTAAAGCTTCCATCTCATCGGCATTAAAAAGTTCTGAATTACTCGTGCGATACGCTAACAGGTTGATTAAGGAAAAATAAGCAAAGGGATAGTATTTTTTTATGAATGTGTCGGTTGTTGGGCTCTTATCATTACCCAACACACTCGAAGCGTATGATAGGGCAAAATTCCGGAAGAGGCCCGCTTCAACTTTGCGGTCTGGGATTACTTGCTGAAGTCCACTTGAACCATACGTCAGATCGCTCTGTGCGATAATCGACTGGGCCACAGAGTTGTTATAGATACGAACAATATCTGATTTGCCGCCGCGTAAAATATAAGTGATTATCCTTCCAAATGTCCAGGACTCCGCTCCAGTAACAGCACGAGACAAGAAAGAATAGTAAGTTGCAGCCTCGTCGGGTGTCAAATCCAAGGGGTCTTGTTCTAAAAGGAGACTAGTAGCAAAGTTATTCTCGATTGCCTGATAGAACTCACGAGTCTTAGGGGCAACGACCTGGCCGCGGTCGGCGAGGATTCTTTGTAAATTTTCATCAATTCCTCTCGTCGCAATATTTTGCAACGCCGTGACCGTGTCTCCAACAGAGGTTATTGTATTCGTTACAGTAGTGGGGATCAAGTTCTGAAAAAAGTCGGCGGCGTCGGAGGCCTCGGCGGCTTGTTCATCGCTAAGAGTGGGAGGGGACAGGAAAGAAAGCAATTCTTCATGCTGGTCAACCAGCAGTTGATCTGCGGTCGAGAGGGGCGCGGGTTGTAGAATTATTGACTTAAAGTTCCCTAGATCGTTAACGAAGGTTTGCTGGACCGGAGACAGGATTGAGTCTATTAAATTCATTACTGCATGGTTGTAAGATGCTATATCGTTAAGGGCGGGCACAATGCCGGCGCCGCAGGACATATCTGGTGCGTTGTATAAATCTTCAAGGTTTTCAAGAAGTTCTACTAGATCCTGAAACGGCGCAACATCTTCGATGGTGCAAGGATCGACGTCGGGGAGTGGCGGCACGACATCATTATAGACACCCTGACAATACGAAGGATCCACCAACTCTCCCAAACACGAGAAGAACTGCTCAATCGCTTCGCTGTCTGGAAAGTGTGATCTAATGTCAGGAAACTCCGTATCAATCAGATTATTGGCTACCTGAAACACATCCAGAGAGGCAACGCCACCGAAAAGATCGCATAACTCTCTGGCTGTAATCAACGGAGCAAAGGCGTTTAAATAAGATTCCAGGAGAGATATGGGCGCTGTCCCAACCGGAAACTCCAGAACCTCATTCGATAAAAACCCAAAGTCTGCATAACAATCATAAAGAGGATTGTTTGGTCCGGATCCAGGGGGCCATATAATATTTTGAGGAGGAGTAGATGGCACATCATTTTCAGAGGGCTCCATCAGACAAATTTGTCTGATTAAGTCAGCGACTGTCTGTATCAGCCCCATTACCGCACTAAGGGCGGCACGTTTTAGGCCCTCTTCTATCTGAATTTGAAGTGCTTTGTTAACACTGATAATGGGCAATTTAAAGTCTATTGCCGGGAATCTAAGAGAGATGCGAGGTGCTACAGGCGCCAAGGGATTAATCCCAGGAATAAAGTCAGGAACGGCGCCGTTGACCCCTGTCTTATAAAGCAAACACTCTAATGCCGCTTCGACCAGGGTACCAACATTATATTTATTTAAGATCGCGGATACCTTGTCCGCCTCATTGACCATGTTTTGGATTTCTCCCACGATTTTGTCTAGTCTGTTCTGGAGAGATGTGTTGAGATCACGGTATTTCTTCTCTGCTTGATCAAATGCGCGTTGCTGTGTGTTTCTGTCATTAATTGATTGTTGTATGTTTTCTCTGTCAGCCTGCGTAAGCGCAACAGGGCCAAATGGGCCAGCAGCACCTAATTCAAGAATCTTATGAGCCTCTGTATTTGTTCGGGGTCGGCCAAAGAAGTTAACTACGATGCCTGAGTCTGATAAGAAGGCATCTAAAAACTGGGTCCAGTTAATTTGAGAGTGCCTCTTCCCCAAAATAACGTTAAAGTGTGAAACAATCTCAACCACATATTTATTGGAACCCTGCTTTAAGGTGGAAAAATAATATTCCCGGCCGCGTGGAAGCACTATTTGTTTCAGATCCGAGTCAGTCAAGAAGGCGCCCGTAACCTGGTAAGTGCTTGTGTCGATCCCTATGTTGATTATGTCATAGTCCTGTAAGGAATAGCCGTTAAACTCTACAAAATTCTCCAAATTAGAAAAGAATAGTCTTGTTTTATCTAGCAAATCTATGAAATTAATATGAGGCGAGATAGAACCGTCAAAGAACTTAAGTTGCTGTTCATATACCTTAAACGAGGTTGCTGTTTGATCTAAAAACTTTTTTATTCGCTTGATTTTTATTTGAACAATTTCGCCGGTAACCGGGAGATTGGTGTCCGATGTGAGGTTATCTAGTGCGAGTTGGGAGACACTAAACTTTACAATCGGATTTGAAAGAGGGCGCTTTGGGAAAAATACATCTTGTGCAGTAGAGGCCAAAGACAAGTTTACGGGGCCGCCGACTGTGCGCTCTTTACCGTAAAAATCCAGTATTAAGTCAAGCGCCGCATCACGTAGTTCTTGGGGTGCATAATCCTGAAGGTCTAATTCTCTTTCTATAATTGGCGTGTACAGATTGATGCAGACTTGGTCTTCGTTTATATATGGTTTCTTGATTTTTCGAGAATACCACTTCCTAAGGGGCTCGCCATTTCTATCGTATAATTCTGCCATGACTAACTTGTCTTCACCAAAGCACTTAAGATATATTTTTCACTAGTAGGGTTGAAGTAATTATTTTTAGATGTAGATTTATTTACTATGTTTGAAATAAAGGAAGTCTCCACATCGGCCACTCTCTGAAAGGCCTGCTTGAATCCTTCAAAAAGTAGGTTAAATGATGGTGCCGTCGTTAAGGCATAAAACGGAGAGTTATGATTGTGGCTCATTATTTTATCGTTAAAGTTTCCCTGAAGCTTCACAAATTGATTCACCGTCTCTCGAACTTCGTCAACCTCCTTGCTCATTTCTTTCAAGGCCTCCATCAAATTGTCCCCCAAAGGAATGGGCTGCTGGTTAGTGCCGTCTCCGGCAATAAGATCAATCCCTGGGTTTTGCAAGTTTTTCCCACCGCGAGAATTTCTATTTGTAGGGTAGGCGGCAATCTTAATCCCACCCTCTCCTTGGGCTTGGAAATTTAAATTATCAGCCATGATTCCGACCGCGGATCCGGCTGTGCGGTTACCGATAGAACCCTCCGGTAGTTTCATAGCATCGTCAATATCAGTTAGTTCCGATATATACACGCGTGCGGCGTCGATCTGAAAATTAGGATTGTACAGCACGGGGTTGCCAGCGTCATCAACGCTTCTGGCATAGGCTCCCATGTGGCCGGCGCACAAATCAATGGTTGCTGCGGGGATCCCCTGGCCTCCCATTCCCGTACCCAGTCCACCAGGACGATCAACTCCTAAAGTAATAGAGCAATTAGAAGTACCTTGAATGTTTTTTTCTCCCCCTGCGATGTTTCTCGCTGGGCGCGGTGCCAAAGTGGGGGTACAACCTAGACCGGATTGACCAGGGAAACTTGCTATTCCTTCGCTGTTATATACTGCCGCCTCTCGCAACGGAAGGCGATCCACTGCAATAAGTGGCGGATCTGGGACAGGCTTAAAATATTTAGAATCAGACATATCTTAGACTCCTCCAAGTATCGAAAACCTATTGGGCGCTATGCCCTGTTCGAATGCTGCTTGTACATGTGGCCTCCGCATGGCCAGGCGCACTGTCTTACCAAAGTCTATGTGGATGGGGTCGTACTTCGTAGAGCCCCAGCCGGTTCGCATTATAATATCTGCTCCCTCTTCGCGAAGTCCGGGTATGCCAAAGCGGCCGCCCCAACGTAAGCCCATGCCCTCCGCAATTTGCGGGACGCCCGAATCAAACCAGTCTTTTGGATGGTTCAGGGTCGTGAGTATTTTGCCGCTCGGGAGTAGGGCCCTAAAATCTAACGCCATACCCAAACTATGTAAACTTGTACTCGTGGATGGCTCTGGGCCCCTTTTGCCGCCGGCTAGCCAGTTTGCATACAACCGTTGCTGCTTTTCTTGAGATCTGTATCCACTATTCAGCGGAAGACCGATGCCTTTTTCTGCGCAGCGGCAAATAAACATCTTTGCATACACCCGAAAATCTGGGTGTAAAGATTCCATAACTGCGTCATGATTGTTAAGGCCACTAAGTTTTGGAACTGACGATCGATCATAACATTCTGCTTCTCTAATTGCTTCTGGTGGAGAAATCATTTTAAAAAGAGCTGGTTCCGTGTAATCCCTTGAGGATAGGTATTCTGCGATTGTGGGCGCGCCACCATAGAGAAGTCTCTGGCTGGTCTCGGGATCTTGGGCTTGTTGGGTTGTAGCAGTGGGTAGAATATATGGAGTCTTAGGCTGCATCTCGGTTAAGACCCCTTTTCTCCATGTATTAAGCTGGAACCTTCCTCGTACGAAGCTTCCGGCCACTATTGGAAAGGCTGACGGATTATAAGCAAAGAGAGGGTAGTCATCGATGACCATCATGTCTGATAGCGTCTCATCATATGTGAACGGTACGGGGAGAAGCCTGGTATGAGGCGTCTTTAATACCATAATCCGGGCGTGCTTTATCGTGGCGCCCTGCGCTATCCCCAGTTTTTTATCTACCTCCGAAACAATGCCGGCTGATCTATTCATTTGGACCGGGATCGAGGCCGGGATCGTTCCCTGACCTCCGCGGGTAAGAAGGGCCGACTCCTCGTCCGGACGCAGGACCACCCCTTCTATAAAATCTTCTTTTCCCAGAATTGATCTTTCAAATTGCTTTACAGCCGAACGACTTAAGATATCAAAAGTATCCTCTAGGCGCGCGTCGACGTAGGAATCGAAAACGTCCTCCCCACCGCCTCCGGCGTCTGCGTAAAGAAGCGCAAGGGCTTCTAAGGGGGATATTTTGTTACCCATCTTTCAAATCCTCATTTAAAAGGTCGAACAATTGGTCCTTATCATCTTGCGAGAGGCCCATGTGTTGTTCTTTCTGTTTCTGAATTAAGGAAGAGAGCTTGACTAGTTGTTCATTGGAGCGTTGTAGGTTTTCTACATATTTGGCCGCGATGGGGCCGAGTTCTTTGCGGGACGCGTCCGAAAGCTTCATATCGTTTATAGCATCCATCAGGAGAGATTTTGCTAGTGCACGATCCTCCCGGATGTTGGTTGTAGTCTCTTCAATGTAAGATTCTAAACTTATATCTCGCCGCTTTGCCATTTTTCTTTAAACACCCTATATCGTTTTCTCAATTTATTGAGATTATTCACAACCTGTTTGGTATTGAGCCCAGTGATCTCCCTCAGATATAAGTAAATAGCTTTTTTATTAAAAATTTCAATCGTATCGGCCGAGTCTAAGAGTATGCGCACCGCCATAAGTACTTTTTTTTCATTTTCCTTGAGCATGAACGAGTCCCAAGTATTCATTTCGTTGTTAAGAGAATTCCAGAATTCATACTCCTGGCGTTTCTGTTCATAGGTTACCTCAGATGAGATGAGATCCTCTTCCAATTCGTTAATAACATCTTCTATGAACACTTCTGTTCGATTTCTTTTTTGTGTTTTCTTAACTTTGTGGATAAACCAATTTTTTGTTACAACCGAAAAATATGAGAAGGCCTTCGAGCCCTTGTTGGGGTCATACTTATTAAGGATGGTGGTTAACCACACCTTACAGTCTCCTTTTAAATAATCAATATTGGGTAATGTAGTAAACCTGTAAGTGTATATTATCTTATCAACCATTTGATCAAAAGCCGGCTGGATGTATTCTATATACAGTTTCGAACGTAATTCAATATCGTCCGTGTTGGCATATGTTACAATTGCGTCTTCGTGAACTTTGGTAAAATAATGATTTTTAGTCCTCGCTCTGCGTTTCTTCTTCAACATTATCAAACTCCTCCTCTAGTTCGGCATCAATTGTATACTCAAAGATGTCACGAAACTTTTCTATCTCATCAATTACTTCTTTTATCCGTGCTACGAGTTCTTGGATAAACGGTTCACCATGATAACTATCCATACTATAAAGTGTCTTTACAAACACATAAAATGCTTTAGTCGTCAACATCAAATCAGACATGTTTTCAGATATGAAGAAAAACTTCCTCAGCACTCTAAGTAAATACCAGCATAGAAGTATATTCAAAAGCACAGATATAGCAAAAATTGAATAAAACCACATTAAGTCTTTTTCTCCAAGTCTTGTTTTTGCTG
>TARA_R110002020_G_scaffold895_3_pt1 | contig 12195 bp, 7 predicted proteins | sample TARA_R110002020 | Tara Oceans TARA_R110002020 (sample SAMEA4396489) | marine metagenome | biome: Westerlies Biome; feature: [MES] marine water layer (ENVO:01000295) within the mesopelagic zone...; material: water (ENVO:00002006), including particulate matter (ENVO:01000060) such...
TAGATAGCTATATTAATTAGTGGTGCTAATATATAAAAAAATTGTTAATAAAAAAAGAGCCCCGGATGAATATCCAGGGCTCCAGCGTTTTTGGTAGAGTAAAACCAACAAAAAAACTCTACGTCCTCGCTATGGTATTGTTACATATAATATTACTGATGCTGGATCATATGTATTAATTGTATTATTTGGACCCGGACCAGTTGTAATAAATTTTAATTTATAAGTTGTACCTGAAACCATTGTACCATTAAGAGTTAATCTAAATGTATTATTCATCATAGGATTTCCTGAATTAAAACTTTGCCATTCTTGCCAATCATCTGTACCATCAGTTGCAAACCAAAGTCTCATATCTGTTATATCAGATGAAAAATCATAATATATAATATCTATAATATCTTTTGTTACTTGACTTATATAGAAGTTTTTAACCATGTATGGATATCCTGTTGGATCAGTTTGTGCTAATGCTAATTTTTGTAGAAAATGATCTAATCTTTCACCTTTACTCATGCATATTTCTACTGTACCTTGTAAAGACTCTTGTCCATCAGATCCTCCCCAATCTGTTACTTGTATGTTTGTGCACCATTTATTTTGTTGATGACAATTTCTTACACATTCAGAACACGTTACTTCACTACATGGTTCTGAAGGAGTTCTACAAGTAGAATCTCCATATACTGCATTTGCAGGTATTGTATAGGAAGTACCTGCACAATTACATGTATTAGGTGTAGAACAAGTTCCGTTTTTACAAGCCATTTTTTTTTTAATTTTTAATTATTAACAATCTGTTACATATTTTATATTAACCCAATAAATACCAGTAGTAGCTCCATCTCTATCATATTGCGCAACTCTTCTAACTGAATTTGTAGTAGCAGCTCCATGTTGTGCATAATATGCTCCATCTACTGGCTGATTAGTTACAGCTCCAGCATTTCCTCCTGCTGCAGATAAATAAGTTGGTACACTTGGATCAAATTGAACTCCTGTTGTATTATATAAGTTTATACAATTACTTGCAGTTATTGCAGCAGTTCCTGCTTTAGTGCAATTTGTAGTATCACCTGAATCAGTAGCATATATTGAAACCGGATCTCCATTAAGTGTTCCTGACATAATTTGTACAGAATCAGTACCTGTTGGACATTTTGTATCAGTAGTTAATTCCATACCAGAAGTATCAATACCTGTTACACGCATTATTGCATTACCTATAAAGTTTGATTGATCTCCTCCAGAATGTAAATTAGAATCAGTTGTTAAATAACTCTTATCTATAAAAGGAACAACTTTGAATCCATAATTATATAAACCACTAATAGTATTAGATCCACCTACAGTTGTTCCTGTATATGGAACCATTTGAGATGAATCAGGTCCAATATAACCATCTATATTAATTGGATTTTTAACACTACCCGTAGGGAATCCTTTTAATCCTGTTTCTGATAATACTGTTCCTGTTAAAGCACCTGCTGTTTGTAATACTGTTGCAGCACTTACATCTTGTGATGAAGAAACTATAGGTACTAATACTTGTTTTAAATCAAACTTTTTATATGTACATCCTTGACTAGTTCCCCAACTAGTTCTTGCAGAACCATTGACGTATAATATATCTAATAATTCATCATAGTTTTGTTGATACTTAGCAGTAGGTTGTAAACCCCATCCTGCTGATAAATTTGCTCCACCATAATTACCTTTAGAATTAACATCTCCAATAAAACAAATTAAATATACAGTGCTTGGTACAGAGCCTCCAGATGCCCAATAAGAAGGTAAACTCTTAAATGAAGAATATCCTGGTGCTACAGTTATACTACCACTTGCCCCATTAGCTTTATCTACCATTGATTTAGTATATTCTAGGTAATCACCAGAATTACCACCTGCTACAGGTACATAATTAATAGTTCCTGTCCATGTTGAACAATTAGATTGAATTAATGTTTTAACCCTTTCCATTTCTGTTTTTATAATAGTTGCTTCATCTTCACTTAATATATTAGTATCAACAAATACAGTAATATCTGTATCTGTATTTTGAACTGTTGAAGCATCAACTATAGGTATTGTTATAGTATTAATAGTTCTATTACCTGGATTACCTATAGTACAATCTGTTTCTGCATATACCTCTACAGAATCAATTCCACTAGCTGGACGTGTAGCATTAGGAGTATATTTTAATTGAACAGTTCCTCCTAAATTAGAATCATATGTTGAATCAGAAGGTAAAACAAAAGAAGTTGCACCACCTAAAGTAGATGTAGCATTCCATGTAATTGAAGTAGTTTGTGTTGAGTATCCTACTATATTAATAGGGATTCTTAAAGTTTTACTAGTAACTGCATACCATGCATGTCTATCTGGTGCATATGCTTCTGAAGTTGAAATTGTAGAAGTATCTCCATATTTAGTTCTTACATAAGATGGTTTACAATCACAACAAAAAACAACTTGATCTATAGTTTTATGGACAGTATTTGCTAAAGCATAAATATAATATGTTGTAGCTCCTGCTTTTTTTAAAGATCCTACATATTGCCATCCGTTTTCATTTGAGTTCATTGTAGTAGTCATTCCACTAGCTGGATATGCTACATTTCCACAACTTATACTAGTTGTAGGATTATCACTAATAGCTGTTGTATTAAGAACAAAATGACCATCTGTTCCTGTTTCAGTACTATCTGTACCTTTATAAACTTCAGGTAATCCTGTAGAAGAATTAAATCCTACTATCCATGCTGTAGTTGTAGCTCCATTTCTATCAGTAGCTAATGTTAATTTTGTAGTACCTATACTTGATATTATTGAAAGATAATCAGAAGATGTTTTACTGTAAGATGTACAAGTAGCAGAAGTAGTTGTAAATGTAGTTCTATCACAAGTTGAAATATTTCCTGATAAACTTGTTGTTTGAACATAAATATCATATTTAGTTCCTGCAATTAATCCAGCTGTTTTTCCAGTTGTAGAAGTTGCTGTTGGTGATTTAATAGTTTGTTTAGAAATCATACTTCCTGATTGATCCTCAATTATAACTTCATAAGTAGATTTTGAAACAGTACTCATTTTAGTTACACTATATTCTACAGATGTTTCTCCTGTAGTAGTTAAAGTAACTGTAGGACATGCTGATGAATTTTCTAATGTAAATTCCATAATACGTTCACATTGATGAGAACCATCTGTAAAACAAAAATCTATTTTTATTTTAAAATTACTATTTAAATCTAATCCTTTCCCATTTAAACCTGCAATACTAAAACCACTAGTATTTGTTAAGTAATTATTAACCTGTACATAATCTATATAAGTATTAAGAGATGAGTCTTCTACAGTAATTTTTGTTCCTTTTACTTTATCACAATCATAAAATCCATCAGGAATTACCATACTTGTAAATAAAAATTTAATACTTGATACAGCTCCTGTTATTTGATTTTTAATTAAACTTACTTTTGGATCATATGTAAATCCAGTACATCCAGAAGGAGTTACAGTAGTTTGTAAACTATCAAGTGCTGTTCTCATATCACATATAGTTTTCCATGCATTACCAAATGATTGAGCTAAATTTGATGGTGAAGTATTCCATCCTGGAATTGATGTCATGGTACCATTACCACTTAAACGATCTTTAGTATTTAAACCAACACATGAAGCTTTAGAAGCTTTTAAAATTTCTGGAGCAGTTCCTAATGCTTGTTTTAATTTACCATAATCTTTTTCTAAGAGTTCTAGGAGTTGATTCATCTCCATTCTTTGACCCTTCTTACCTATATATTTTGGTACAACTTTAGGTGGAACGTATGCAGCACCTCCTTTACCTCTTTCTATTTCTCTTATTTGATTTTTAAGTGTTGTAATAATAGGTAGTCTAGCTATGTGAGAATTGCTAACTCCCGTACCAAGTCCTTGACCTTCTCCTACTATTGTAACATCACCTATACCTGGATCATCAGTTCGCGTTTTAGGAGTACACGAACCATGATTAGCATTTAATAAACAACATAACTTTTGGTTTACAAAATCTGTCCAACCACTATATTGATATTCTTCTACTGTTGTACTAGCATTGTCATCAAAATCACCATAATTATCTGGATCATAATTCCAATTTATTATTTCAGAGTAATAATCATCTTCAGCAGTTTGCAAGAACATAGTATCACCTGGTGTAAGTGGATTATTTTGACCTGGATCAACCATGTTGTCATATAAATTACCAACTAATGCACCTTGACTAGCACCATAACCAGTAAGAAAACATTCTGGTATTACCACCTTAATTTCTCCTGGATCTCCAGGCTCACCTTGATCACCTTGAGGTCCTTCAATAAACTCTCCATCAAATTCTGTACCATCACTAAAAAACCAAGTAAATGTACCATCACCATTATTTACAGTAGAAGTAATTGTTAGACTTTCACCCTGATCACCTTGAGGTCCTTGAGGTCCACCAGGTCCTTGAGGTCCTTGTGGTCCGTCCACTCCTGCCTCACCTTGTGGCCCTATTGGTCCTTGCCATTGATCAATTACATAAGGCTCATCTCCTGAACAAGTTGTATAAATTAAAAAAGTGTCATTTGCACCTTGTTCAACATTAGATATACCACAACCATCTGGCCCAACATCTCCTGTTTCTCCTGTTGCTCCTGTTTCTCCTGTTTCTCCTGCTGGCCCTGCCGGTCCTGCTGGCCCTGCCGTTCCTGCCGGTCCTGCTGGTCCTGCTGGTCCACCTTCTCCTGTTAATCCTGTTACTCCTGTTAGACCTTGTGGTCCTACAGCTCCTTGTGGTCCTTGTTGTAATTCTAGTCCATCTATATCTGCTATTATTTCATAAATAGCATCCATATTAAAGTTTACTTGATTTTGTACATTACATAATGTATAGATTATATCTTGAGTAATTTCTTGAATTGTAGTTCCTGGAGCATCTTCATCTAAAGTACAAAGTGGTAAAATAGCACTTACATCAACAGAAGCCTCTAATCCATTCTCTACTAAAGAACATAATAGTTCAGCAATTTTTGCAATAACAGTGCTTACGTTATCACCATTACATACATTAATACAGTTTAAGTCCGGTCCTTGCCAGATGACACATTCAGATGATATGGGATTACATCCTCTTGTAGCCTGAGTACTTAATGGTAACATAAATTTCTTTTTTTTATTTTTCTTCTGAAATTACTATATATAATAATATACAAAAGATTTAATTAACAACCAAGTTATTCACATTTTGATATATTGTTACATTCAGCTTTACTAACTGTAGTATCAATTATATTATTATCTGTAATAACTAATTTTATATATTTTTGAGAACACCAACCGGTTGTTTCAAAACAATAACATACATTAATTGTATGATTTGTATTAACTGATGCGTTTTCTATAGTAGTTTTAAATCTTCCAAGTTCATCAGTAAAACCAAAATTTCCTCCATCTAATATTATTTCATAGTTTGGTATTGGAGTTCCGTTTTGATTTACAACTTCAATAAATAAAGTTTCTATATCTTCAACACAACTAACTTCAGGATATGAGGTTATTTCTATTTCATCACTAACCCATTGACCATTAGAACATGTTTGATTTGGTGCAACACATCCCAACATTGGATGAATCATATCTAATGTTGTTTGATATCCAAGACAAGTAGTTACTGGAGCAGGTATTTGTTCACAAGAAATATCTTGTCCACCAGCACTTGTTAGAAAAATTAAATTTGTACCTTCAGGACAACAACATGTTGAATTAGTATCTATGTCACCAGGATTACAATCTACTGGTATTGGTCCGTGACCAATAAATTCAAAAGTATAATTTTCTATATCAATAAAAGTCTCAGGAAAACTAGTCCAACCTCCATAAATAAGAAGAGGGCCTGGTTGAAAAGTTTCTACTTCTGAAGCATTAGAAATACTAGTAAATCCTTCTAAAAGACAAGGAATATTATATATACTTGTTCCTTCATCAGAATAAACACCAGTAACAAAATCATCACCAGAATCAAGTGTAGCAGTATATGATGGTTCATAAAAAGTTGTTCCTTGTGCACAATCATATGAACATGCTCTTTGAAGTATTGATCTTTCATTTCCCATAAAACCCCAATTTGATAAAGGACCACAATTAATCCAGAATATGCTTTCTGTATCTGTCACTCCTTCACCATAACTCATTTCTGTTCCGTAAAATATATCAGCATCACCAAGAGAAGACTCTGGAGTAGGTAATTCTTCATAACTATTGTTTTCATCAATTTCACTAGTATATTTTAAATTATAAATATTATTTCCATCTGCATATGCTACAGTTATTGGATTAGGACCATTTCTTATACCTCCATTTAATTTAAATGAATTATAATCTTTGTTGGTATTTCCAAAAAAAGTAATAGCTAATGTTAGAGCTTCTCTATTTTCTCCAGTTGCGCCTTCACTTGGTGCTGTACTAAAATGACTATAATCAATATACCAAACATCTCCATTTTCATCTGTATATTCTGTTAAACCAACAGTACCATAACCTTCAGTTGGATCATATGATCCAGTTTCATCATCAATAAAATCTTCAGAAGACTCTTTATAAAACCTCATATTTGGATCGTTATATTTAAACCACGCACCTATTGTACCAGCATTAGGATGACCTTCTGGATAGGGTTTTAAATAGAATTGAGCAATAGGAATTTTATAAACAGGTCCATTTGGATCAGGAGAATTGCTTGGATCATAATCAGGATGCTCTTGCCATTCATTTATAAAACCAACTGGATCTATTGTATAATAAAAAGTAACCTGACCTTCTCCAGACTTTACTGGAAAATGATATAGAGGTTTAAATAAAAGACTTTTACTAATATTGATACCACCACTACTATTATATCCACTACCTAGCTGACCTTCTCCACAATCATTATTATTAAGTTGTTTAGCATTTGGTATAAAAACTTGAGGTTTTGAACAACCATTATTACATGTATGTGTCATCCAAGGTTTACATGAATCACCAGGTTCCCAATTATCTTTACAATATTCTATTTCAGATTCAAGATATGGATAATGTTTTTTTAGATCAAGATCTTTCCAATTATATAATTCTTTTTTTATTATATATTTTTCTAATTGTTCTGTTATATTAGATGAGCATATTCCATATCTTTTATGTTTAAAATCTTTTAAAACATAATCTGCAAATTTTTGCTCAACGTCAACTCTTTTTCTTAGATCTTTATTATTCATGTTATTTAACTAGCAAGATGTAGGTGTTATCTTTTTTAATTTAGATTCAGCATATCTATAAATTTCCCATCCTTCATCTGGTGAACTACCATATTCTACTTTTGCTTTAGCAGCATCAATCATTATTTTTATTTGAGACATTTGTGATAAAACTCTTTTTTTTGATGAGCTTGGCTCACATGGATGAATATCTATATCATTTAATTTTTTATAATACATGGTCATTATTGAAGTTATTCTTAAATGATTATATTCAACATATACTTTATCATGTGGTTGTACTCTATATTGTATAGCATATATACCATCAGGGTAACTATTTAAAACTTGTCCACAATCAACTTTTTGTAAACCTATTGCACAAGGATTAATATTTAAACTAAATCCTTGTTTTACTTCTACAATAAAAGGAACTTGAAATCCAGGAGGTAAAATTAATAATTCAGGACATTCTACAGCTAAATTATCTGCATATTGACTTGTATCTTTAATACTTAATATGTTTTGATTTGATACTGGAAGCACTTCCAGACTTAATATATGTTTTGCTGCCATAAGATTATTTTAATATAGTACTCATAAATAATATACAAAAAATGGCTTTGATATAAAAATAAAAAGGGCAGGAAAATCCCCGCCCTTTTTAAATATAAGCTGATTACTATTATAAAGCAGAATCAACTGAGTTAAGATCGGTATAACCAATACCAGCCCAAGCAGGTAAATTAGTTCCAAATAAAGTAACTAAATCACCATCTGCGCCAACACCATCTCTAGCAGCAACTCTAATCATATACTGATCATTGTCAAACGTACCAGAAGGGTTATTAAACCTTGGAACAGAGTGTTGGATATAATAACTATTCCAATCATTCTGCGTTCTATCTACATAAGTAAATAAATCATCACCTTGTTCAATCTCTCTCATTCTAGAAGCATTTCTAGTTCCAACTGGAAAATGATGCTGTCTATATGATTCAGATAAAATAAGATCTCTTAAAACTGTTTCACCAGATCCAATTAATTGTGCACCATTTGCAGTATGTGCAAAAGTTCCACAAGTAACACATACGTCACCTGTTTCATCTAATACATCTGCATTAGTGATAATAATTGGCTCCATTTCATGATAGTCTCTAGGATCAAATGAACAATTACCAAATGTAGTACTAGTAAAGGCAGCAGTTAAAATTAACTGACCTTGATTAGAAGAAGTAACTGTAGATAATGCAGATCCACTATTATAACCAGTTACAAAAGAACTAGCTGATGCAGTTACAGCACTAAATGTAGCACCACCATCAGTAGATGTCTTTAATGTAGCAGTTATAAATTGTGACCAGAAAGTATCATCATTAATCTCATCAGCAATATTAGCTAATACCCAAGTTGGATCTTGATAAGACTCACCTGTAGTACAACATAAATTGTTAGCAGAAAATACTTTATACATATTGTGACTCATAAATCTAAGAGCAGGAGATCCTTTAAGATCAACTCTTACCATACCTAATGATCCGCATGGAAAACAATTGTACTGTGCAGTTAATGTAATTGCATCATTTACTGCTGCTTGTGAATCCATCTTACCAATAAAATTGACATACTTTGGATTTAAAATTTTACTTTTAATAGTTTCCTGATATCCTCCCATTGCTGGATTATTTCCTACAGTATCTGAACCATAGAAAGATCCTTGAGCAAAATAAAACAAATCCGGTACGTTAGCATTGTGGGCATTTAAACCCCCAGTTGCTAAACTAGCATTTGTTGTAGGACTAAATAATCCTAACTTTTGAGAAGTCATCTGGATAGGGGATTGACCGGACGCTGTCTGGACATCTCCTGGAATAAACGTTTTTCTAAACGCATGACTAAAATAACTCATAATTAATAAATTTATTAAATAAACATTGAGGCCTTTTTAAGGCCAATAAACAAACAAGAAGGTTTTATATAATAATATACAAAAAATAAATAAAACTTTTTGTATATTAATTATTTTTTTCAGCAGCCTGTTCTCCTCTTACCATTTGATTTGCATCACTTATATCACCTGCAAGAGTTGAAACAGCACTATCTATAATTATTTCTACTATATCATCTTTAAATTCAGAAGATATATCAGCAGCAACTGTATTTCCAGTATAAGGATCAACAGAATTTGCAATTTGAATTCTTCTAGGAGTTCTGTAATAAATAAGAACAGGATCCATTACATAAAAATTTCTTCTCCAAATTCTTAATCCTGCTGTAGGTCCTTCTTCACCACCTTTTCCTTGAAATGTACAAAACGTTTCACACCATTCAAAATCAGGTCTTTTTAATGGATCTCTTAATATAACATCTGTATTAGCTACTTCTGATTGATAAACAGTCATTGTTCTAGGTACAACACAAAAATTATTTGGATTTGTATTTGGAGCACAATAACATTTGTCTATAGTTAAACCAGGTCTAGTTACATCAATTTGATATTGAGTGGTTGTACCTTCAACATATTCTCCTTGAGAATTCATTGTATAATTAACATCCCCCCAAGCATCTGGAGCAGTATCTTGAACTGCAGTACTTTCAAAAGAATCTGTTTGAAAATTATTTAAAGATAAAGTTTGTATTTCAACTGAAGTAGGGTTAAACCAACATCCACTCAAAACACAAAGACCATTACCATTATTAAATATATTTGGTACAGTATTTACCCAAGTATTTTGTAGATTACCATAATTATATTGATCTATATTAATTGTTCCTTGACCAGATAAACTAGGAATAGCATTAAATGTAGCTGGTACTTCACTACAATCAATATATTCATTATGAGGTCCTCCAACTAAGTAACCAGCAGTAGATTGATTACACATAGTAGTTAATAAAGTTGTATCTGCTAATATATCTCCTGCAGTTATATTACAATAACTACAAGCTGTACTTAAATCACCATTAGTATGAAATGGTAATATTATATTAGTATTATAAACATTAGTGCCTAAACCGTCACTAAACCACATACCTATTTCATTTAGGTTATGTGCCCAAGGTTGTTGTGTAACTATTTCTGTTGGTTGAATTGTAGGAGTTGAATCTCCAACAGCACCATAACTACCCCAAGTAGGAACTACATTACCAGTAAAACCAGTAATATCTGTAGAGGTATTTCCATTAGTTGTAAATGTAAATACCCTAAGATTAAATAACTCATCATAAGTTAATGTCATATCAGGTAACCAATAACCTTGTGTTGTATTAACTAAATCTAAAGTTTCTGTATTAGAAGTAAAAGAAACACCTCCATTAGATGGAAAACATTGTTGTGCTGCACACTCAACTTTTTTAAATTCTAAATAATCACCTCCTGCTTCAGGGTCATAAATATCTGAAAAATTAGTACAATTAAAATATCCAAATTCAGAATTATATTGAACATCAACACCTTCAAGCTTAACTGTTTTTAAAAGAAGACTGAGATCATCTATTCTTCGTTTAGACATCTCATCTCCTTCTTTACGCATATTGGTTCCTGCCAGCTGCCTTCTACACCACTCTAATTGTGCTTTATTGTAGGCTTCTGCAATTTCCCAAGATTTAATATTATCATAGTCTTGACTATCAATTTTATTTAATCTTTGCTTAAACTTTACTTGTAAGGTGTTATTATTCATTTATCTTGACCATTGATGTTCAACTTTTTCTAAAATATACATTAATACTTCATCATTTAAAGGACTAGATAAAAATTGCAAAGCGTCATCCATAGTTCTTCCTAATCTCTCACCTTTATCTGTATAAATAAATCCATCTGATTTATCCATCAAAATTCTATAATATCTAGCATCTGCTAATACAGCTGCTAATTTTATCTCTTCCATTGAAGATTTAGAAGTTTCTAAAAATATTTGAGCAGCTCTATTTCTATTTCTTTCTGATCCTTCACCTTGTATGTATGCATCCATATCTTCATAAATTACATCATTAGGTGTTGAATTAGTATATCCCTCATATGTCTCAAGTACTTTTGCAACATATCTTAATTTTGTAGGATTAGTGTCATACAAATTCTGTAATGCTGCAAGAGCTCTATTTCTAACTTTAGAAGTTTTAGTTCTAGTATCAACTGTATCTTTTAAATTATCTAAATAAAATTTACAACCAGCACCTCTTCTTTTGGCTTCTTCTAAATTTTTTGCAACAATAGAAAATCCACCAGCTTCAATTGCAAAGATCTTTATTAAATCATAAGGATCTTTTTTTGGATCTAAATATAAAGGATCATTTCCAATCCTTACACTTATTTTTGACCAAAATTCATCATTATTAGGTCTAAGTAACTTTACCTTATTCCAAAACTCTAGATCATCTACTTTAAGAACATTTTGTGCTAATTCTTTTTCTAATTCAGCAACAGCAGTTCTTATTTGTTTTACTTTAGCACTTCTTTTTGAAGACTCAAGTTGTTTAATTTCAGGAGCAAATTCATTCAATCCAGTAATGTATCTTCTTACTCCATTAATATCTAAACAAGTTAATTGTTCTTCATGAAATACATTATCATAAAGAGATAACCCGTAACTTTCTAATCCCATGTTTTCACCATCTGTAACAAAAGGACGTATTGCTATATTTTGATTTTTATCTTGTTGATACTTTTCAATCATTGTAAAATCTTCCATTGAAACTTCAGGTTCAGTGAAAGTTGGAGCAGTAGTTTCTATTGTATCAACTTGAGTATTTTCTACTACTTCTTTTTCAGTTGTTTTTTTATTTGCCATTATTTAAAGGTTTTAAAAGTTTTTAAAAATTAATTTAAATTTAAAAGAGGGACCATTAAGATCCCTCTTTCAAATTTAGAACATATTAGAATGATCCACCTGTTGTAGGATTCTTCATAACTATCTTCAATACCTTGGTAGGGTCTTTT
>TARA_R110002020_G_scaffold6232_3_pt1 | contig 12194 bp, 10 predicted proteins | sample TARA_R110002020 | Tara Oceans TARA_R110002020 (sample SAMEA4396489) | marine metagenome | biome: Westerlies Biome; feature: [MES] marine water layer (ENVO:01000295) within the mesopelagic zone...; material: water (ENVO:00002006), including particulate matter (ENVO:01000060) such...
CTGGTATGAGGAGCATCTTGGATTGAAAGTGGTGAAGAAAATGGCAGAGCCACCGTACATGACATTCTTGGCGGATGATAGCGGGACGGTGATGATTGAAATTTATTCCAATCCGAAAGGTGAAACGCTTGATTTTGAAAAACTTCATCCACTTGCGGTGCATCTCGCATTGGTTTCTGAAGATCCAAGCGTAGACCGGGACCGTTTGGTGGAAGCTGGAGCTAAGGTGATTTCTGATGATATTTTGCCTGATGGTTCTCATCTTGTAATGGTGAAAGACCCTTGGGGGTTGGCACTTCAGTTATGCAAGAGAGCTATTCCTATGATCTAATCTTTGTCTATGATTCTAAAAAAAATTGGTGGATTTGGTTTGATACTGCTGCTTTCTTTAAGCTGTAAAGCTCAGGAAGTTAGCATAACTAAGAGTGAATTTTTAGTAGAAAATGCAGGTAAAACGTTGGCTTTTCCTGGTGCTGAAGGATTCGGGAAGTTCACCACAGGTGGTCGGGGAGGGAAGGTTCTGGTGGTAACTAACCTTAACGACGATGGACCAGGCTCACTTCGGGATATGATCCAGAAAAAAGAGCCTAGAATTATTGTTTTCGCTGTTGCAGGAAATATCAAGTTAAAGTCAAGTCTCGATATCAATTATGGGAACCTGACTATCGCGGGACAAAGTGCTCCTGGTGGCGGAATCACACTTCAAGGCTATCCTATCAAAGTGAAAGATGATAACGTTATCATTCGATATATCCGAAGCCGACTAGGCGATGAGCTCAACGTTCAGGACGATGCCATGAGTGCGATTCGGGTGAAAGATGTAATTATTGATCATTGTTCGTTGAGCTGGGCTACAGATGAATGCGGGTCGTTTTATGATAATGAGAATTTCACGTTGCAGTGGACGATTCTATCAGAAAGTCTCAATATTTCTGTTCACGAAAAAGGGGAGCACGGTTATGGAGGGATTTGGGGTGGAAAAAAGGCTTCTTTTCTCTATAACCTACTCGCAGATCATAATAGCCGAAATCCTCGTTTTAACGGCGCTCGCTATCATAAAGAGCCGGAAAAAGAATGGGTGGATTTCCGGAACAATGTAATCTACAATTGGAAGGGAAACAGCTCGTACGCCGGAGAAGAAGGGCAATACAATATTGTAAATAATTATTACAAAGCCGGTCCAGCAACCAAGTCAAATCGTGATAGAATCGTTGAGCCTTATAAGCCGTATGCGAAATTCTATGTGGATGGAAATGTCGTGGAAGGATTTGAGAAGGTGAGTGCAGCTAATTCTTTGGGGATACAGGGAGTCGATCCGGTAGAAGTAGAAGTCTCTACTGTATTTGATTTTGCAGGAGCAAAAACAATGACTGCTAAAGATGCTTTTCAGGCAGTCTTGCAGGATGTTGGTGCAAATTTCAGTCGTGATGTGATCGATGTTCGGATACTAAAAGAAGTTGAATCTGGCGAAAATGAGTTTGGGGAAAATGGAATTATCAACTCCCAAACAGAAGTAGGAGGCTGGCCTTTAGTAAATCCAGGAGAAACAAAACTAGACACCGATCAAGACGGAATGCCAGATGATTGGGAAGAGAGGAATGGCTTGAATCCTAAGAATCCTGATGACTCCGTAGAATTTACTTTGGACAAAAAATACAGTAATGTGGAGGTTTATTTGAATAGTTTGGTCAACTAATTTTTGCAAAGCAGGTAAAAGTGAATCATTGATTTTATCTTAGAGGATATCACGCTTAGAACCCAACTTTTAATGGTCGATCTTTCAATTCCTTTCGAAGAAGTCAGTAAAACTCTAAAAGATATATTACTCAAATATGGATTTACAGAGGAGCGGGCGCAGCGATGTGCCCATCTTTTTGCCAAGGCTGATCTGGATGGAGTGCGTTCACATGGCGTAAATCGCTTTTTCCTGTTTCTGGACTTTATTAAAAAAGGATTGGTAAAACCTGATCAGGAACCTGTTGCTTTAAGTCAATTGGCGATGTTTGAGCGATGGGATGGTAAATTAGGCGTGGGGAACCTCAATGCTGATTTTGCCATGAAACGTGCAATTCAACTTTCGAAAGAATTTGGAATCAGCTGTGTGACGTTGCAAAACACCAATCATTGGATGCGTGGTGGGAATTTTGGTTGGCAGGCTGTGGAGGCTGGATGCATCGGAATTTGTTTTACGAACACCATTCCCAATATGCCGGCTTGGGGTGGAAGTGAACCGAAAATTGGCAATAATCCCCTCGTAATAGCTATTCCCCGAGCAAAAGGACCAGTGGTGTTGGATATGGCTTTTACTCAGTTTGCCTACGGAAAGCTTAGTATTTCCAAAGCCAAAGGGGAGCAGATGCCTTATGAAGCTGGGTTTGACAAGGAAGGTAATCTCACCAAAGATCCCGGAACTGTACTTGATAATCACCTAGGTTTACCGATAGGATTATGGAAAGGCTCAGGACTGAGCATGGTTTTGGATATGTTGGCAGCTGTGCTTTCCGGAGGAAATGCTTCATTTGAAGTTGGAAGCTCTGGCCATGAAAGCGCCGTTTCTCAGGTTTTCCTTTGCTTTGATCCAACCAAACTCGAACTCACTGAATGGATAGAAACTAAGTCTGGTGCACTGATTGGAGATTTGAAAAGCTCAGCAACGTTTGCTGATAAGTCAGTCAGATATCCAGGAGAGAATACCTTAGAAACCCGAAATATGAATCTTAAAAATGGAGTTCCGATTTCAGAAAAACTCTGGAATGAACTTCAAAATGAATTGAAAAATGAGAAGTTTTAAAATAGGAATTATTGGAACTGGGGCGATCACTGGAAAGCATGCAGATGCGATTGCTGAAATTGAAAATGCTGAATTAGTTGCGCTTTGTAGTAGTTCACCTGAGCGGGCAAAAGCCGCCCAAGATAAATTCGGTATTGACACTTACTCAGATGTTTCTGCTTTTTTGACCCATCCCGAGCTTGATATTGTATGCATTTGCACCGCGAGTGGCCACCACATGGAAGCTGGTTTATTGGCAGCAAAAGCAGGTAAGCATTTGTTAATTGAGAAACCTATTGAAATTAATGTGACCAGAGCTGATCAGCTGATTGATGCCTGCGAAAAAAATGGTGTAAAATTGGGTGTGATTTTCCAGAATAGATTTTCGGAGGATTACATGAAGCTAAAGGCCGCAGTTCAAGAAGGGGAATTTGGGAAACTACTGATGGGAAATGCACATGTGAACTGGTACCGAGCTCCAGAATATTACAGCAATAGCCCATGGAAAGGAACGCTGGAAGGAGATGGAGGAGGAGCTTTCATGAATCAGGGGATTCATACCTTTGATTTGCTACTTGATATCATGGGCGATGTGAAGTGTGTATTTGCAAAAGTAAAAACCTCGCTACATCCTATAGAAGGAGAAGATCTGGGGGCAGCTTTGGTCACTTTTGAAAATAAAGCCTTGGGAAATATTACTGCCTCTACGGCTTTGTATCCAGGTTTACCTGAGCGTTTGGAGATTTTTGGAAAGTGTGGGTCCGCCGTTTTGGAAGCAGGAAAATTGATTCAATGGAGTATTCAGGGAGAGGAGCCGGAACCGATTATTGCTGATACCAATTCAGGGTCAGGTGCTGCAGATCCGATGGCAATTGGCCATGCGCTTCACAAAGCTCAATGGGAGCATTATTTGAATGCCATTGAAAATAATGAGCCCGTTTTAGTAGAGGGAAATATGGCTCGGAAATCAGTTGAGCTGATCCGAGCCATTTATAAGTCCTCTGAATTGGAGAAGGAAGTTGAGCTCCCTTTTCTTGATCATGCTTAAAGAGAAACTCCTCTTTTCCAAGGGATAAAGTCATCTTGGCCGAGAATCATTGCTTTTGATTTCTCTTCACCACTGGCTACTTTGATTACTTTCTCCAGGATTTCTTCTCCCATTTGCTGTATGTTTTTCTCTCCTGAGATCACAAAGCCTGTGTTGATATCTATGATATCCGGCATGCGCTCGGCAAGTTTGTGATTGGAAGAAACTTTGATCACAGGAGTGACAGGATTGCCAGTAGGTGTACCTAGGCCTGTTGTGAATAAAATCATATTTGCGCCAGCTCCAGCCATAGCCGTGGTACTTTCTACGTCATTTCCAGGTGTGCAAAGCAAGTTCAAACCTGGCGTATTTACGTATTCACCATAGTCGAGCACATCAGTAACAGGGGAAGTTCCTCCTTTTTTGGCAGCGCCAGACGACTTCATGGCATCAGTGATCAGACCGTCTTTGATGTTTCCCGGACTTGGATTCATATCGAATCCAGAGCCTGAAGCTTCAGCAGCAGCTGCATACAGTCGCATCAAGGTGGAAAAACGTTCTGCCTTTTCATCAGACACACATCTGTTGATCAGCTCTTGCTCTACACCGCATAGCTCTGGGAATTCAGAAAGAATAGCTGTTCCTCCTAACGCTACCACCAAATCAGCAGCATAGCCTACAGCTGGATTTGCTGAGATTCCAGAGAATCCGTCAGATCCACCACATTCCAAACCAACCACCAACTTGCTCAGTGGAGCTGGTTGACGAGTTTGGGTGTTGGCATCCGCCATTCCTATAAAGGTCTCTTTGATAGCTCGGGTGAGCATCTGCTGCTCGGTACCTTCTACCTGCTGCTCCAGAATGATCAAAGGTTTTTTGAAATCCGGGTTGATGAGGCGAAGCTTTTCTTCCATAAAAGAAGACTGCGCATTTTGACAACCCAAGCTCAAGATCGTCGCTCCTGCTACATTAGGATTGTTGATGTAACCAGCAATAATTGCGCAAAGAGCCTGAGAATCGGTTCTTGTACCCCCGCAACCAGTTTGATGATTTAGGAATTTGATTCCGTCTATATTTTCAAAAAGTCTTTCTTCTGCTTTCTCAGCAAAGGTCTCTACAGAAACTGAGTCAAAAGAATCTTTTTGACCTAACTTATAAAGACTTGCCATTTCCCGCACCATTTTCTTAAATGGATTTGGTTTCCCGAAACCAAGCTCTTCCAAAAAAGCATCTTTGATGATATCCACATTTCTATTTTCACAGAAAACCATTGGGATCACCAGCCAGTAATTTCCAGTACCAACCTGTCCGTCAGGACGGTGAAAACCCATAAAAGTTTTATCCTTGAATTTGCTGATATCAGGAGCATCCCATTTGTATTCGCCGGATTTTTGACCAAAATCTTCCGCTTCATGGGTTACATTCTGTGTGCTAAGGACCCCTCCAGAGGGGATCGCTGACAGCGTTTTGCCTACAATTCCGCCATACATAAAGACTTGATCCCCCTTAGCTAATTCGTTTATGGCGAACTTGTGCTTTGCTGGTGTGAAGTCTTTAATATTGATAGTCAGTCCATTATGTTCTACTTGTTCACCTGCTGTAAGATCCTGCAAAGCGACCAAAACATTGTCCTTGGGATGAATTAATAATGTCTTATGGTTCATTAGAATTAATTATTATATTGCGCAATCGATTGCGCAATTTATATTATTCATTTGCAATAACGAAAATCCTTAATGAAAATTAAAATATTTGTGCAGATGTACTAAAATCAAATTGGTGATTTATCAAAATGGGAAAAATGAGTGCTTAGGTTCATTAATAAAATTTTCTAATTCTGATTTTCAAGAAGAATTACCATTCATCGACCTGACTAAATCGTTTCCGTAAATCGACCCAACATATCAGCTTAGAAAGACCTATTATTGTATAGTATGTTTTATGTTCAATAAACCCATGACAATCAAAAAACTTCAAATTCTTTCCTTATGTATGGTGCTTGTGCTTTTTGTCTCCTGCCAGGCGACAGGGGATAAGCGAATAATCAAGCTCGGTCATGGCCTAGGTATCACCCACCCAGTGCACGAGGCCATGCTCTTTTTGGCAAAAAAAGTTGAGGAGAAATCTGGCGGCAAAATGGTCGTTAAAATTTATCCAAATCAGCAATTAGGCAGTGAGCGTGAGCTTGTTGAACTCCTTCAGATAGGCAGTTTAGGAATGACTAAGGTTTCCTCGGCTGCGTTGGAAGGATTTGCTCCAACTATGCAGGTGTTTGGAATGCCTTATTTATTTAGAGATGATGCGCATCAGCTTTCGGTTTTGCAGGGCGAGATCGGGAAAAAACTTTTGCTCGATCCTCAAAAATATCTTTTGAGGGGGTTGTGCTATTATGATTCTGGGAAAAGAAGCTTTTACACAAAAGATAAGCCTGTGGAAACCCCAAAAGATCTTGCCGGGTTGAAGATCCGAGTGATGGAGTCTAATACGGCTTCCAATATGGTAAAAAGCCTTGGAGGTTCCCCAACTCCCGTTTCCTATGGAGAACTTTACACTGCGTTGCAGCAAGGAATAGTGGATGGTGCGGAAAATAATGCACCGAGTCTCTATACGTCCAAGCATTACGAAGTTTGTAAATTCTACAGCATTGATGAACATACGGCTTTGCCGGATGTGATGATAGTAAGTACCAAAGTATGGGAAAGCTTAAATGAACAGGAACAGCAATGGCTTCAGGAAGCTGCTGATGAATCCGCAACGTACGAATACAAAATCTGGGCAGAGGCTACAGAAGAGTCTTTGAATGAGCTTCGAAAGGCAGGAGTGACGATCAGCTATCCTGATAAGGAGCCATTCAGGGCAGCCGTGGAGTCCATGTATTCAGATCTTAAAGTACAGCAGCCTGAAATCTATAAAATTGTAGAAGAGATTCGCGCTGTAAAATAACCATTAACCCAAAGTAAAAGACTTATGTTTTCACCCCATACCAAGCTAAAACTTGATAAATGGATTGCCCATTTTCTGGTTGTCTTGATGGCACTAATGGTGCTCAATGTAACCTGGCAAGTGGTTTCCCGCTATGTTTTTCAAAGCCCCAGTTCATTCACGGATGAATTGTCCCGATACATGCTAATCTGGGTAGGAATGCTGGGCGCTGCCTATGTTGCTGGGAAAAATGAGCATTTAGCAATTGATATACTCTTAACAAAACTTGACGAGAAGGCCCAGGATAAATTGATGATTTTGATAAATGCCTGCATTTTTATCTTCGCATTGGTAGTTATGGTCATCGGAGGTTCAAATCTCGTGTATCTGACTTTTATATTGGAGCAAAAATCAGCTGTACTTCAGATTCCACTTGCTTATATCTATGGAATCATCCCTTTTAGCGGATTACTAGTGATTTACTACCAAGTAGTCGCTATCAAATTTTTGACAACTTTAAAATCTGCTGTGTAATGGAGGTCTTAAGTGTATTAGTATTAGTTCTTTCCTTTCTATTCTTTTTAGGAATCGGTGTGCCAGTCGCCTGGAGTCTTGGACTTTCCAGTATGCTGACCTTGATGGTTACCGTTCAAACCATGCCAGCAATCACTACCATCGCCCAACGTATGGGAACTGGATTGGACAGTTTTTCTTTGTTGGCTATTCCTTTTTTCATTCTCGCAGGGGAATTGATGAACCGGGGAGGTATTGCCAATCGACTCATTGAATTTGCAAAAGCACTCACCGGCAGAATGCGGGGTGGATTGCTACATGTAAATATTATTGCAGCGATGCTGATGGGCGCGATTGCAGGTTCTGCAGTAGCAGCCGCATCTTCAATGGGTGGTATTCTAGGTAAAAGAATGGAGAAGGAAGGCTATCCAAAGGAACTTGGAGCAGCAGTAAATATCACTTCTTCTACGACTGGTTTGATCATTCCACCCTCCAATGTATTGATCGTTTATTCCCTTGCATCCGGTGGGGTTTCTGTAGCTGCATTATTTGTTGCTGGATATTTACCCGGACTTTTGGTTGGGTTGTTGTTGATGGTGACCGCTGCTATTATGGTACGGGTTCATAAACTACCTGCAGGGGAAGGGTCTTCATTTGGAGTAATCTTGAGCACATTTTGGAAGGCAGTTCCTAGTTTATTCTTGCTGATTGTCGTGATCGGAGGGATAATCGGAGGAGTTTTTACTGCTACTGAAGCTTCTGCTATTGCCGTAGTTTATTCTCTGGTTTTATCACTGATTTATCGGGAATTGAAAGTGAAGGATTTGCCATCAGTATTATTGAAATCAGCGGAAACTACAGCCGTGGTGATGCTCTTGATCGCAACATCCATGGCTATGTCATGGGTGATGTCCAGTGAGGAGATTCCTCAAAATATTTCAAATGCATTATTAGGATTGAGTGATAATATCTTTGTGATTCTTATCATGATCAATCTCCTGTTGTTATTTGTTGGAATCTTTATGGATATGACTCCGGCGGTATTGATTTTTACTCCGATTTTCTTGCCTGTGGTGACAGCATTGGGAGTCGATCCGGTTCACTTTGGTATTATGATGGTGCTTAACCTATGTATTGGGCTTTGTACCCCGCCGGTGGGCTCTATTCTCTTTATTGGGGTAGGTGTCGCGAATACAACCATACAAAAGATCCTTAAACCCATGTTGCCATTCTATGCGGCCATGGTGTTGGCTTTGATACTCATTATGATGTTTCCCGAAATTACGCTTTGGCTTCCAAGAGTATTTGGGGTTTAAAATAGGCAGGTGATTGATGTCCGTTGCCAGGTGTTTAATACAAAACAAAAAACGGCAGTTTAATGACTGTCGTTTTTTGTTTTTAGCTGTTTTGATCTTTGGCTGAAGATTTCCGTAAATTAGAAGTAGCTAAACAATTATATAATGGAATCGATAACAATTGAGATATTAAATCCTAAAGTTAAAAGTATCTTGAATGATTTGGCTGATTTGGAGCTCATATCTATCAAAACCCAATCAAAAAATGAAATGATTGAGAGAATCTTGGATTCTTTTGGTGAAGTTGAAGCTCATGAAAAAGATGGGAAAAAACTTAAGAAAATAGCCGATGTTCTAAATGAGCTTTGAGATTCTAGCGACAGATGTATTTGAGAGAAGTCTTAAAAAAATCGCAAAGAAACACAGATCTATAAAACAGGACATGAATTTGCTAGTTTCTCAATTAATGGAAAATCCAAGATTGGGAAAGCCTCTCGGTAAAGACTGTTTTAAAATACGCCTTGTGATATCTTCCAAAGGAAAAGGTAAAACTGGAGGAGCGAGAATAATCACTTTTTTAAGAGTAACAAAAAGCCAGATTTACCTGCTGGATATTTTTGACAAATCAGAAAAATCCTCCCTATCAGATAAAGAATTGAAGCTTCTGATACGCCAGATTTCAATAAAGTAGAACTGGAAAAACTATTATATCTACTTAATATTTTATGCAATTGAAGACGAAATCATTGTGGTTTATTCAATCTTCAATACTGCTCAAGACCCAGCGAAATGGCCATGGAATAAGCAATAGAATTAATTTTTTACTTTTAGAAACCTTTAGTAATAATCTAAGTTCGCCTTATCCATCCGACATCCGACATCCGATTACCTTTCGACTTCCTTCAGATTCTCAATTTTCTTATTTCTCAAGAAGCCATTGATATCTTCGAAGTGTTCTTTTACTCGCTTATTACCAAATTCAAATACTTTAGTAACTAGGCCATCCAAGAAGTCTCTATCGTGTGATACGATGATCAAGGTTCCGTCAAAAGCTTTCAAAGCATCTTTGATGATATCCTTTGTCTTCATATCCAAGTGATTGGTAGGCTCATCGAGAATAAGCAAATTCACCGGCTCAAGCAAAAGCTTAATCATCGCAAGACGGGTTTTTTCTCCGCCTGAAAGCACTTTTACTTTCTTGTTGATATCATCGCCCTTGAACATGAAAGCTCCCAGAATATCTTTCACTTTGGTGCGAATTTCACCTACGGCGATATGATCAATGGTTTCAAAAATTGTCAAACTTTCATCTAGCAAGGAAGCTTGATTTTGTGCGAAATAGCCAATCATGGAATTGTGTCCCAATTCGCATTTTCCTTCAAAATCGATCTCGCCCATGATGGCTTTGATCATGGTGGATTTACCTTCACCGTTTTTGCCTACAAAGGAAACTTTTTGTCCACGCTCAATGGTCATGGAAGCATTTTTGAAAACAACATGCTCATCGTACCTTTTGCTCATGTCTTCTACGATCACTGGATAGTTTCCAGATCGTGGAGAAGGAGGGAAGCGAAGTTTCAGAGCAGAGGTATCTACTTCATCTACTTCGATAATCTCCATTTTCTCCAGCATTTTTACGCGGGACTGTACTTGGAGCGTTTTGGAATAAGTGCCTTTGAAGCGATCTATAAATCCTTGAATGTCGGCGATCGTAGCTTGCTGCTCTTCGTATTGCTTCTGCTGCTGCTCACGACGCTCTCTTCTGAGCTCTAGGTAATGGCTGTATTTAGCTTTGTAATCGTAAATACGACCCATAGTCACCTCGATTGTGCGGGTGGTAATATTGTCCACAAAGGCTCTATCGTGAGAAATAACCACAACAGCCTTTGCTTTATTCAAAAGGAAGTCTTCTAACCATTGAATCGATTCTATATCCAAGTGGTTAGTGGGCTCATCCAGAAGGATAAGATCTGGCTTTTGAAGAAGGATCTTGGCCAACTCAATTCGCATTCTCCATCCTCCGGAAAATTCTGAAGTAGAACGGGTCAAATCTTCTCTTTCAAAGCCTAATCCTATTAACACCTTCTCTACTTCAGCCTCATAATTCACTTCCTCGATGGCGTAGAATTTTTCACTCAATTCCGAAACCTGCTCGATCAGCTTGTAATATTCATCGGATTCGTAGTCAGTTCTTACAGTCAATTCCTCATTGATTCGCTCGATTTCCGTCTTCATGTTCAGGTAGCTTGCGAAAGCTTTAGAGGTTTCTTCCATCACAGAGCAATCATCAGAAGTAAGTAAGTGCTGAGGCAAATAAGCCACCACAAAGTCTTTCGGAGCAGAAACGGAGCCTAAACTCGGTTTGGTCTGCCCAGCGATGATCTTCAAGAGTGTGGACTTACCAGCTCCATTTTTACCCATCAAGGCGATCTTGTCGGTTTCGTTGATGGCAAAAGAAACATTACTAAAAAGAGTGGTGCCGCTGTGGATGACGCCGACGTTATCTACTGAAATCATAGGAGTGAATTGTGAAGGCGCAAAGGTAAGAAATAGATGATTGAAAAAACTTGTTCGCCGTGGCTAATTGGAAGATTTGAAAATTGGGAAATATTGACGTGCAATTTGAGTTAGGATTGTTGAGTGTAATTTGGCGATTATCTCACGTTATGAAAATTTGACTGCGTCAAGAATCTGAAAATGAACATTAATTTCAAGATTTCCAGTCTTGATACTTGAGTCTTACATCTGGCTTCTAAAAAATAAAAACCGCCCCGAACTAAATCGAAGCGGTTTTTTTAAGCATTGGGCATCAGTCACCAAACACCCAACATATATTTAAGCATTCACACCCAAAGCTTTCGCCATGGTAGCTCCGATCTCCGCTGGAGAATCTACTACGTGAATTCCATTTTCTCTCATAATTCTCATTTTGGCAGCTGCAGTATCGTCAGCTCCGCCGATGATCGCACCAGCGTGACCCATTCTACGTCCAGCAGGAGCAGTTTGGCCAGCGATGAAACCTACTACTGGCTTCTTGTTGCCATTTTCTTTGATCCACTTCGCAGCTTCAGCTTCGTAGTTTCCTCCGATTTCACCGATCATTACGATCGCGTCAGTCTCAGGATCTTCCATTAGCAATTGTACAGCTTGCTTAGTAGATGTTCCGATGATAGGATCTCCACCTATACCGATGGCTGTAGATACGCCTAGACCCGCTTTTGCAACTTGGTCAGCAGCTTCATAAGTCAACGTTCCTGACTTAGACACGATACCTATTCTACCTGTTTTGAAAACGAAACCTGGCATGATACCAACTTTTGCTTCTCCTGGAGTGATTACACCTGGGCAGTTAGGACCGATAAGGGTTGCGCCTCTTTCAAGGATATAAGGCTTAGCCTTCATCATATCAGCTACTGGAATTCCTTCAGTGATAGCGATGATTACTTTGATACCTGCATCTGCAGCTTCCATGATCGCATCAGCAGCAAAAGCCGGTGGTACGAAGATGATTGAAGTATCTGCACCAGTTTTTTGAACAGCTTCTTCTACAGAGTTGAAAACAGGCTTTTCCAAATGAGTCGAGCCTCCTTTACCAGGAGTAACACCGCCGACTACGTTTGTACCGTATTCGATCATTTGCTGTGCGTGAAAAGAACCCTCAGACCCG
>TARA_R110002020_G_scaffold10828_5_pt1 | contig 12188 bp, 20 predicted proteins | sample TARA_R110002020 | Tara Oceans TARA_R110002020 (sample SAMEA4396489) | marine metagenome | biome: Westerlies Biome; feature: [MES] marine water layer (ENVO:01000295) within the mesopelagic zone...; material: water (ENVO:00002006), including particulate matter (ENVO:01000060) such...
AAGCAATTGTTTCTTGTATTGTTTAAGTTTAGCGAGAATTTTATCTGCTCTCTTCTCACTAATTAATCCTAAATCTTCTGCTATGTCTAAAACATCTTCTACAACATCTTCTGCATCTTCTACTGCTTCTTCTAATTTTTCTTCATTAACCATATTAATCACTTCCTCATCCAATTTGTAAATGCGTCGCTTGCTGTTGAGTTTCTTACCATATCTCTAACATAATCATTTGCATCTTCTAAATAAGAAGAAGTTGTAAATGCGTAATTTACCCTTTTAAATTGTCCATAAACCACAGCCCTAAGTAATGACTTTAATTCATTAGCAAATTCCTCATAGGAATATGTTCTACTACCTGATGTTAAACTCCAAGTTACTTCTCGTGATTGAGGGTCAATTTTACACCAACTGCTACTACCACCTTCGCCTAATTGTCCAATTGCTTGTACAAGTTTTTGATTATATTCTCTTGCCCATTCATCCTGTGCTTGCCTTGTTTCATTTGTTATTGCTGAACCCGCTTCTGGTTTAGGAGGTAATTCGGCTTTTAGTATATCTTTCCATTCCATTTTATTCACCTTGTATAGTTTCCATTGTATTTTCATGTGTATTATTTTCTGCTTCCATAGCCATTTGATGTGTATGTTGTCGCCCTTCCAAAGTTCTTCGGTGGTCGTATTCTGCAGGAACTTCTGTAATTTCATTTGCTTGTTCTGCTTCCCATGTTCTTAATAGAGTATTAAATGCAGGTGCAGCGATACTACCAATAATGGCAATAAGAGCAATAAATCCATCAAGATTTTCAAGAACAACATCAGGTTTAGTAATACCTGTATAAACTACGGCACCCGAAGCAGCCAACCATAAATAAATTGCTGGCAATACTGTTCTTCTAACTAATTTGTCATTAAATGAAGTGTCTTTTCCCATTTTACATCACCTGTGTTCCTACCATAATTGCCGATAATGTGCTTAATAATCCAAGTATTACTCTCTTCATTAAATTAAAGCCTTCTCCGATAAGTTGGTTTTGAGTATCAATTGATGATGCTAACTCAGTAAGCCTACTACTTAACTCTAACTGATTATCAGTTAGTTTCTCTAATAACATTTCATGTCTATCAATTCTATCTTCAATATGTTCTATTCTAACATCTTGTACTAAATCTTTACTCAATCTTTTTACCCCCTGTAACAAAATCTTTCTTTGATTTTAGTTCTTCTTTATCAATTTTCTTTGACATGGCATTAAACCATTCATCTAATAATATACATCGTGTCAAATTATTCACCTCTATAACTATATGTTGTGGGGTATTTTCCTGAAACTACAACATCTTTATGTCCTTCTAAAAACTTCCTAAGCAATTTAGTTTTCATACCTCTTGGGTGTGTATTTTCTAAGTTTCTTTGAATCTGTGCTATTGTTCTTTTTGGGTTTAATTTTAGATGTGCAAGAATAACTTCTGTTCCTTTAGGTTTTGGTTTCCCACCACTCTTTAAATTTTTACGCCAATCATCTTTTGCTTTAATAATATTTTTCCAACTCATTGTAATCACTCTTTAAATATATACTTGTATTCCTCAACTTTGGACTCTTTATCAGGATTAAGATAATGCGAATGCTTCATTCGTTTTAATAAATCCCGACTTGTAAGTATTTTTGTTATGGTAGTTCTAACTCTACTCACCATATTCGCACCTTGATGATTTCGTAAAGAATATTCTTTACTTACTCTTTCAATAAATTTAAAATATTCATCCTTATATAATGTTTGACCTCTTAACGGTTTAGCATTAGATAGAGTAATCTCTTTTAAATCACTAAAGTTTAATTTTTTACTCGCACCTCTTTTTATTATGTTTTCCCAACTCATTGTAATCTCTCCGCTATATCATCTCTAATTTCTGTCCATACTTCAGGGTACTTTTCTATAAGGACTCTTTGAATAACTTCTACCTGTTGTATAACGATAGTTTCTTCTCTCTTATGAACTAACTGCCCCTTAAACTCCAGCATATATTTTAAGGATTCTCTAATTTCCTTCGCTAACTTAGTTAGTGAATCAATTTGGTGTCTATCTAATTCAGTATTTTCTAATAGTTCATTTACTTTTAATTGTAAAGTATTAACATTACCTGATAAAATATCTACTTCGTTTAAATCTATTCTTGCCACTTCTAATGCCCCATGTTGTTGAACAATTGGTGTTAAATGCTTTTTAATATGTAATTGTACTTGTGCTTCAGAACAATCTAATATTTCTGCGGCTTCGCTAATCTTTAACTCGCCTTCAGAAATTCTAATTTCTAATTCGGCTCTATTAGGATGAGTACATAATTTACATGAAGGGTTTGAACTATCATGGTAATTACCTAAATGATTTTGCATGTGTTTTTTAGATGTTCCAGCCCACCAATTATTAGCCTTATCTAAATCATCACATGATAAATTACCCGCAAGAATATCTTCTTCTAAACCATCACGGTCATCGTGTTGGCAAAATTTACAAGACTTTCTTACTTTACGGGTCATTTTAATCCCTCTTTACAGTAGTAGAATATTTACCATCAAATCTATCTCTTAATGCTTGAGCACTTGTCCAATCTACATTAGGATTAAATGATGCTGCATCTGGTTTCTTTTCATTTTCTTCATGTATTAAATAATAATAAGAAGGTGCGCCCATTACCATCATAATACCATCATAAACTACACAATGTCCACTTATATCATCACCTTCAACAGTCCAAGGTTCAGGATTTCTATTTTTATACATATAATCTACTAAGAATTCTCTTGCTTTAGCCCTTGTATCAAAGGATTCTTTAAGTGTCATCCATTTACCATACAAACTTCCTCTATGTTGTTGAGTAAGACTTACAATAAATTTAGTTGGTTCGGGTGCTGGAAGTTTCTTTTCTGATACTTTTATAGGTTGTTTAGAACCTATTGATTGGGCTGGAGTTTGCCTCGGTCCAAATTTTAAAATATCTACCCATACCATTTTAATCACTCGCTGTAAATGCGCTTCTTCTTTTAGGTAATTCATTCTTATGATAAAGTTTAACACTTTTATCGTTATGAGGATTTTCAGTCATTAAAGAACCATCAGGCATTTTATGTGTTTTACCTGTCCATTCTTTACCATCAGCGGTATAATGCTTTTGACCTTTGGCTTTTATTATATCTTTCCAACCCATATTAATTTCTCCTTAAAAATCTTCCACGGTCAGGTGCACTTCTTCCCGTGTTTTGTGAATTATTTGCTCTACCTTCATCTATTTTTCTTTTAATTTCTTCTAAAATTTGTAATGTTATTGGTATTTTATCTTCACTATATCTTTGAATAACTCTATTAGCAAAATAACTTTTATTAGGTTTTGACCTTGATGTAGAAATGTAAGCCCTGTCTGTTTCTTTATAAAAATTCTTTGCTGCTTTATCTTGAAATTTAACTGGAAGTCCAAACTTCTCTATTGTATCATTCTTAAGTATGTCTTGCCAATCCATTTCCTTTACTTCTTGTTTAAGAACTAATCCTGGGCTTGCTATTCCATCTTTAGCCTTTGGTGTTTCATATTGTTTAATATCTTCACCTAATATCTTAAGTACTTCTACAATAGTTTTATTTAAAGCAAGGTTACTTTTAGGAAATCTTAATTTAATAGATTTCATTTTTTCAATACCTGCTACTCTATCATACCCTTTAGCAAAGTTTAATAATTTTGCTTCAGCAGGATTTCTAATAGCATAACTTTCTCCTGTAAAGGCTGCATTTAATCTATCCTTCATAGGTGCTCTTGATTTTCCAGCAGGGTATATATCGCTTCTTTGAAGAACTTGAATAACCTTTTCTTGTACGCTTTTAATTTGTGCTAATTGTAGTGGACCTTTAGAATTATTAAAAACCGCTATTTGTGTTCCATCACCAATTTTTATTTTTTTATTATCAGTCGCTTTAGCGGCCATACGAGCAATTGCAAGAATACCGTTTTTTCCAAATTCACCATCACCTTCTCCTGTAATAGCCATCCATAATGGAGGTTTCGCTTTACCTTTATCTTCATCCCACCATGTATCGTCAGATTGGGCTAACTTACCCCTGTAATTCTTTTTATTTTCTTGTGCCCATTGTACATATTTATTATACTCCGAAGTTCTATAATGTCCATAAACATCTGTTCTTGTAATGGTGGGTTCATCCCCTTCATCGGGTTCAATAAATTCTGTAACTGTATTAAAAGGAATATTTCTTGGATTCCATTTACCACCATCACTTGATAAAGTCTTTTTCATTTCATCAATAGCCAATAATAATTCTTGTCTATGTTGAACTTCTAATGTATCACCATCAAATATTTCACTCATTGATTCTAATAATATACCCAAACCTTCAATACTTCTCGCATTATCACGAGCGTATGTAGAATCACCATGCATTAAAACAGTTTCTAAAACAGTCTTTGGTTTGTCGCCATCTTTTCCTCCGACGATTCCCCACTTATCTCCATCATCCCAAAATGTTTTCCAAGCATCATACTTACCCTTAATAGAACCAACATTAAATCTTTGGTCTACATTATCAAAGTCTGTGCCTTCAAACTTACTCATTTTATTCACATCCACATGAAGTTGTTTTATCTTCACATTCATCACAACAAGGTTCTTTCCTTGAACCGTGTGTTATGTTATGTATTGCAGGTGAAAAACCTGTCATGGTCGTCATTCCTGTTCCGTATTGTTTAGATAGTATTGATTGCCAGCCGAATTCATTTCTATAAGTATCGTTAGATTTGTATTCATCTTCAAATTCTTCTCTTTCTTCTTCATTTAATTCCCTCGCTTGTATTTCTGGTCTATTACGCATTTCTTCTGCTTCTTCTTGAGAAACTTGGTCTGCTACTTCTTCATTCGCTTCCATTTGTTTTTGTTGTAATGGGTATTTAATTGTGAAAGAAAAAGATACATTACCTGCAAATATCTTTAACATATTTTTTATATCAGGTCCTGAATAAAGTTTCTTAAGATTAGTCTGTATGCTGGATTTTACTTCTTCTAAAGTAACATCTTGTGTGCCGTCATTGTCTAAATCTAAATCTCCTACCTTAGAATCTTCTACAATAACATCTTCTAATATACCATCTATATCATTTAACATATTGTCTAAATCTTTATTAACATTTTGTTCAACCATACTCCAAGAACTTTCAATAAATTCATCAGGAACATCTCCCCTAACATCTACTTGCATTTGTTCTGCTTCAGCATTTGGGTCAGGTTCTTCATCATTAATTAATTTAACAGCACGATAACATGAATCAAAAATGCTTGATAATAATTCTTCACTAAATTTCAATGCCGCATCTATTGTTCTTGAATATCCAGATTGCGACATAATAGACTGTATGTTTGTTATATCATCATTAAATTTTGCATCCTTTGTAATACTTTTTACATAACCTTCTAACATAGAATCAATATTCATCCTTGCTATATCCTGCCCATATTTAGAAATAACTTTAGAAGCATTTGATTTATCCCTTCTTATGCTGGAAGTTCCCGAAGGGTCGGTTAATGATTCTGTATTAAAACCAATACTATCTAACATAGTATCATAAGTCTGTTGTATAGATTTAAACCAATTAACTAAATCTCCCGATTTACCTTTATCTTTTGAAAAGTCTTTTTGTTGGAATCCGACACCTTCTATGAATTCACTACCATCATCTTTTTTGTGGCGGTCTCCCCACTCTTTAAGAAGAGTGTTTCTCCAATTCATTCTTCATCACCCTTTTTTAACGCTTTTAATAAAGAGTCCATAATATCTAAAGGTATTCCCAATTCTTTCCCTTTAGTAGCAAATGCCTTAAGTGCTATTTCCCAATCAGTAATATCTTCATCACTAACACTTTTTAAATATTTTTCCCAAGTCATCTCATATCTCTCCTTAATTGATTCTGCCAACTACTATCGGGTTCTTCAGTTTTTTTACTCGCACAGTATTGCCAAACTTCTAATGCTTCTGCACCTGCCGCTTTAGCAATAGTAGCCACAGCACTTAAAAGAGATGTTTTTAATTGGTCTATTCTAAAATATCTACCAATTATTTTATTAACAGATTGTGGTGCAAAACTTCCAGGTTTCATTAACCTTAGTTCTTTTAATAAATTATAAAAATTTCTACAATCTAAACTTGATGGTTCTAATACTCCACTAATGTCATTAGAGCGTTGATTATTAACTTTTGATTCCATCTCTTTAACTACCTTTAGCCAAGCACCTTTAGCAAGTTCACAACAATTACCTACATTACTATTTCCAGCCATTCTTTCTGGTGCAACATATTTACCTTGAGGTTTAGATTCCTCATAAATATATTCTTCAGTATCTAATTTAATATCAGGTTTAACCATTTTAATCAATCCTTTTAGGTGTTGTTGAGCCATTCATAGCGGCTGGTTTTCCTGCCTTAACCCAACATGGTTCACAAAAACCAAACGGATAAACTTCCTCAATAGAGTAACATTTACCACAGTATGTATAGGACATTGAATCACCGTTAATTAAATTACATTATTCCTTCTTTATAATAATTACTATACATTCTTCAATTTTGCTAATATTGGCGCAACTAATTCAAACTTAACTTCCTGTAATTTTTCATAAGCCCAATCATCTGCTGTTTCTATATTTACAAAGAAACTTCCTTCATTTTTATAACCATTAGCCCATGCATTAAATAATATATCGTGGTATCTTCCTTCCCAATCTTTATCTATAACGAGTCTTAAACCTTCTGAATCATCTAAACTACTTGCTCTACCTATAATCCCGTTTCTCATTTCTTCAAGAAGTTTACATGCAATTTTTTCATCACCAAAAGGTACAAATTGTATCTTTATAGAAAGGTTTAATTCTTCTCCATTATCGTCTATTGATGAAATTTCTTTATAAAAATAATCTTTTGCTCTCCAATATTCAGCCTGTTGACCTAAATCTTTTAGACTTTCTAATCCTTGTTTTGCTATACTAACAAGTTCTTCATATAATCTTTGTAGTTCTCTATTACAATCATCATCTTCTGGTTCAGGCAATTTCCTTTCAGAAGTTTTTACACCCTGCTTAACATCTGTAATTTGAACCTTTAATACTTCATCCCAATTCATTTAATCACCCCTCATTTCTACATTATCATCAAGGTCTATTCCTTTTTCCTTAAGTCTTGATATATGTTCACTATATCTTCCTATGTATTTTAAATCATAAATTGAATCTTCGTTTAAATTATCTAACATAGCAGAACCCTTTCCTGTTAAAGAAGGCATTTTGGGATTTCTATCAAAGGATATGAATCCACTATTTATTAAATAATCCATAGTAGGATTGCTTTTAGACCATTCACCTAAAATAGATTTCCATGCTTTAGTGATTGGGTATTGACCGCTTCTTAATAGTTTGTCAAACATAGATAATCCTATATAGTGTGCATGAGTTATTTTATCATATCTTGATTCTGTCTTATTATAACTATAAATAGGACTATTCTCAGGTGCTCTTATACTTGCCCATTTAGCATAATAAGAACCTTTAAAAACAATCATAATTTCATTTCTTTCTAACTTAAATGTAATTTGCCCTCTTGCTAATTTTTCGTTATATGTTCCCATATCTATTGCCCAAGCATCAGTTAAACTACCAAAGGTGTACCACCCCTTAGATTCATAGAGTTTGAAAGCACCTCTTTTTTTAGAATTAATATTATTTACAGTTCTTGGTAATTCTGGAATTTTATCTCTTAATGGTATCTTCCTACCTGTTTTCATATTATAAAAAGCAAATGTAGTATCTGAATAATCCCCTGACTGACTTAAATTTTCCCAATTGTAAACCTGAATGGTATTACCAAAACTTTTACGCTTAGTTTTTTTATCTAAATTAGAAACAAAATTAGTCCTTTGAGCACCTTCTCGGATGGCTGCTTTTAACCATTCAGGTAATTCATCTAAACTTATTTTAAAATCTTTAAAGCGAATTGTACCATCTCCTTGCTTCTGATACTATGTAATTACAAATTTTTTCAAATGGCATTTCTAATTCTAATGTTATATGACTTAACATATCTATAAATTCACTATCACTAATTTTAGGTGCACCTATTAGTTGATTATAATAACTTCTTAACAAATACATATCTTTAAGACCAAATGATATTTGAATTGTATTATTTTCTGATGGGTTTGTATTATGTTTCCAATCATAACCAAGTACTGTTGAAAAATTTGTAACCTTAAGACCATCACTATTATACACTTCTTTTCCAACATCTGCTTCTACAATATGTTTTAATAATTTACATGCTTGTTCCTCGTTAATATTATCTCCCGCAACCCAAATACAATCTGCAATATATACGGTATCTTTCCATCCATCAGAACCGCCAGGATTATGTTTTACTGCTGGTGCTAATTCCCATGAGGCATCAAACATTCTGTGCATATTTTTTTTAGGAGTAAAATTATAAGAGGTAATATTTTCTCTCCATGCAGGTCTTATGTATTTGAACTTATCGTTTAAACCAAATTCATTACACTTCAAACAAAATTCTTTTATTTTTTTATCTATGGCTTTAACAATCTCTACACATTCGGGTGGCTTATCTTCTTCAGGCTTTGGTAATTTCCTTTCCGAAGTTCTTATTCCTTGTTTAGTATTAGTAACTTGAACGGACTTTCTTAATCCCATGTAACCATACCTACTAAACATTTTTGTCCAAAACATTCCTGCATCTGGGTCTATATCTACAACTTTAATATCTAACATAGGGGCAGTAGAAGTTTCAATCATTTCTTTTAACTTTTTAACTAAGGTTTGTTCATCTGCTTCACTACCAAAATTAGGAACATCAATAGTTTGTAAATTAGCATATATATTTTTTAAAAATTTTAATTCATTTTCTCTAATTTCATCAATTAATTCACTTAAAGCGGTATTTCCGAGTCCTTCCCCTCTATAATCACTTTCTACAACAAAAGAATCTAATACCCAAATTAGTTTATCGTTTTCTATATCAATGTGAACGGTGGCTCTCGCTCTTTTATCTTCTGAAATAAACTTTAAATTGAAATCATTCTGGTTAAATTTCTGAAGCCAAAGAAAACTTGTATCAAACTTTGGTCTTTCTTCAAGTGGTGGATAATCATCACCTACATATATAGGTTTTTTTAGAATAGTATTCCAATTCATGCTACCACCCTATCTAAATAATTCTTTACATCTTGTACAGAAATAAATTGTTGAACAGAACCTCGTACTATTTGTTTCCAATAACCCTGACTATGCAGGTTCATCATATGATAGTACATATACTTTGGTAAAATTTTCTCGGTATTTAAAACCTTCACTCCAATATGGTTTTTATTATATTCTTCAACGGGAGTTCCTACCTTTTCTTTTGTATTAACTGAGATTAACCAAAAATCTGCGTCTTCCATACCCTTACCCACTTTAAAATTTTTAGATTTTTTAAGTCTACTCCTTACATCTTTAATTGATTCTGGTTTTTGTACGCTTAGTGAATCCTGTAAAGTATTTCTCCATGAAGGGTTTTTGTTTATTACTTCTTTAAATTTTCGTGATGCTGCAAAACCTATTTGTCTTGAAAATATTTCTTTATATTCCTTTAACTGACGGACTCTTTGACCAAAGACTTTTCTTGGGTCTTCAAGACCTAATTCCATAGCCATTTTAGTTGCCCCTTCTCTAATTAATCTTACAACATTAATCCAAAAATACTCCGCTTGTGAAATAAATTGAGAAGTATAGTCTATTGCTGATGTAGAAGGTTGATTATAATTTCTACCTTCTTCTATTTCTGTCATTAGAAAAGTAGCAATTTCGTGGAATGCGATTGTAGCCCCTATATCTTCTTGGGCTGATTCTAACCATTTGTTAAATCCTTGTCTTTTAATCATAGTTCCTCTTTCACTATATCTATAATTATCTGAATCTAATAACATACCTTTGTGTTTTTCAATAGCAGCCCTTGTAGATTCATCAATCTCTTTTTGTGATGCAGCGTGTATAGATTCATGTGTATCTATATCTAAAAAATCATTTATACCTAACATATTTGCAATATTAACAACAGTTAAATTTTCTTTTGTTGTCCAACCCATAGGTTGTTCTGGGTCGTTTATAACAAAATCCGCCTTGAGTATTTTTTCCCAAGTCATTTCTTCTTCCCCCATTTTTTACCTTTACCTTTTGTTTTACAAGCGGCAGGTGTAGGTCTACAAGAAGGGTATTTAGAACGCTTTTCTCCTTTAGAACGGCCACATGAATTACATTTCATATTTCCATTTTTATCTTTACGACAAGTATTACAATCAACCCATCCAGGTTTTTTACCTTTAGCACCTTTTCTACGAAACCAATCTCTAAGAGTTCTTTCAGAAGATGGCTTTACAGTTAAATATGAACCTTTATACAAAACCTCTTCCCAACCCATAATAATCACTTTGAATTTCCGTAATTAGCGCAACCTTTCTTTCTGCATTGAACTACTCTACCTGATGCGTATGCTGAAGGCCAAACCTTAGCGGTTCTTTTTACCTTCTTTGCACAACAGTCAAGTTTTGGTTTAGCCTTCTTTCTTTTCTTTCGGGCTTTCTTACCTCGCCTTCCAGATTTTCTTTTAAGAATATCTTCCCACATTCAAATCACCGACTGTCCTTGTATAATATCTTCTTGAATCATTTTTTCCCAAAAACCTTCTGAACCCCATGACTGTGTAGCCCATATTTCTAATTCATTTTTATTACCTGTTACACTATGTAACTGTTTTTCTAAATCTCTTATATCTGATACAAATTCTTTAAGATAAATTCTACCTTTACCTTTACCTCTCTCTTCATTTATAATTTCAAAAATATTTAAATCCCAATAAGGTTTCCCATCAAATTCATTTAGTCTAAACTTTGCTCTTGCATTCCCATCTGTTGACTGAAAAGCCAAAGGTAATTTTTTTCCAAATCTATTTAGGTCTGATAAATACTTATCAAATCTATCATCTGGGTCTTTACCTGTATAGTCCTCAATTTCATCTTGAGTAAATACAGGTGCTTTGAGAATTGTTTTCCACATAATAATCAACTACAATTACAATTCCATCTTTTTAATGCTGCACCTTTACGGGTTAATTTTCCTTTCTTAGATGTTGCACCTTTTGAACCGCACATTCTTGCACAAAAAGATTTTCTTCTTTTATATGCTTTAGTTCCAGGTTTTAATTTACTTGGCTTTGTGGTAACGGGTGCTTTAAGATTAGCACCTGTTTCTCTCTTAGCCTTTGCTCTACCAGCAGCATTTAATCCACCTTTCTTATGATGTACTTTTTTATTATAACCATGAAAAGGCTTTTTAGTTTTCTTTGCTTTTAATACTTCTTCCCAACTCATTCTTTATCCCCCTTTAGATAATAATCTCCATCTTTAAGTTGCCCTAACCAATTATCATGGTCTATTGCATCACTAATAACATACTTCAAATATCTTTCACTAAAGCCTTCTAATTTATTTCCAGCATCAATAAACCCCTGCATACCAAACGCCCCACCTTCATCTTTCAAAACCTTTTTAATAAATTTAGAATAGACTTGGTATCTTTTTGTTTCAACGGCTTTTGCTTTAGCCTTTGATATTGAATCTTTTTTACTCCATAGGTTAGACCATAGTTTATGTTTTTGATAATTATCTTTAAGGTATTGACCTACCTCTTTCATAGATGGTGTATGGAATTTTAATTCATCTGCCAATCTTTTGTATATTTGTTCAAAGGGTGTATCTTTACTAACCATAGCATCTACTTTAGATTTCCATTCGGCTTTAACTATATCACTTGCTAATTTCCATTCATAATCATGGCGTGTTTTTCCATCAGATTCTTGAACATGGGAAGAGTCCTTCATTTCTGCTTTACCTTCTCTTACTAATTTCTTAAAAACAGCAATAGCAGTACCCTTAGAAAAATCACCTGCTGTTCTTTTACCTGTTTCTCTCATCCTAAAGATAACTTGTTCAGTACTTTGCCATTCATTAGTTAAACCATATCTCATAGCAAACTTTAATTTTGCTGGTCCAGCCTTTGCTTTTAATATTTCATCCCACATAATATCAATACTCCAAAA
>TARA_R110002020_G_scaffold70247_1_pt1 | contig 12178 bp, 12 predicted proteins | sample TARA_R110002020 | Tara Oceans TARA_R110002020 (sample SAMEA4396489) | marine metagenome | biome: Westerlies Biome; feature: [MES] marine water layer (ENVO:01000295) within the mesopelagic zone...; material: water (ENVO:00002006), including particulate matter (ENVO:01000060) such...
GGCTGCAGACCGCGCTGCAGATCGAGGCGGACGGCAGCTTCGGCCCTCAGACGGACACGGCTGTCCGCCGGTTCCAAAGCGGGGTCGGCCTGCAGGTCGACGGCGTTGTCGGTCAGGTGACCTGGGCGGCCCTGGAAGCGCGGACATCGGCCGCGCCGGTCAAACAGGCCACGCCCGTCGACCGGGTGTCCGAACTGGTGGGCAAGGGCGCTGCGACGGTCGGGACGATCACCACGGCCGCGGCCGGGCTACAGGCTGTCGTGCCGGAGCATGCCTACGACCTGATGATCTACGGCGCCATCGGGCTGGCCGTGGTCGCCGGTGGGACCATCCTGTCACGCCGGGTGCTGACATGAGGCTGGCGCTTGTCGGCATCGGGGCGGCGATCATCGTCGCCGCCTACACGGCCGGGGCTGTGTTCTGGGCCAGGGGTGACCGGGTCCAGGACCTGCAGAACCACATCGACACCAAAGAGAGGATAGACAATGCGCTGGATCGCCCTGTCGGCTGCGCTTGGTATGAGCGCCTGCACGACTCCTGTTGAGACATCGGGCCTGTGTGACGGCCTGCAGCGCCCTGTCGCCGCCCTGCGGGCCGCTCTGGCCCGCGAAGCATCCATCACGCCGCATTCGGTCGGGGAAGCCGGCACAGACGTTGTGCTGGCCTCGGAAGCCGGTTGCGCGTGGTGAACTGAGATCCGTTCGGGCGACGTTTGCACGCGGGGGCCGTCGCATCCGGTCCAAACCGGACCTTGTCGATACCGTCAATCGCCACGCTGCAGCTTCATCAGACCGGACGTTCGCTGAGGCTGCGTAATCTTGGCGCCCCCGAACTCACAGCTTGCGGACCATCCGGGATGCCCAGTTGAGCTAATCGCCCGGCCGCTCTATCATCAAGACATGAAATTCCTCATCTTTTTGGGTTCAGCCCGTGACAGTACTCCGCCCCGACCGGCAAGGCTGGGCCAGCGCGTCAGTATGATGTGTCACCGTCTTATCGCCGACCGCGCCCATGGCGCGCAGATCATCGATCCGTTGGATTACGACATGGGGGGCATCTTCAAGCCGCATTTCGCCTATGCCGAGGGACGCGCACCCCAGGCGCTGAGCGATCTGGCCGAGGCAATCTTGGCAGCAGACGGCTATGTGATGGCCAGCCCGGAATACAACCATTCCATGTCCCCAGCGCTGGCACATCTTCTGAACCACTTTGGGGCATCGCGCTTTGCCTGGAAACCGAGCGCCATCGTCACATATTCGGCCGGTCAATGGGGCGGTGCGCGCGCGGCTATGGGTATGCGCGGGTTTCTCTCTGAGCTTGGGTGCCTACCGGTGTCGGCAATGTCCCACCTTCCCACGGCACAAGAAGTCCTCGACGACGAAGGGGCATGGACCTCGGACTCAGCGAAATGGGACAGCTATGTCGGGCGCACGCTCGGTCAGCTGGAATGGTGGGCAGAGGCCGCGCAGCGTCAGCGCCTGGAGGGTGATACCCGAGCGACCGGCGCATTCGACCGAGTCTCGTCACAACGTAACGCGCCATGACAAGCCTGAAGGTATGGGCGCTTAGTGCCGGTGCGAGCAGCAAGACCATCCCGCGACTCCCATTGAAAATGGCGACTTGATCATGACTGAAGTCGAAGTAGCTGCGTCTATAGTCGACACCAGCGCACGCTTGGTCAATGGCCCGTTCGAGGCCAAATTCCGGCCCAAAGCCGACTTTCGTGCAAGACGCGACGGATGGCCGGTCCTGGCCATCTCCGGACATTCGCGCGAAGCGCATCGGATGACCGGCCCCAGCCGAACTGGTCCCTGCGCCAAGCGCAAAAGCAATCGGTCAGCTCATACTAAGACAAGAGAGCTACAGGCGGTTTCATATCTGCCAGTTCAGACGTTCAACTCAGGCGCCGAGTGCGATGTTAGCTCGCCCGAAATGCAAAAGTAATTTCCTGACAAACTCAAATCTGAAATGGAAACGCATTCTTGGCGTCGATAGAAAATTTAGTGCGGATCTAATGACCCCAGAACTACTTCTGCCTCTTTTCCAAGATAGGATCTGCAAGCGGTGAAGAACCGCAGATAACGTCCATTACTTTTAGTTAGCCGAGCCTTAGCAATGATTTGTCGAGCCTCCGCGGGAGACCGCCCCCTTCTTACCTGTTCAATCAGGGCGTTAGCAACATCGTTTAGGGTGTCGCGTCTCGCCTTTTTAAGCCTATCGGCGTTCAGGTTGAGTTGGCTAATCGTGCATTGGGCAAGTTCAGCATCGATGCCTGCGATAGCGCAGGCTTCGGCGTTGACGCCTAGTTCGCCACTGGTTCTGCTCACCTTAAATAGTAATGGAGCGCCCGGCACATGTAGGGGATTCAGGATTGCTGAGTCCAGGATCGCATTTGCCTTTATCTTGTCGCAAGTAAGATCAGGCGCCCCATATCTTACGTCTGGATCGTGAACCGCACTATTCGATCCCCCAAGACATACCGCCAACAGGTTGCTCCATTTTGTGACCCAAGCGATATTATCTTTAAAGGAGCTCTTTGGATGGAAATGTTCAACTCCGATGTCCTGAATTCCGCCGACACCGTCGCGACGGTAGATATCAATCTCACAGTATGCGCATAGAAACCCCTGATCTTCCAAAAGACGATCTACTACTTCGACTTGATAATCCGCTTCAAGCTTAAACTTATTCCAGTGCTCGTTGTGATTAACTCCATCATAGGCATTGTCCTCATTGAATGATTTGATGAAGTTTGGCTCATCCTGCTTGTCAACTCTCTTCAACTTTTGAATCCATTTCTTGAATGGCAACATCCATCTCGAGCCGATCAATCTCTGGGTCGTACCCTTTACCCCATTCATCTAAATCTTTTTTTAAGCTGAGCGCCCGCTCGGTCTTCCATTTCCCAGCCTCAACTAGAGCTTGGTACTCATTCAGTTTCTCCACGATCTGAATTCCCTCAGGGCGGGAGCTTACACCAAGAATTCGTTCCACAATAAGTGCATTTTCGGCACCTTCAGAGAACTTCACCTCCACAAGTTCGGCCTCAGATCCATTCCACTCGATTACACGCAACTGCTCTGGACGCGCGGTTGCTATTACATGTGGGCTGTGGGTGGAAACAATAAATTGAACACCTGGAAATACCCGTGTTAGATCTAACAGGATTTTCTGCTGCCATCCCGGATGCAGATGAAGCTCAACTTCATCAATCAAAACCACTCCAGGTACAGCAAGAGGGTTGCTGCCTTCAGGATTTGCCTCTGCCATTCTGGCTGCAATATCCATAACCATCACTAGTGCAATGCGATACCCGTCGCTCAGTTGCTCGACTCGAAGCGGGTAAACTCCATCGTCCCTTTCCCAATCGACCATTATTCCTGCAGGATACGACATTCGCGGATTGCTGAATTCAGGCATGAATGCCTCAACCGCCTGTCTGATTGCGCGAAGTTCGGGACGCTGATAATCGAAAGACTTCAGTTCGCGTTGCTTGCCTGACTCGAAATTTTCAAGACTATAAAAGTATTCAATGAACTTCTTGAAATTCGCCTTGCTTTCCAAAGCCTCGTCGTAAGAGTCGTACCTGGTGAAACTCCCTTTAAACCCCCTTTTGCGTTTCGGCACCTCGAAAACACCGCGGCCGGTCCCGTAATAGGCAATAATTGGAAATTCCACCTCGATATTTTCATTGAATTTGTCAACGATGCTATCTACGTATTCATTCAGTTCTTTGAGGCCGTGCCCAGAGGGTACTTGCTTGGTGGTCTTGCGTGTCTTGTCACGTCGCTCTGTCCGGTCCCAGACAATGCCGTCAATTGTTTCGCATGTAACCCTGCTGTATGGCGGCTTGGAACCATCAGTAAGTACCCTAAAATCGGTCTCTTTTTGCGAGATCCCTGACACGTTAGGAATGCGAGTAATGAAGGCGCCCAACGATATCGCCAATGCATCAAGTATTGAGCTCTTTCCCGCGCCATTTCTTGCGACAAGCACTGTGAGGTGCTCGTCGAAATCAACCGTAAAGTCTCTGAAACGACGAAAATTTTCGCAGCGGACCTTTTTGATCTTCAATTGGCTACCCTTTGCGATAAGTTGTCGCCGATAATCTAGCTACCTTAGCTGAGGCAGATAACAACCTTACGGTTCCATCCTCCCCTCATACAAGTGCATCGATAAACGAGCAACCTATCGCCAACTTTTCGGCCAATGCGGCAAGTTGCGCCGAAGGCGGCTCCGTTGAGGCTGCGCCGCTGTGCTTGGCAAGTCGCAACCGGCAGCTCTGGGCAGTCACAGCCTAAGCAAGCACTCTTCTTCTAGACCCGGCAAAGTGCGTCTCCCGCGCGGAGCTGCCGTTCGTGACCGTCGCAGCGAAAGTCGGCTCCCCGCCCTGGGTGTTGCTCGTGGGTAACAGTCAGTTTCGGCCCGAAGCCGACATTTATTGTCTTCATCGGTGCCGCATCGCAGCTTCGCCAAAGCGGTCTTTCGATGCGAGAGCGAGAACTGCGCCCAGCCCGGGGTCCGCCGTACGGACTTTCCAACCTTACGCAATTTACGTGTTAGGGACGCTGAGCTCACAATGCGATGCATTAGGCATGGGCATCTAAGCCACCTACAGAGCGGGACAGAGCTACAAAAGGAAACGCGCCCCGTGGGACGCGCTTCGATGTGGTGCTACTTCGAGCTTGTTAACGGCTCGACCGCGAATTCTGAACGGCCTTCTTGTCCCACGGTTTCGCCGTAGTTTCAAGTTGCAAACTTGGGCCGCCCAATAGAACCTGTTCAGCATTTAAGATTGGAGGGACAGGATGCGTTTGGGTCTGGACATTGGAACGAACTCAATCGGCTGGTGGCTCTATGAAACGGAAAGCGCTGGGACCGACAGCGCGATCAAAGGCGTGATCGACGGCGGGGTGCGCATCTTTTCCGATGGCCGCGATCCGAAATCCGGGGCCTCACTCGCCGTCGACCGCCGCGCGGCGCGGGCCATGCGCCGTCGGCGCGACCGCTATCTGCGCCGCCGCGCGTCCCTGATGAAGGTGCTCGCCGGTGCCGGGCTGATGCCGGCCGATCCGGCCGAGGCCAGGTCGCTGACGCTCCTTGATCCCTATGAGCTGCGCGCAAGGGGTCTCGACGAACCTCTGCCTCTCGCCCATCTGGGCCGCGCCCTGTTCCACCTCAACCAGCGGCGTGGCTTCAAATCTAACCGCAAGACGGACCGGGGCGACAACGAAAGCGGCAAGATAAAGGACGCGACCCAGCGGCTCGACTGGGCGATGCATGACGCCTGCGCCCGGACCTACGGCGAGTTTCTGCACATGCGCCGAGCCCGTGCAACGGACACGCGGAACGTGCCCTCGGTGCGAACACGGCTTTCGGTTGCCGGCCGGGGCGGACCGGACGCGAAGGAAGAGGCCGGCTACGATTTCTACCCGGAAAGGCGCCATCTCGAGGCTGAGTTTCATGCGCTTTGGGCGGCGCAGGCGGAGCATTTCCCCGATGTGTTGACCGGCGGCCTCCGCGACCTGGTCTTCGAAAAGATCTTCTACCAGCGCCCCCTGAAAGAACCCGTGGTCGGCCTGTGCCTGTTCTCGGGCCATCACGGCGTCCCCGCCAGGGAAAAGCGCCTGCCGAAGGCGCATCCTCTTGTACAGCGCCGGACCCTCTACGAGACCGTCAACCAGCTCCGCATCACCGCCGACGGGCGCGAGACTCGGCCGCTGATTCGGGAAGAACGGGACCGGGTCGTCCATTCGCTTGACAACAAAGCGCCGACGAAGTCGCTCTCGTCCATGTCGATGACGCTGGCCGCCCTCGCCAAGGTCCTGAAGCTACGGGACGGCGAGCGCTTCACGCTGGAAACTGGTGTCCGGGACGCCATCGCCTGCGACCCCGTTCGGGCCAGCCTGTCGCATCCGGATCGGTTCGGGCCGCGTTGGTCGGCCCTTGCGTGGGGGGACCAGTGGGAGGTGATCGGGCGCATCCGCGCGGTGGAAAGCGACAGCGACCATGAGGAGCTGGTGGCCTGGCTGATCGGGGCCCACCAGTTGGATGCCGATCACGCCGCAGCAACGGCGAACGCGCCCTTGCCAGAAGGCTACGGACGACTCGGCCTGACGGCGACGCAGGCGATTTTGGAACAGCTGCGCGCCGACGTCCTGACCTATTCCGAGGCCGTGGCCGCCTGCGGCTGGCATCATTCTAATCAGCGTACCGGAGAGTACCTCGACCGACTTCCCTACTATGGCGAGGTGCTGGAACGGCACGTCATCCCCGGCACCTATGACGAGAGTGACGACGAGATCACCCGCTACGGCCGGATCACCAACCCGACTGTTCATATCGGCCTGAACCAGCTGCGCCGCCTTCTGAACAGGATCATCGACATCCACGGCAAGCCCGACCAGATCGTCGTGGAACTGGCACGCGAACTGAAGCAATCCGAGCAGCAGAAGCGCGAGGCGATGAAGCGTATCCGCGACACGACGGCGGATGCGCAGCGTCGGTCTAGACAGCTTGAGGAGCTCAGGCAGCCAGACACCGGCCACAACCGGATGCTTCTGCGTCTCTGGGAAGATCTCGGGCCGGCTGTTGGACCCCGCTGCTGCCCTTATACGGGCGAGACGATCAGCGTGACGATGCTGTTCGACGGCTCTTGCGATGTGGACCACATCCTGCCCTACTCGCGCACTCTGGACGACAGCTTCGCCAACCGGACCCTGTGCCTGCAACAGGCGAACCGCGACAAGCGGAACCGGACGCCGTGGGAAGCCTGGGGCGGCACTTTGCTATGGGACGCGGTCGAGGCCAACCTCAAGAACCTGTCAGAGAACAAGCGCTGGCGTTTCGCCCCGGATGCGATGGAGCGGTTCGAAGGGGAACGGGAATTCCTCGACCGGGCCTTGGTGGACACGCAGTACTTGGCCCGGATCGCCCGGACCTATCTCGACACGCTCTATACCAAGGGCGGCCACGTCTGGGTCGTTCCCGGTCGTATGACCGAGATGCTGCGCCGCCACTGGGGCCTCAACTCGCTTCTCAGCGATGCCGACTGCGGGGCGGTCAAGGCCAAGAACCGGACCGACCACCGGCACCACGCGATCGACGCGGCCGTCGTTGCCGCGACCGACCGCAGCCTCTTGAACCGCATCAGCCGCGCGGCAGGCCAAGGGGAAGAGGCGGGCCAGTCCGCCGAGCTTGTCGCCCGGGAAACCCCGCCTCCTTGGGAGGGGTTCCGCAGCGACGTCAAAGCACGCCTCACAACGATGATCGTCAGCCACCGCGCCGATCATGGCCGGATCGACCCGCAGGCGCGCAAGTCCGGGCGGGACAGCACCACGGGGCAACTGCACAACGACACCGCCTACGGCATCGTCGACGCAACGACAGTCGTCAGTCGGACGCCGCTCCTGTCGCTCAAGCCCGGGGACATCGTGGTCACGCCGAAGGGAAAGAACATCCGCGACCCGCAGCTGCAGATGGCTCTTGAGGTCGCGACGAGGGGCAAGGACGGTAAAGCGTTCGAAGCGGCGCTTGCCGAGTTTGCCGCCCGGCCGGGGCCATATAGGGGGTTGCGAAGGGTGCGCCTGATCGAGGCGCTCCAGCAAAGCGCGCGGGTCGAGATCGGAACTGGGGCCGACGGGCGACCGCTCAAGGCCTATAAGGGCGACAGCAACCATTGCTACGAGTTGTGGCGTCTGTCCGACGGCAAGGTGACACCACAGGTCGTCACGACGTTCGAGTCGAATACCGGGGTGGAGAAGCGCCCGCATCCCGCCGCGAAACGGCTCCTGCGCATCTTCAAGCGCGACATGGTTGCAGTGGAACGGGATGGACAAACGCTGATCTGTTACGTGCAGAAACTGGACGTCGCCAATGGGCTTTTCCTCGCCGAGCACACTGAGGCGAATGCCGATGCGCGACACCGCGACAAGGACAGCGGGTTCCGGCTCCTCCAACTTGGCGCAGGCTCGATCGTGAAGGCCAGACTGCGCCGTGTCTTCGTGGACGAAGCTGGCCGCCTCCGCGATCCCGGCCCGAAAGGGTAAGGATTTCCGCCATTTCAACGAATCGGCTGGTCGGGGACCCTGCTCCGGTTTTCCGGGAATGCTTTTGTGGACCAGATTATCGACATTGCCACGGACGGGCGGCACCTGTCTCGCGACCGCGGGTTCCTGAAGGTCAGCGAGGATGGGGCAGAGGTCGGCCGCATCCCGCTTGACCAGATCGCCGGCGTCATCGTGCATGCCCACGGCACGACCTGCTCCGCCTCGCTTCTCACCGAGTTGGCCGACCGTGGCGCCCCGGTTGTCCTGTGTGCCGCCAATCACGCGCCCCGCTCGGTCCTGATGCCGCTCGAGGGCCACCATGCGCAGGGCGCGCGGCTGCGGGCCCAGTGGCAGGCCAGGACACCGCTGCTGAAACAGGTCTGGAAGCAGGTCGTCGTGGCCAAGATCGACATGCAGGCCGCCGCGCTCAAGGCGGTGGGCGAGGTGCACGGCCCCGTCACCATGCTCCGGCGCAAGGTGACGAGCGGCGACACCACAAATGTCGAGGCCCAGGCCGCCCGCCTCTACTGGCCGCTCATGATGGGCAGTGAGTTCCGGCGCGACCGCGCCGCTTCAGACACCAACGCGCTCCTCAACTACGGCTACACCGTCTTGCGCGCCGCCACCTCCCGCGCCGTCGTCGCCGCGGGACTGCACCCGTCCATCGGCGTGCACCATGCCAACCGCGGCAATGCTTTTGCCCTGGCCGACGACCTGATGGAACCCTTCCGCCCCCTCGTCGATTGTGCGGTGCGAGGCCTGGTCGCGCGGAACGGCGTGCAGATCGATACCGAGGCCAAGCAAACGCTCGCTCGCCTGATCGCGCTCGACCTGCAGTTAGGCAACGGCCTCACGCCCGTCTCCGTCGCGCTCTGCAAGCTGGCCACCTCACTCGGGCAGAGCTTCGAGACCGGCAAGCTCGCGCTCGCCCTGCCCGCCCCGCCTGACCCGCTCACCCTTGCGGGGCTGGGAGCATGAACGCCGAGGCGCCCTATCTCTCAGGATACCGAATCATGTGGATACTCGTGATGTTCGACCTGCCAACCGACACCAGGCCCCAGCGCAAGGCCGCGACCGAGTTCCGCAATTTCCTGCTCGACGAGGGCTTCGAGCGCAGCCAGTTCTCGGTCTATGCCCGCTTCGTCAACGGCAAGGAGGCCTTCCAGACAAGGGTGAGCCGAATTGAGCGGAACCTGCCTGAGAAGGGCGACATCCAGGTGCTGAACTTCACTGATCGCCAGTATCGTGATATCGTCCACTTCTCGGATCAGGGCCGACGAGCTGCCCGCAGGAATCCAGAGCAACTGGCGCTTTTCTGAAGATGATTCCCCATTTTGCTCCACTCGACGCACCCTCAAACCCCTGTTTTGTCAGGGGTTTGAGGGTGGATCAAGGATAGCCGTTCAGAATTCGTGGTCCAGCCGCAACCCAGCTATTGCCATAACAACTCGGGAGCGAGGATAGCCGTTCAGAATTCGTGGTCCAGCCGCAACTGAGGAGTTTACCATTGTCGCCTCCGGTAAGGATAGCCGTTCAGAATTCGTGGTCCAGCCGCAACCGCGGCGATGCCCGGGGCGCCATTCCTCCCAGGATAGCCGTTCAGAATTCGTGGTCCAGCCGCAACGGGTGAGTACAAACCCTTGATAATCCATGAAGGATAGCCGTTCAGAATTCGTGGTCCAGCCGCAACTGCGCCGGCCTGCGCAACATTCACAAAAGCAGGATAGCCGTTCAGAATTCGTGGTCCAGCCGCAACAGCATATGCTGCGGCACTGGAAACTTGTCGAGGATAGCCGTTCAGAATTCGTGGTCCAGCCGCAACTCGCACATTTCGCGGATCTTGAAGGGGCAGAGGATAGCCGTTCAGAATTCGTGGTCCAGCCGCAACTCAAATTGGCCCGCCCAAATCTCTCTGGGCAGGATAGCCGTTCAGAATTCGTGGTCCAGCCGCAACTTGCGCCGGGACGAAAGCGCGATGTTCACCAGGATAGCCGTTCAGAATTCGTGGTCCAGCCGCAACTGATCTCCATCACGGCAGTCAAGCCGTTGTAGGATAGCCGTTCAGAATTCGTGGTCCAGCCGCAACGACACGCCGGTCACGGTCACGGTCGTGTTCAGGATAGCCGTTCAGAATTCGTGGTCCAGCCGCAACTGGCTCAAGAAGTGGATGTTTGTGGCCGCAAGGATAGCCGTTCAGAATTCGTGGTCCAGCCGCAACGATAGAGACTGCCGACACTGAAATTCAGAAAGGATAGCCGTTCAGAATTCGTGGTCCAGCCGCAACCGAGCGGTAATGCTGAACGCGTGCCAGGTCAGGATAGCCGTTCAGAATTCGTGGTCCAGCCGCAACAGTGACAGCCAACAGGGCGATCCAGCGCATAGGATAGCCGTTCAGAATTCGTGGTCCAGCCGCAACCGCAGCGATCGCTTCGGCTTCCAGCTCCTCAGGATAGCCGTTCAGAATTCGTGGTCCAGCCGCAACAGCACGTTCGCCGCTACGGTGCCCGCCAGAGGATAGCCGTTCAGAATTCGTGGTCCAGCCGCAACTGCTTTCACGCCGATATGCTTTCCGATCATAGGATAGCCGTTCAGAATTCGTGGTCCAGCCGCAACAAAAGATCATCGCCAAGCATTTCAAGGAAAAGGATAGCCGTTCAGAATTCGTGGTCCAGCCGCAACCCACCTGGTGCCCCGTCGACGACGAAGGCAGGATAGCCGTTCAGAATTCGTGGTCCAGCCGCAACCGCCGCTTCGATCCGGCCTTCGGTGGCCAGAGGATAGCCGTTCAGAATTCGTGGTCCAGCCGCAACACCGGGATCAGCGCTAGAACCACCCAGGCGAGGATAGCCGTTCAGAATTCGTGGTCCAGCCGCAACTGGATCGGCTGCACAAAGGTCAGCGCGGCGAGGATAGCCGTTCAGAATTCGTGGTCCAGCCGCAACTTGGCGATCGGTGCCGCCTTGCCCGGCGTAGGATAGCCGTTCAGAATTCGTGGTCCAGCCGCAACTCCCCCTGTGTGTCGAGGGCGGAGAGGATGAGGATAGCCGTTCAGAATTCGTGGTCCAGCCGCAACGAGCCACCGCGCTATTGCAGAAAGTGATTTAGGATAGCCGTTCAGAATTCGTGGTCCAGCCGCAACGGGCGCGTTCGTCCGCGTTCCCGGTGGATAAGGATAGCCGTTCAGAATTCGTGGTCCAGCCGCAACTGAGGCTTATATCAAGTTCTGTGAGGAAAAAGGATAGCCGTTCAGAATTCGTGGTCCAGCCGCAACAATGGCCAAGCGCCGCCTGGGGCCGTGGGAAGGATAGCCGTTCAGAATTCGTGGTCCAGCCGCAACGCCATGCCGCTTCTTGGCTCTGCGCAAACCCTCAATCGGGATCTCTGCCGAGGTGTTTGAACGGCAGCTTTAACGATTTCCCTACGATGAGCATGCGCCTGCGGCGAACTTCCGTTTTCCGCGGCCCTTTTCTGCTGTGCTTGGTGCGAGCATGGCACTATGGATAGATCATGCCAACGATCGGTGACCCCATACAGTCCGCGCTAGAGCAAGCACGCGGCGCAGCTGCAGAACTGGCGCGCACGCGGGGGGCTCAGCGCGGGTCTATCGACTCTGCCCTGGGGGACCTGCGTACGGCGATCCGAAAGTTGGAAGAGGTGAAGAAGGGCAGGTAGGGTATGCTCTTTGGTTCGCTGAACCTGCGGAAGCCGAATTCTCCTGCACAAACGGAGAACATCACTGTTTAGAAAACCGTTCTATTGCTGAAAATGCCATGTCTTGCGTGGGAGCCCAGCCCCTCCTAAGGGGCAGGTTGCAGGTTCGAATCCTGCCGGGGTCACCATTTCATCATTGATCGCACCGGACATCAGGCAGCTGGGCCCCTCTTGGGACCGGCCGCATTCAATGCTCCCGGGCCGCAAGGCGCCAGCGATGCAAATGCAGCGCAACGGCAGAGTTTGCGACGCCTATCGCGTGAATTCGCGTGCCACGTGTGTCGAAACTTGGCAGCATCCGGCGACGCATTCGAGGATGGTGACGATGCAGAGACTATGGCGGGTATTGCGCCCTGTGGTGGCCGGTTGGGCGGCCATCACCCTGGTCGGGTGCGGCAGCGCCGACACCAGCCCGCCGG
>TARA_R110002020_G_scaffold9035_12_pt1 | contig 12173 bp, 9 predicted proteins | sample TARA_R110002020 | Tara Oceans TARA_R110002020 (sample SAMEA4396489) | marine metagenome | biome: Westerlies Biome; feature: [MES] marine water layer (ENVO:01000295) within the mesopelagic zone...; material: water (ENVO:00002006), including particulate matter (ENVO:01000060) such...
CGCGGCAACAACCGCGTCAAGTGTAGCCATAGTAGAGTGTCCCTTTAATGAGTTCTATTGTTAAATAGTTTCATACAAAAAAAGACAGGGGGCTAACCCTGTCTCTTCATGCTGTTTAAATGTGGGGGCAGTTGCGGTTGATTGTGCGCACTTAAAGTCTGAGTGTTGGAGCCGCCTTTCGATGATGACGAGTCTTCCATCGCAGCCTTTTCTGCTTCAAGTTGTTGTATCAATCTCTCAACAAACCATTTGCGCAATCCTAGGGGCAAATTATAAGCTTCTGAGAAAGCCCAACCACCGGAATATTTCAAAAAGAAGAACTGCTCATACACGTTCTCCATATATTCATCGGTCAGGCCAAAAAAAGTCCGCAGTCAGCGGAACCTCCATGTCCGCTTCATAGTCGCATTCTGCACACTCGAAATGTTGTGTGAGATCAATGTTGGGTGCGGCTAGACGATATGCCAGTCTAAGGTGGCGGGAATCCATGGACGGAATATTTGCAATCAAATATTCGATAGCCTCGGGATCAGTATCTCCGTTGATGGCTGTAATCATCATACGCAAATGATGCGTGACGGTCTGTTCTGGTCGCTTACGCTTGCGATCATTCTCTATGGCGCGTAGAAGGTTCTTCTCGTCCCTTCCTGTAAGCAACCGTAAGGTCACATTTAGCTTTGTCCTGGGAAGGGCTGTAGTAAACGTGCCATCGCCGTTATCGGCAACATCAATAGTGTCTACATTATCTCCTTCATAGATATTTGCTTCATTCAGATCAAATAAAAACTCTTGGGTTGCGGTGCAACCTGGACACGTTACACTAGTTGTGTATTCGTTTCCATAGCCAGAGACCCTACTTGCAATAATAATTGCATTTCGATCTCCGACCAGCAAAGAATCCGGATCAACTTGCTTGTCCAAGATTAAACTATGAATTACTCGATCTAGCGCTACGCCTTTTTTCAGAAGAGTTCTCGATGTGAGAATATCTTCTTCTTTGGCGGTCATTTGCTTAATCTCTATGCTGTCTATATTATGCAGCGGATGAGTTTCCGGATAATGCCTTCCTTTAGAAGGCAAGTCCACAAACTCTGTAGGGATAACAAATGAGAAACCCGAAGTTTCTTGTTGTAAGACCTGTGGCGGGGGCGCGCTAACGTCGGGCTTTGTATCACCCATACCAGTACGGTCTCTATTTCTTGACAATATTCACCTCTATTGTGTTTTATTAAACGTTGAAGAACTCGGTGCCTTGGTTGCCGGCCACAGCGACAGAGGGGCCAGCAGTCTCAACTCGGGCCCAGTCATATTTTAAAGTAATAGACATTTCGGTCAACGCGTCGTCTCCATATGCCAAATCACCATACTTCACCTCGGTCAAAAACGAGTTCCAAAGGGTCCACGTTTCAAGCGGGTTTCCGTCATGATCAATTTGCGTAATGATTACTGAACCAAGAGCGCCGGCAGACTTCGCCTTAGACATCGTAGTTAACGAATTAGCGTCGGTGGGCGGGGTATATCCAGACTGCACTACAATGTCTGAGAGCGTAGCGGCCATGTCGGGATCAACCGGGTCTACAAGAGTAATGCTCACATCTTGCCATGTAACAGCCCCGGGGTACCAGAACGTGTGGTTTAAATACTTATGTTCAGTACTCGCAATTTGAAAAGAGGGCTTTGAGCATGTTTTGGCATACCAAAGAGTCGCTCCGCCTTGGGCCGACTGCACGCCTTGAATCTCTACCGTAAATCTAAATTTTCTCTTTGGATCGTGTAGAGTAGCGTCTTCTCCAAAATTTGTAGACCAGAATGCCATTGTGTTAGTAACTCCTATGATTCTAAATTAAATAGTGAGTGAGAGAAAAAACTCCCACATCTTTTAATCGTCAAATGATGCTCCCGTGGATGCAACCACAAAGTCAATTGCAATGTATTCAATTGCTCTTGCAGGCTTAATCATAATCTTGGCATACATGATATTTTGGTCAATCAAGTCCGGGGTCGTCGTAGACGAATCCAGAATCAATCGGTAATCAGTGATACCAAAGTTAGTCTTGACATTCGCGAGGAACGGCTCGATTAACGATTTAAATCGGTTCCAGGTGGCCTGAACGTTCTGTTCAAAGAGCACCTGTGTGGAGCGAATGGAAATCTCCTTCTTGAGGTAGATAACCAACCTCCGCACATTAATTCTATCAAGAGCCGATTGGCGCTCTTGAAGGGTCTTTTGTCCAAAGACCACAATTCCTGTGTTGGGAAAGGATGCAATGGGGTTAATCCGAGCTTCGTAAAGCGTATCGCGCTCTTTCGAAGTCAAACGCTCCGTTACGGCGTTAACCGGAATTCCGGCTGCGCCTTCGCTGAGACCACCGCGGTTAAAACCAGCAGGGGCGAACCATACATCAGACTTAGCCTGAGAACTGGCAAGTACTCCGAGCATAGGGACCGAAGGCGGCAGCCACACTAAGATACCAGTGTTTTCATCCACAGTCTGAACCCACGGGTAGAAAGTAGCACCGTAGCTGGAGTCCAGTCTCCGGTCTCGCAGGTTATTAGCTGCGTTGGTCGGCGTTGTTCCGATACGAGAGCTTGTATCAGAATAATACTGCTCTGCGGGGGGAATATAAACGTTACCCAAATCAACCAATGCGAGAGAGTCTGCTCTTTCTTCACAAATATCAATCATGTGTGTCGTCAACTTATTGACAGTCACACCAGGAACCGCCAGTAAGTTCATATCTACAAACTCCGGGTCGGCCACTGTATCAATAGCGCGCCTAATCGTGTGATAGGGAGAACTATTAATCTCGGAGACACTTGTGGAAGTGACACCCATTCCATTATTATAAAGGGGGTCTGGGAGATAAATGTCCCATCCGTCCCAGCCGCCCCAGAAAGGTGCGGTAAAGCGGTTATAGCCAGCATCTAAGAGATTCGTATAAGAACCACTAGTTTGACTGTTGCCGGCAACTCGGGATCCCGACAGATAGAAATATACTCCTGTCGTGGAATCTTTCTTCACGTTATCCAACGAGAAGATGTCAGCAAATGCTGCAGCACCCGAAAGCTGGCTGGGGTATCTTGCCCCATAGCTTGTTGGGTCTGCTGGCATGCCTGCATAAAGAAGGTTGTGCATGTCAGCAACGCTCTTATCAGGGCGCGTGCTGGTTGCAGTCCGTGTGTTCGACATTCCGAAATATGCGTTGGTCTGGTTAGAGAGACCACCATCGGAAGCCGAAAGGCGCAAGCGTGCGGAGGGGAACACTAAAGTACCACTCATACAGTTGACCAAGAAGTCGGTAGTTGTGGCATCATTCTCATCAGAGCCTGACAGCACAGTAAGACTATCTGCATTCAGAAGGTCAGTGGCGCCACCGTACCAGACGAAGCGAGCGTCTAAGGCATTATCTTTATAAGTACCGGAGACGTTGGTTACCGTTCTGAAATTTGGAGGGGCATAATAACCAAAGGGAAGAAGGGTTGCGTCTGTTGCGCCTGCCTCTACATCACTTTCCATTTCTACATAAACGAACTTAGACTTATTGGGATATTGTTCGTAGGTCTTTAAGGACCGGTTAGTGCTATCCCACTTGGTGTACTGGTTTCCCATCTTTCGCGCGACGAAATCGGGAGAAGTTGGGTCAAGGGTGCAATTATCAAATCGTTCGACCACTTGAACGTTGTTGTCAGTATCATTCATGGACCTTAAGACCACCGAGAATGTACCATATTCAGTAGCAGTCGAGGTAGAGGCGCGAATTTTCTCAATCGACACCTTAAGGTTCTTCTGAAGCCACGAGCCATGGCCGCGGCCTTTAAGCCGGAACAGCTTTTGCTGATCGATAGGCATATAGCTGGCTGCAGCGCCGAGATCTTGGCCAATAAACCATCCAGCCACTGCTTCACGAGAAGGCAACCCATCTTCTTTCATGTTATGGGGGCCCTTAGTGCCTGCGGTGCCATCACCGGCAACGACAGTGGCCGCAACCGGAAGGATGACTCCGTAGGCCATGGCGTCCACTAAGCTAGCGTCACGAATGAACTGGTCATACGTTTCGCCTAAGAAGTAGCGCTTACGTGAGGCCGCCGGGAAGAAAGTAGCAGAACTACCTCCAGCCAATTGCGGGTTCGTGTTAAACCGCTTTCTAATAAAGTTTTCAGACGTGTCATTGAATCCAAAGCTAATTTTCTTGTTTCCGTCAAGAGAACTTGAAATCACAGCCGTAAATAATTTTGTCGTGCTATTGTTGAGAACAACCTTTCCGACTCCGGAAGCGGCTGGCCATGAAGCCGTAGCGGCATTAGCCGGCACATAGATAGCGCCACTTAATGCGATAGAAGCTGACTGATCCAGGTACCAAATAGCCGCTAAGGAGCCAGTTCCCACAATCGAGTTGTTCGCAGACGAAGAGGGGAAAAGGAATAAACCGAATGCCCCACCATTTTCATCTACAGTGGTCGATGGGGTTTTGTCTGTTTTCCATCCCGCATAACCACTAGAGTTGGCGTTGTTGTCCTGTTGTCCAAGGAGTCTAATATATGTTAGGGGTGCTACGTTCGAGCGGAGAAACGCTTTTGCAGCATAGGTGCCGTACATGGGCGTTTGGTAGTTTCCATCCCGAGAGATATCACCACCTCCATTTCCAGGTACGGTGTCTCCGTATAGTTGTACAAAATCTGAATAAGATTGCACTTTGGTAGGCTGCATTGCGAGGCCTCTTGCGGCGCGTCCAATGACTACCGGTCCAATCGCATCTGCCGACTTGGGAATAAATGAATTATCAATTTCATTAATGAAAACCCCAGGAGATACAAATTTAAATCTCTTCACAGACATATTTTAGTTTCCTTATTATTTAAACTTAAGCTAAAAATTCAATAGCGTAATCATTAATTAAATAGTATTCGCATTGTCAAAAAGCTCAGGACTATTAAATAAAAATTGGGGGTTAGTTCAGGAACTAGTCGTTTTTTAGAGGCATAAACTTTCCAAAAATATTTGGGACACCGGGTGGAGCGACGTTTTCCGAAGGAAATGTAATTTCCACGGTGTTTTCGTCTATTCTCACAAGGCGCCGGTCGTCGCTTTCGCCTTCCCCAATTAAATACCCTAAAACTTTAATAGTAATCGTGGTTATATACGTACGCGGATCTTCGCCTAAGTTATTAATATTGTTAGATTGTGCAAAGCCCTGATCGATGAACGCTTCGTAAAGGTGGCCATTGCGCTTTACCACAAATGCATTGATTTGGCCGGGGCGTACTATGAAGGGCGAAACAAGGTTATTCATCTGTTGCTGGTACTCAGTGCGAATAGTTATCTTATACTCTGTATTGATATACACCGGGATAGGAATCGATAAGGACTGGATCACTACTTTAGCATTTTTACGGGGATAATACAATTGGCGTTTGGCGCCCGTATTGGTCCGAGCACCTGAAGCTACAGCAAAATTACGCGTCTTATCAGGAACAATACGCTTGGCAACCACAAAACGTCCTGAACGACCATTTTTGCGTTTAGAGTACAAATGAGCCTGAAAAGATCCCTTATTGTTGGGGTCTTTGGTGATTCCTGTGCGCTCTACACTAATCAAAGGAAGTTTAAGAGCCCCCCCATCATCGCGTAATTGTTTTTCGTTCTTAATCTGGAAGGCCCGTTCTGGTGCCTGCCACAATACAGGCACTTTGACGAATCCCTCGTTGGTGGTGATACTGATGTCTAGATCTTCTTTGATCCACGATACCAAAGCATAATCGATATTCTCAATAGTCGAGCTTAACACTCCGAGTGCCTCTAGAGTGGTATCTGAGCTTCCGGAAGGAAGCATTGCAAAATCAAAATTATCAGGTAGCATCGAATAGTCCCTTTCGCGCTCTCTTACAGGTAGCGCTAATCTCAAAACTATAGTCTACTTGCCCAAATAGCTTAGTAGGTTCTGATAACTTTACTATTTCGTAATAATATTCGCCATACAGCACAAAGTCCCCCTCCCTAACGTATAAGTTCTGATCTTCGGTCAATCGGCGCCGGTGAAAGTGAACATTAATCTCCCAAACCTTATCGAGACCGAATCCTTCCATATATTCGGTCATTTCGGACGTAAACTCCACTAAGGCATATACCCGCACGGGCGGCAGATAGGTCTTTTTAATGGCTTCGCCGTATAATTCATGAAAATCGGTGTGATCCATATCAATAGGATAATACAAAATTTGTTGGCCAATTACTTTCTCTATAAGCTCGTCATTGACTTGTTTTACAAGATTCCGCTCTTTCTTTCCTAAAAAGAGAGGAGGTGGCGGTGCTGCTGGTCTTTCCCATTCGTTATCGGCCATTGATCATTATCCTAGAAAAATTGGAAGAGGCGTAATCTTCAAAATATTAGCTGCAGCGTCAGTAAGCTCCTGATCGGTTTTAGCTAGCTCATCATAAGTCATAGTATCGAGGATTTCCATTAGTTTATCTTTTAAGGCTGTTTGCTCTTCTTTAGCTTGGCTTAATAGCTCCGAATGGTTCAAAGTTACGCTTTCGCCCGGAATAGGCATCGTTGTAAACTTTCCTCGAATTTGTCCTAACATTTCCTTGCACAAAGCTAACGCATATTTGCGGATCCACTGTTTGCCCATCGAATTGATATTAATAAACGGAATATTATCAAATGGGATGGTATTCATATTATTGATACCCTCTACGCCTACATTCGTTGCGCCATCTTTCTCCCACGGTGTAATATCGACATAAAACCGTATCCACACTCGATCATCAAAGCCATCACTCCAATGACTGGGCGTTGGATACAGCCGCAAGTTATTGTTAATAATCTCATACCCATAATTGGATGTTCGTGTCATAATTGAGTCTTCATACATCATCGCTTGTAATTTGTTCTGCCATGTAGGAATAATTTCAAAGGTGGCATCATCAGCAAATTGCCCATAGGTCGAATAATTCCCTACGACTCCTATACCTCCATAATAGCCATAGAAGCGCCACATGGCCCTAGGAGACTTATAATAAACCTTAGTAATGACAATACGCTTATTATCAATTTTATCCTTGAAATTAATGGCCGCACCGCTATCGTCTAAGCCCGATTCAGAAGCAGTTTGAACGATACTTTGTAGATCATAGTCCTGAACGTTGTCTGAAGGCTTAAAGGAGGCTGAATATTGGGGCACAGTGCCTCCAAATCCGCCTGCTGCGGCCGCTCCGTCGCCCACTCGACGTGAGTATCCAATAGTAAATCTGGGATACTTTAAATTGATACCAGCGGGGCCTGACTTACGTTCTCCCTTGTGATCGAATGTGCCAGTTTGTTCACCCAAGAAACTCGAAAGCGAATTTTTAGACTGGTGAACATTAATAATATAAGAATACTCTAAAACTGCTTCTTCATACGCCGCATACACATTTGCCGGCGTGAGTTCGATATCGACTACATCGCCACCGAGCTTCTTATAAGTATAGGCCACTTGCAGGGACGCGCCGCTTAGGAAATCCGCGGATCCGGTGTAAATCCCGAAAGGACACCCGGCCGCAACAAGAGCGGCGCTTCCAGTGGATGTAAGCACAATAGGGCTTGTTTGAGATTTTGGACTAAGATTAGTTGGCATGTAAATAAGGCTCCTCGTTTCTAATTAGTTTTTTAAAACATAAAAACGAAAATCTCAAAAATTTACCGGGGAAAAAATTTGGCAGATCGACATTTTGGTTTTTTCTCCATAAACAAAGCCCCCTCCGATGAGGGGGCTCCAGTATAAAACACTCTTCTTACTTCCGGCTTACATAAAGATATACTTGATATATGCTCTGTAATAACCAGTGGTATTGGTTCCGCCAGTAGCGAGACTGAAATGAACGTCTGTAGCACTAGTTACATGATGGGCGTAATTAGCTACGAAATCAATGGCCTGTCCGGCTTCATTTCTCATACCTCCTGTCGATACACCAGTATTAGCAGTCACCGTGTTCGAAGTAACGATGGTGGTATTCGCAACTATCTGCTGACCGCCTGCAGCAGTTCCGACATCTAAAATGTAATTGCCGGATGCATCGCATGCCTCCGAGAAGAAAATTCCCACCTCTAACAAAGTTGTGTTAGCCGGTTGCTCTATAGCAACATCATAGTCGGCGGCGCCACCAATGAGACTGGTAGTGGCCGAGAGTTTAACACCCTCAAGACCATTCGTATTCGGTCCAGAGAGGGTGACGGTGTCCAACGAAGCCGTGGACGCCGTTAAAGTAGTGGTGGTGACCGACGTCATCGTGTTATTGCTTAAGAGATGCTTTAATCTCGAAGTATTTGGTGAAACGGGCATGTGTTATATCTCCTTGAACCTCAGTATATCGTTCTGTATTTAAGTAGTACCATGGGAAGCAAAAAGCCCCCGCCGGGTAGGCGGGGGCTTAAATTTAATTTCTGATTAAGAAAATCAGGAACCGGACTCACCCATGAGTCCACGTACAATCACAAGACCGTACATATCGGGACGCACCATCTTCTTGGCGTACCGAGTCATCACGCCCTTGCGGGGCACGAAGTCTTCAGGGCCAAAGATAGTGGGTGTAGTCTGCAGCGGCACATAAGGTGCGTACACGTATCCACTTTCAAGGAAAGAGGAACCGCGACGTCCAACGAGAACCACGTTTCGCAGGAAGTATGGGTCAACAATGACATCAAACTTCTTGGAAAGCGAGCCCACCTTAACGGCGCCCACAGAACCAGACTCATCATCATGAGTAACAGTCGCACGGAAGCCCGCAGTAAACTCCAGGATGTTTGCAATTTCAGGTCCACAGACGATGAAATTAGCACCACCCCGCAGTGTCTTGCGGTGCACCTGCGCTGACACATCATTGATGGTCTCAGCCAGGGTCTCATACCACTCGCTTACCGTACCGGTGAAGTCGGGAGCCTTTGCAGACGCACCAATTTCAGCACCAGTCTCGCGGTTCACGAAGAGACCGGGAGAGCGGGACCAGTAGTAAACAGCCGCAGTGGCTTCATTGACGAGATCACCAAGAATCTCACGATCAATCTCAAGAGCAACTTGCTCAGAGAGAATGCTTGTGAGTTCTACCTCAGCGTCAAGGTTGTGGTATGCGTTAAGATCTTGTCCTAACTCAGGGGTCCACTTGGCCTTGAGCTTCTTGGTCTGTGCGGTGACAGCCACGGAGTCAACCTTGATGTCGATCTCAGGGATCTTATCTTGGTTTTCCAGTCCCCACTGACTAGCTCCGATGACGGAACCAACGGCACCGCCAGCCTGAATCTTATCATTGATGGGGAAGCTACAAGTAAGGTCAATATCAAGACCCGTGGTAAGTGCCACGGACGTGACGTCTGTAGTAGTCGTCCAGTACATCTTAATATTAGTTCCGTCCTTCTGCGTCAACCTGCGAACCAACTTAGTGTTAGCAGGAGTATGAGACGTACTCACCATTGCGTTGAGAGCAACAACAGACGCCGAAACGGCGGCCAAGTTGTACCAGTCAGCTTGAGAATCAAATGCAGACTTTGCAACCACTGCCTCCAACACATAGTAAGATGTGCTCAAGTTTAAGACATCCGGATCGAACTCAATCTTCTTCTTATTCGCATTGGAAACAGAAGAAATTTGGAACCCAGCAACGCTGATGTTACTACACGAAATCGATGTAGAACCAGTGGGAGATGCATATGCATAACCACGGGCACCAACGGTACGCGGACCAGAAAGGTCCTGTGCGAACGCACCAGTCAGTTCCAAACCACCGGTAAGTTCTGAACCTACTCGGTTACCACCATAGATAGACTTCTCTTTGAAGTTACCCAAGCGACTGTTCTGTGTTCCGGTCGCACCCAAGTTGGGCGAAAACACGAAATCCAGGAAGAAGATAAGTCCCGAGGGGAGACTCATCGGTTGAACGGAAACGAGATCGTTTGCGATCAAACCTGCGAAAACACGTCGGACGATGGGGAATGCGACGGCTGCAAAGCCTTCGACATCACCAGCGGCCATGGTCGAGTTCTCACGAAGAAGCTCCTTTGCTTGGTTCTCAAGCAGACGAGCCATCGATTGGCGAGAGCGATTGTTGTCCAGACCCTCTAAGAGTCCGGTACGTTCCCACTTTTCTAACAATGCGTGCCCTTCGGCGCGCAGATCACGATTGACAACACCTTCGGTCAATCGGTCAATAATACCAGCCATTTTAAAATACCTCCTATAATAATGTATTGATATTAATTTTACTTAATACCTGCTAGTTTTTTCATCCTATCCGCAATTGGATCGGATGGTGTGCTTTCCCTGCGGGAAGCACGAATAACAGAAGTGTGTTGACGACCAAGTGCTTCGCTAAGTGATTGTGGCCCGCGTTTAGGTGCAGACTCCACTGTGCTTTCAAGCGTCTGGTATATTGTCTTTGCTTCTGTCACTGAACCAGCTTTCGAAATAGCGTCGACAATTTTAGTTTTTTGTCGCTCATTTAGGGAGGTATTTCTCAAAACACGGTTCGTGTAGAGCAAGCGAGCATTAGAAAGGTTTACGTCATGTACACCTTGTCTTAACTCATGAGTTGCTTGCTCATATTTTTTAAGGGACTCACTAAGTTGTTTATTTTCAAAAACTAACTCCTCGTGTGCCTTCTTTAAAGTCTCAAAATCATCTTGGAATTCGGTGCTGCGTCGATGCGCGAGCGCTCGTTCCAATTCATATTTCATATCTTCCGATGAGCGGCCGGCCCAACCGGATAGGGTCGCGCCCATATCAACAGTAAGTCGTTCAACGATCTCATCGATTAATTCATCAGAGATTTCCATCTCTTCGTTTTTCTCTTCGGATTCCTCTTCGGGCTCCTCTGCTCCTTCTCCACCTTCGCCCGAGGCTTCAAATTGCTCCGATTCAGCTTCCGTTGCTTTGGCAGTGGAGGCCGTCGCTGGATCAACTTCTTCATACTCATCTACTTCGAGAAGGGAGCGCAGATCGGCTTCATTAAGTTCAATCTCTTCATCACTATTTAGCTGAGTAACCGCTTCTTGAAGTGCGTCAAGGTTAATTTCTACGTTGACTTCTTCGCCGGCTTTAGGAAGGTTGTCTAAGTCTTCTCCATCATTCTCGGACAGATTATCGGTTGCAGCGAGAGGAATATCACTATCACTAATCTCCACGTCGGGGGTGGCACCCGGAATTTCGGGGAGTTCTCCTCCGAGTGGAGGTGCGGCGCCTAAATCGGGAGTTCCTAAGTCTCCACCAAGTGGTGGCGGGGCTGCTGCGGCAGGATCGGCTGCTGCGGCTGGGTCGCCGGCGGGGGGAAGACCCAATCCCGTATCAGCCTCTTGCTCTAAAAGGCTTTCTAAAGCTTCTTTTACTTCAGCCGAGTATTTATCAATCACGACCGCCTCTGCATTTTTTAAAGCAGCTTCTCGCAATGCTTTGGCATCTACGATAGCGTCTTTTAATAAACTTGACATTAACATGCTCCTAAAATGATATTAATTCAAAATAAATAGTGTTGTAAAACTGTAAAATCCCTATAATCCTACAATTCACTCTCCGGAGAGGAAGACCTAGGGGTACTCACTGCCAATGGCCCATGTATTTCCATTAATAGAATGAATCGTGATGGCATCCGCCTGGGCCAATTCTCTGGCTCCATCAATACCATCAAATCTATCTCCGGAAGAAGCTGTCACTTGTACGGTTTTGCCGCTAGTGCCCACATTCTTTATCGTATATATGATTCCATTTACTGTAGAGGCGGCCGGCAACGTACCTGTAAGCGCAGAACTGAATGGATTATTTTGAGCTATGTATACGTAACTATCCGTCTTCGTTAATGTGTAGTTTGCTGTTTCAATTCTATATCCGCGATACAACGCACCCGTTAAATGGGTACTATAATCAATGCGAAGATTAGATGCTGTTAAATACGCCCCTTGGGCGCCAGAAGAACCCGTATTGAAAACGAATGCACCATCAGACATAAATTCTCCGTCTGTAGTTTTTGCAAACTGTATGCCCCCCGTACCTCCGGATGCTGTAGCTGGGGTGCTTCCAGGCAAGCCCGTAAGGTTGCCACCATTTCCATAAAAGAAAGAAGCAGAAATTGTCTGACTAGAGCTTAGCTGGGTACCCACTACAAGAACCGAGGTTTCAGTTCCTGCGCTTCCGGGCTCTAAGTAGAGACC
>TARA_R110002020_G_scaffold24074_4_pt1 | contig 12171 bp, 19 predicted proteins | sample TARA_R110002020 | Tara Oceans TARA_R110002020 (sample SAMEA4396489) | marine metagenome | biome: Westerlies Biome; feature: [MES] marine water layer (ENVO:01000295) within the mesopelagic zone...; material: water (ENVO:00002006), including particulate matter (ENVO:01000060) such...
GTTTAATTCCATTTCCTGCTGGCTCTTTTTAGTTTACCAATCTTCTGATGGAACAAACCAACCGTTAGCTTCATTATCAATAATGGCCAATATTTCATCTCTAGTATAAGGAGAATAGCTATTTAAGAAAGAAGGCTTACTACCTTGATATTTAACAAAAAATTTATCCTTTGCTACATTATATCTTACAGTATCTTCACTCTCTGCAACTTCACTCCAAATTACATTATCTAAATCTGATATGTTAACTATACAATAATTCATCATCCCCAAAGTGGTGTTGTTACTATATCACCTGCTATCATGTTAGACATTGTTCCATCATTAGTTCCTTCTATTTCATCAGGAATAGTACTAAATAAAGATTGACCTTCATCATCACCCATTCTCCACCATCCAACAAGATCTTGTGCCATAGTATTAGTATAACTTCCAACAGGCATTAATAAATCAAGTCCTGAATTAGCTGGTGTAGATGTTACTTTGAGATACATAGAATTAGCAGCAGCTTGAGTAATCTCATTTTTCCAAATAGCTACATCTCCAATAAAACCGTTAGATACATAAGCTGCAGCAGAAGTTCTTCCATTAAATCCAATATGACTAGTAAGACCATAAACAGGATAAGTTGCTGCTGTTCCAGAAGCGGTTGCTAGTGCTTGATTAGCACCATTAACAAACATTTTCCAATTAGCATGGTCTGAATCAGGAAAGCTAAATACAAGATGACTCCATGCTTTACTTGGCACAGGTGTAGTACTAGTTTTTCTAGTTCTTCTGTTATTTGAACCAGCTCCTGCTCCACCACTTGAATTATTTCCAAATATATGCATATACATATTCCCATTATTATCAATACCTACACTAATACCTCTATAATTATTAGTAAGACCAGCTCCATCACCTATAGTAAATAAAGGAATTTGACCGGAACCAACAGTACTATTCCAAGGATAATACCAAACAGATATACTAAGACCGTGACTATCAATATTAGCTTGACTAAACTTAAGATCTGATGTTGCTCCTAATGCAATACGATCATTAGTGCCATCTACATCAATTACATGAAAATTACCAGAATATTGTTTTGTACTATTTAAAATATGATTACCCTTCATTATCCTTGACAATTCTTTTGATAACCAATCAAAATTACTTTTAAACCTCTTTCAGCTCCTGAACAAGTATCTACTTCAAATTTTAATTCATCATCACAATTTAATGAATATGTAGCACTTGTTCCTCCAGCACCATCAGTAAATGCTGACTGTTGTGTAGCAGTTACACTAGTATATTCAGTGGCATCAATTTCAGGTCTACCAGTAGTACCAGTAAATATAGTTGCCCAAGAAGGAGCTGATGTACTATTTGTATTTTTATATATATTAACCCTTAATTTACCTGGATCACCAGCAGAAGGGGGCTCATTAACATGTAATTTTATAGGATGTTGACATGCACCACCACTAGCTCCATAATCTGCTAATATAAAATCATAAGGCATTCTAAATCTATATTTATCACCTGTAGTCATAACTCTATATTCATCTGTTAAAGTAATAACAAAACTTTCAAATTTACGTACTTGAAAATCTACGCTATCTAAAGTAGAATCACCTGTTATATGAACACTTGAAGTAGTAACAGCAGTGGTATTAGCAACAGATTTAACTACTAATGTATCAGCAGCAATATCAGCTTCTGGAAAAGATCCTGCAGGAGTATTAATAAATTTAAAAGCAACAGCTGCACCTGTAGCAGGAGCTGCGGCCCAAGTTGGAACACCACCTGCTAAAGTTAATACGTTTGTATTACTACCTACAGCTAGTTTAGCAAGAGTATCAGTTCCAGAAGCATAAAGAACATCTCCCGTTGTATAGCCTGTAAGTCCAGTACCACCATCAGTTTCATCAAGTGTGCCTGTTATAGAAGAAGCACTAAGATCCATTGATAACTCTGTAGTATCTATTGTTATTCCGCTATTTGCTTTAATATCTGTACTAAATGATGTCCCAGTAAGATCTAAACCATCACCTGCAGAGTATGTAGTACCAACAGGTACAGCCCAAGTATTATCTCCTCTTAAAAATGTTGTAGCACCTGGAGAACCTGTTGCAGATAAAGATGTTGTTAGAGTATTTGTTGCTGAGACAACATGATTTATAAATGTACTATCTGCAAATATTACAGTTTCAGTGTTATCAATTTGTTGTGTAGTAGATCCATCACTTAATATCCAGTAGTCCATTGTACTTCTACCACCTCCACAACATTCTCCATATGTTATAGTAGCAGAAACAAATTCAGATCTAAATCTATTAAGTCCAGTTACTCTTATAATATGATGATAAGTTGGGGCTACCTGTTGATATACAGGAGCATTTAAAAGATATTCAGCAGCATCTTTGTGATCTGTACCAGCTAATAATGTAATTGTTACTTTATCTACAGCATTTACATCTTTGGCACCTCTAAAATAAACTTCAAGGGTACTTGCAGAACCATATCCAAAACCTAAAAGATCATTAAAATAATACCATTGTTCATCAGTACTAGCTCCTCTAAAATAATATATATAGGAAGGAATAAAACCTGGTAAAGAATTTACAGGTCCGCCCGGTAAAGTATTAGGTATTTGATTTGGCATAACTAAAAGTATTAACCTCTAGTCCAGTAAAACCAATCTAGAGTTGTTGCTGCTGTATCGTAATTAATTCTTAATCCTGCTCCAGCCTTAACTGGTATAAACAGAAAATCTTGTGGTTTAAGTAAAGCAATATTAGCAGGAGCTCCACCGTCTGTTACTAAAACATTACCTGCAGAACTTGCTCCTGTATTTCTTACAAATACATAAGTATCTTTAGTTGCTGATGAACTTACAACAGAATCATTTGTAGCTGTTGTTGTAGTTATTGATCCAGAACCAGTGGGATCACCAATAGCAAAAGTTGGTGCTATTCTAATAGATAAAGGATCAGACCCTGAAGAACTTGCTAATGTAAATACTGAATTTATTGTTGCTGCCATAATATTATATTTTACTTTCCTTGTCCTATATAAGCTTTTTTATAGTACTTAGAATTTTTACTTTTACTTGTTTTAGTTTTTGCATGTACACCAGGCCTTTTTCTTTTGGCAGGCTTAGTATACGTATATATTTTTACTGCCATAATTAACAGTCTTTAGCATGAGAACCATCACATGAACCGTCCTCAGCTTTTGTTTTACCACATTTACATTGAGCCATAATTTCTTTTTTTTTTAATTTTACATCATTCCATCAAACATCCCAGGAATTCTTCTTCCTCTTTTGTCCATAGAAGGGGAACCTCCACCATAGTACTCTTTCATAGTTCTAGGTTTTTTTACAGATGTACCATATCTAGCGTAACCCATATTATTACGTACTGATTTAGATAGTGCTCTTAAACCAGCACCATCTTTACCACCAGGTACTTCTTTAAGTTCTTTACCTATTTTTGCAGTCATCATCATTTTTCTTTTCATGAGTTCTGCTTGTTTCATCCCCATTGGGGTATATGGAAATTTCATTCCGTTTACATTTGGCATAGTTTCTATTTTTTTGTCTTTTCAAGGGACCTACCACCAAAGTAAGCACCTATCACAGTGATTAATACTAATTGTAATAAGTCAGTCCATTTTGCTTCTACTACAAAGTTTATAACACCCGCATCAATAAATATTAATAATACAGTGCTTACAACTAAGAAAGCTAAAACTAACGGTCTTATATTTTTTGATAACCATGAATCAGATTTCATATCAGCTTCCCATCTTGAGGTAATCTGTTTTTCCATTTCTATTTCATAGCTAGCAACTAATTCTTTTATTTTTTGTTCAGCAGCAAGCTTTTCTTCTTTAGATGTGTGTAAATTATCTATAACTCCCCCTACACCTTCTACAAGTTCTTTTGCTCCTCCTGAAAATATTTGTCCTAATATACTCATAATTAAAAATTTAATATTATAATATGTTTGGACCAACAGGCCCGCTTTGTCCTTTATATTTAGAAAGAACACACTTAACTTTTGCAATACCTGTTAAGCTTTTACAAGTTTTTTTTCTTTTAACTGTAGTTTTATTAGAATCTCCTCCAGCTTTATTAGAAGATTCAGAAGAAGTTTCAACTGTTGATTGAGTTGCTGTATTAGCTGCACTACTGTTTCCAGAATTATGTGATTCACCTCCACTAAAAGTATATGTGCCATCACTATCATTTCTGGTACCACCATCACCACCTCTCTGATATTTTCTTCTTCTTGTCATTCTTACAAATACTTGTCAAAAGTTCCAGATTTTACAACATCCATAAATAATGCAAACTGCTCTTTTGTAAACTCAGTGAATCCTTCATCTTCACCTCCCACTACAACTTTATCTGAGTCAGCAGAAATGTCAATTGCTGGACATGATTTACAATTAGCACAGAATGTCATCTCAGCTCTTTGATCTGAAACGGTTATATTTTTTAATCCTTTTGTGTTTTCTAAATTCATCTTATTATTTTTTTAATAGTTTATAATTTATACTTCTTGAAATAATGCATACTCAATTTGACAAGCGGCTGTATCTGCTTGTACTTCAAATCCAGTACCTCCTTTAATTGGAAAAAATGCAAATTCTCCTGGAAGGAGTCTTCCCCAATCTTCTGCATCATCATTTTGTAATATTACAAAATTAGTTGTATCTAAGTTTTTTATGTAACAATACCTAGCTTTAGTAACTGCTTTAGGAACTATTTGAGTACCACCAGCTCCTGTAACAGCAGACACAGTGGCACTAGAAGCTGAAGTATCATCATAGCTAATAGAATCTGTCTCACTTGCATTAAGTGTGAAGATGCCATTAACTGCATTAACTGCAGATAATCCTAATGTTGCTGTTAGAGTCTGTGTTGCCATTATATTTCAAATCCTAAGTTAAAAATCATAAATCTAAATCTTGCACAAGATGGTTTTTTGTTCTCACACATTTCACATGGGCAGAACATAATTTCAAGAACAGTTAATGTTCCTATTCTAAAGTCTATCTTATACTTTTCTTTTTTGTTTCCTGATTTCCAAGAATTAATCCAATTAATCATATTATTTTATTTACGGTTATACATTAATAATATACAAAAAATTCTTCTAAAATATAACATAATTAACACCTAATTTAAAGTCATGCCACTCACGGTTCCAGTACTTAGAGTACTTTCCCTCAACAAAACAACCTAGATGTTTATTAAATCTATATCCAAAAATGAGACCACCTGAGTAGTCATTCCATTGTTTGTTATTATTATATTTATGGTAAGAGAAGTCTCCTCCATCATTATAGTGAAAGGGCATTAGGTTTCCCCAACCATGTACCCAAAAGTCTTTTGTGAAATGATAGAAATCAAATCCCACTACAAAAGAGTGAATCAATTGATTGTCTAATTCATTACGTTTTTCTTCAGTGTAGTCTGCTAAGACATCAGGAATCACAACTGCCTCCCACACTTCTGTGTTTGTTGCAACCACATTCCCATTAGGATCTAAATACTCCACTCCTCCTGAGCCATCAAAATTAACACCATACCCTTCTTCTAAAGCAAGGTTTGTGTAGTGTATGTTTCCGTTAGATAGCACCCATTCTTCTAGTGGATCGTATCCATAAGGTTCTGATAGCCTTTGCACAGCACCCATATTAAATGATAGTTTATTGCCTAGTTTAAGTCTATACCTTTGTGATGATTCGTAATACTTAATATCCGCAAATCCATCCTGTACGTATTCCATCTTAACTATGTAGTTATCTGCTACATATCGTAAGAAATGCTGTTGATTGAAAAAATCTGTTCCTTGTTGTCTAGCGTAATCTAATTCAAAAAGAAATTCAAATCCCTTTACTTTACCTAACGTTGCTGCATCACTATATGATTTCTCTGTACCATCATAGAATGTATTAGCTCTATTTTCGTATCCAAATCTAGCTATCTTTCTTACACCAAAAGTAATTGAATAATCAAATGGAGTCTCAATTATACTTGTTTCTAATCCATTCGTAACTGAATATACATCTACATCTGATATAGAATTACCACCATTAATACCTCCATAGAATGTTGCAAACTTAAAAGTCTTTTTTAAATTCTTTTTAATCTTATTGTCTTGACCAAAAACACATGATGCACTCAACCAAAATAAGACTACAAATAAATATGCTAATTTTTTCATTGTTTTATTATTCTCTTAGTGATTACTAATTCATCTTTTCTTATAATTAAATTATATACACCAACCGGCCATTCTGAAAAATCAATTCTCTTAGAGTCTTTTTCAATCATTAACTTACCATTTATATCATAAACTTCTACTGCTATATCTAGTCTAGTATCAATTGTTAATATACCAGAAGTTGGATTTGGATATACTGTGATCATACTTCCAGAAACAGATTCATTTACTGAAGTTGGCCAACCTAATTGGCAGTAGTCATACATTGATTGACATGACGGATCCCATGTATTATTACAACAATAGTCATCTACACTTATTACCCAAGCAAAACAACCATCATTTAACCAATAAGGTACACCTGGTCCACCTATACATCCTGCGTTATATAAACAAGAAAGTGAATCATTGACATTAGCTAACGGTTCATAATTCCACGCACCTTGGTCCATACACCCTGTGACCGTTTCAATGCAAGAGCCGTTTTCAGTATTAGCCAACGGATCATAATTAAGGGCAGTACTATCAGTACAACCATAAATGTAAGAAATACAACTAAAGTCTTCTGTGTTAGCTTGTGGATTGTAGTTGAGCATACTAGGATCAGTACAACCATAGATAAAAGGGATACAAGAATTGTTGTCTGCATTTGCTAAGGGATTAAAGTTAAACATAGTTGAGTCCATACAACCATAAATAAAAGGTTCACAAATACCATTATCTACATTGGCTAAAGGATCATAATTAAACATAGTTGCATCCATACACCCATATACTATGTCAATACATGTTGAGTCATCAGTATTTGCTGTCGGATCATAATTAAAAGAATTAGGATCTGTGCATCCATATATAAATGGTATACATGAATTATTGCTTGTGTTTGCTAGTGAATCATAATTGAAAGCGTTAACATCAATACAACCGTATATAATTGGTATACAAGAATTATCACTTGTATTTGCCGCTGCATTATAGTTAAACATTGTGTTATCCATACATCCAAGTATAACAGGTACACATGAAGCTGGATCATTTGTATTTGCTGATGGATTAAAGTTGAAGGCTGTTGAATCCATACATCCTATTACTTCTGCAACACATGTACTATCATCAACGTTAGCATTAGAATTAAAATTAAATGCTATAGGATTAGTGCACCCTAATACAACCGGTATACAGTTGTCAGGTGTATTAGCTAATGGATCAAAATTAAATGCCGTACTATCCATACAGCCATATACTGCTTCTATACAATAGTCACCACAATAAGGTGAACCTGTATATGTTACCCAGAATGGTGCATCAAAACTTTGAAGAGCTCCTTGTCCGTTATTAGCAAATGGATTAGAACCTTCATGTATTAATACTACACTGTCAGCATTAATAAGTTTAAATGAGTTATGCCAAGTTTGAAATTGCACTTCTTCAGGCGGAGTTTGTGGACCACCTATTTCAAAGTAATAAACTTCTACTGGAACTCCTGCGTCTAATATTAAAGGAAATGTTTGTTCATACTGACCAGGACCCATTGTAAATGTTCCTAGATTGATACCATTTTGGTACACACCTATATATGAATTACCCCAACCATCAGCTGCTGCATCTCCAATCCATAAAGTATAATTACAATCTGGAACTATATCATTTATAGTTGCATTAGGATCATAATTCCAAGATGTTGAATCAGTGCAACCATATGTATGTAATATAGTACAAGTTGAGTCATCAATAGTTGCTAAAGGATTATATTCTACATAATCATCATCCATACACCCCGGTATTGGAGGAGCAACATAACAAGCTGCTCCAGTTTGAACACCTGAATAAGTTACACTTCCAAAAGCTGGATCAGTTAATTCCCATATAGTATCACCATTACAATCAAATATAACAACATAACCATCTAATGATCCTCCAGAAGTAGATCCTGCTAATCCATCACCATAAGTATCAGTTAATATAAGTTCAAATCCTGATTGTAAAATACAGAAATCATAAGTATATGTTTGACCTATATCATTAAAGTTATATGATCCTGATTGTACTTCTTGTAATATACCACCACTGTTCATTGTCCAACCTGTTTCACCTGGCCAATTATCAAATGTAATTTGCATTGTTATTTGATATTGAGTAGCTGTATCACATGTTGTACCTGCACATGAACCGTCATCTGTTGTAGCCCAAGGATTATAAGTAGGTTGAGTTGGATCCGTACATCCAGGTATACAAGGGCTTGGTGTAAAAAATATTGTATCTGATAAAGAGCTATCTCCGTATTCTAATACTAGGTGATGTTCTAGACTCCAATTAGGTGGCATCTGACCTGGTCCTGCAGGAGTGGCCCAATTGTTCCATCCATTTGATGCTGGCCAATATCCTGGAATAGTTACACTATATCCATTTTCATCACCATAATATAGTTTAACAACATCACAAGCAGGGTTATTATTACTTTCCCATTCAAATGCTATTGCTGCTTGATTTCCCCAACACATTTGATATGCGTTAGAATTAACAAAACCGCCACATGGAGGATAGATACAAGAAAGATCATCTATAGTAGCGGTTGAGTCATAATTAATAGCAAGAATATCCATACACCCATATATAGGAGGTGGACATGGTAATATATTAACAGTTGTATCTCTTTGGTAAAAAGATCCTAGTAGTGGATCCCAGTTTATGATCATACCTTGACAAAGGTTACGCATCTTAAAGCTAGAAGGTTGTTGTGAAATCCAACCATCTCCATAACTATCATTTAATGTGATAGTATGTTGACCTGAGTTAATATATATTGTTGTATCTAAATACTGATATGATGTTTGAGGTGCATGATACATGAGTGTATCTCCTGTTGCATCTGCAACCATAAAAAAGTTAGATTCTGATGGTCCATAGAAATCATATTGCACCATAAAATTTACCCAACTGTTTTGTGATAAAAGTAGGTTGGGTAATAATAATAAAATAAATAATATTTTTTTCATTGATCTAAAAGTCTCCCATTAATAATTCATCTATATATTCTTGTACTTCTTCTCTAGTGGCTTTCATAGCAAATGAAATATCAGCTTGGAATCTTTTTACTTCTTCACCATCTTTGAATATAATAATAGTAGGTACAACTACTATCTCATGCTTTGCTTGAGCTTTAGTATTTGTAGCTATATCTACATACTTTATATTATCTATATCACTTAGTTTCTTTAACCAAGTAATTTTATTTGCATCATTCCATCCAGCATTGTATTGAACTATATCAATTTGTCCAAATGCTGTTGTACCAAGAGTAATAAAAAATAAGAAGAAGATATATCCAAAGAATATTTTCCAGACTGGATCTTTCATTATCTTATTCAAAAATTCCGTACTCTAATAATCCATTTGATCCTCCATCTCTGTAGCATATAATATTTACTGCTGCAGACCAAGGGAAACATGCAAAATCACCAGGTGTTAAATACAATTGATATATTGCATTTGCTCCTGCTTCTGTCTTTACATAAAGATTAATAGCTGAAGAAGATGCATTTTTTAAATATACAATTGAACCTTCACTATAGTCAGCTGCTGCTGCTACTACATGAGGAGTACCACCAACTACTTCTGAAATAGTCATTCTAGTTATACCACCTTCTGTTACAGTTCTAGTTTTTAAAACTGTAGATGATATAACATCTGAAGTTAATCCAGAGGCTGTTGTTGTACATGTTAAATTTAAATTTGCCATTTTTATTTATTTTAAAATTGTTATTACTTATACTGAATATATTCCCCACTCTAGGATATTCCCTGCAGTGTGTGCAAAAGCCTCAAGATTCTCTGGAGTACCACTACTACTTGCACTCCAAGGAAATAAAGCCCAATCTCCAGGTTTTAAAGTGATTTGTTTTGCTGTTGAATCTAGTGATATATACACATAGTTAGCTGCTACATCAGCAGCAGTGCTAGGATTATGGAGCCAAACTCTTGCTCCTTGAGTATATTGATCTTCATCACCAAGTACTATTGCTGAACCAACTGCTGTAGGTTCAATCTTCTGTCTTATAATACCACCCTGTACTGCACTTCCCAAAGTGTTTAAAAGAGTAAGTGAAATAGTATCTGATGTTAAGTCATTAGATGTTAGCGTTAATGTATGATTTACTGTTGCCATTTTACTTAAATTTAAAGTTATTAATTATTTTAATTTATCTATTTTTTCTTCAATTCTGTCAAGGTCTTCTTTAAGTTCCTCAACATCATCTGCTGTATTTTCAATTGTAAGACGTATATTTTTGTCTTTCATATCAAATTCCATGCGGGTCACATCTGGTGGAGGTGCAACTGGAAGCTCTTTAGCTTCAGCAATGTCTGCTTGTAAAGCAAACCACATACCTACAACAGTTGCTATTGCAAATGCAATACCTATAAGCGTTTTTATACTTATATTAAACCCTGTATCTTCATTTAACTCTTTAGCCATCTCTATCTTTTCTTAGAATATCTTCCTCCTGGTAAGCCACATTGACCACCCTTCTTCATCATACTACCCATACTTTGTGAAAAAACAGCTCTACTTTTTTTCTTTCCACCACCTTTACTATACTTAGTAGATCCACCCCTTTTTTTAGGAGAGTTCATAGCTTTTTGATTATTGCTAGGTATAGTTCTTGCTGAGTTAATAAGATCATCTTTTTCAATTTTAGTTTTAAGAAGATCATTTTGTTGTTGCAACATTTGCATTCTAGTTTGCATCACCATCATTTGTTGTTGAAACTGTTGTTGTTGAACTAATTTTCTTTCTGCCTCTATCTCACTCATTGCATTAGTTATATGTAAAGCTTGATTTTGAGAACTTATAGTTCTCATCATTATTTGATCATTAACTCTTTTTTGATCAGCTCTATTACTCTGAATCAATGGATTCTGAACTTGTGGTGGTGCACCACCTTGTCCTGTTGAATCTGGAGTTTCTTTAGAACCACCATCTTGATATTTTCTTTTTCTATTCATAGTTATAAGTTTTATCTTGATCCACCTGGTTTAGATCTGGTAGATCCTCTAGAACCTCCAGCTAACTTTGATTTTTTTGTACTCACTTTAGATTTCTTATCTAGTGATTTTATAAATTTTGTTACATCACGGTTATACTTTGTTGTCTTTTTTACATTCCTTGCTGTATCAGTTGTATACTGTGCACTAGCTCTTTGCCAATCAGGAAGAGTTGATGTATTATAAGTACTTAAATCACTAACGTATGTATTGTATGCACGAACAGCACTTGTATAATTATTTACTGCTCCAGTAAAAGCAGCTAGACCTGCCTCACCAGCATCAGTTCTGGCCCATGTTCCTGATTCACTACTATATGCTGCTTGAGTAGCTCTATCTTGAGTTAACAACCAATCTCTAGTAGGCACTCCTGAAGTTCCTCTTCTTGGCTCTGAAGGATCATTACCAGGTCTTCCAGGGTTAGTAGGAGCTGTTGGTTCTGATCCAGGATTAGTTATTTGTAATAGTAATTTTTGAGGCATTGCACTTTTACTTGGACTCTTAGTACCTCTTTGCATAAACTTAGGAGATGTTCTTGAGCTACCTACAGTAACTTTTTTAGGATACAATGTTGCTATAGGAGTTTTTGAGGTGCTTACACTTTTCATGGCACCTGCTAAATTCTTACTGTGGTCTGAGGCCTTTTTTGAACCTTTACTTTTTTTCTTTGCCATAATTATTTTATTTTAATTTTAGTCTTTCATTTTCTGCTTCAAGGAACTTAACTCTTTCACGTAGTGTAGCCACCTCTTCAGTCAGTTTTAAAACACACATTCTTAAATCATCTTTCTCTGTTGCTGACTCAGTTAATAAGACTTCTAATCTATTAACTCTTTTTTGCAAGTCTTTTTTATGCTCTTCTCTTAGATCCATACTTTTACTTTTTAAAGTCAACTTAGAC
>TARA_R110002020_G_scaffold2343_4_pt1 | contig 12167 bp, 18 predicted proteins | sample TARA_R110002020 | Tara Oceans TARA_R110002020 (sample SAMEA4396489) | marine metagenome | biome: Westerlies Biome; feature: [MES] marine water layer (ENVO:01000295) within the mesopelagic zone...; material: water (ENVO:00002006), including particulate matter (ENVO:01000060) such...
TGATTCCCGCTGGTGTTTGCACTCATTGCGGAGTAACCGACCGCTGTATTGCTATTGCCTGTGTTAACAGCATCAAGAGCATATGCCCCTACAGCAGTCCCGTATGAACCTGTTTGATTTGAACTAAAAGCAAGATAACCAATTCCTGTGTTGTGGTTGCCTGTGGTGTTTGCATCTAGTGAATAAGCACCGACTGCTGTATTTTCTGTCCCAGCTGCATTCAAGTACAATGCATCGTACCCCACAGCAGTATTTCCTGCTGATGCAGTATCCCTCAGTGCTCTGTAACCAACAGCAGTATTTCCGATTTGAGTTGTCTGCGTTTTAAGAGCGTGACGACCAACTGCTGTGACACGACCTGTGGTGTTTGCTCCACCAGCATCGATGCCTATTGCCACTGATTCTGTGCCTGTGGTGTTTGCGTCTAGTGCCGCATGACCTACAGCGACATTGCTAGTGCCAGTGGTATTTGCGTCTAGTGCTGCATAACCAACAGCTGTGTTGGCGTTTGCTGTCGTATTGTTCTGCAAACTAGCCCTGCCTACCGCAACATTCTCTTCGCCTGTAGTATTCGCGGTCATAGAGTTTTGACCGATTGCTGTGTTACTACTTGCAGTGGTATTTGCGTCTAGTGCTGTAGCTCCGACAGCTACATTGAGAGCTCCAGTAGTGTTTGCATAAAGAGCATCTTTGCCCAGCGCAGTGTTACTACTTGCAGACGTATTGGAAAACAACGAGCCAGAACCAACAGCCACATTAGAACCGCCACCTTCATTCTCTGACAGAGCCTGAAAACCTATCGCTGTGTTTGCAGCACCAGAAAGTGAGCCGTCATCAAGAGCTTGGTCACCAAGTGCTACGTTGTTGCTACCTGTCGGATAGTTGCCGTCCAGCTTAATGGTGCCACCATCGACTGACAGGTTTCCTGACATCGTCAGGTTTGTTAAGCTGTCAACAGCTTCAACAACATTAGTTGCATCGCAATATAAAAACTTCGTTTGGCCATTAGGAATCGTTATCCCTGTGCCACCAGAAGTTTTAACTGTGATTGCGTAGCCACCACCTGTATTATTTTTGAATAGGTACAACTTATCAGTACTAGGAACTACAACATTTCTAGCAGCAGTCAAAGTTCCGATCATTACAACACAAGCATTACGAGCCTCATCACTTGAACCATTATTTGTTGTCAAGGAATAATTTGCTGAATCGTCATGAGTTACATTAGCGACTCCTGAGATTGATTGTTCAATCAAAGTGCCAATGTTAGTATTTGAGATGTTTCCCCATGTTCCTGACTTCTCGCCAGTCGCCATGAGTTCAAAGCGAAGATTGGTTGAGTAAGTACTAGCCATGGTTTATAATCTCCTTTAGTCTATCCGTATGATTGCGCTTGTCCCAGCTGCAGGAAAAACGATTTTGAAAGTTCCTGAGGAAACTGTGAAATCTCCACCAAAGTCAAGAACAGCTATCGCCTTGTCACTAGCAGAACTGTTATAAACTAAAGCACCCCTAGCAGTAAATGAAGCAGAAGTCCAAGTTGGGTCGTCTGCGTCAAAATAAGCAGTTGTGCCAGAAGTTGCTACAACTCTGTTTGTAAGAGTTTCTCCACCAGCACTGTAACCAGAACCGCTGACTTCATTGCTTGTGCTGTATGCAGTTGTTGTTGCACCCAAAGAAGCAGAGCTTGTAAAAAGTGCAATCTTGATGGTGTCTGCTACTAGGTCGTGAACTTCGTCCAAGATCTCTGCCTTGAATGATGTACACATTGCTTGTGATATCGCCATTATATACCTCCGTTGTATTCGGCTGTGTAGTTCCGTGCCATCTCTTGCTGGAACAGTTGAACAGCTTCATCAAACTGCCCCTTGTATAAGTTTAGCGTTTCTGATGCTTTAAGAAAAGCAGAACTTTCATAAAGTGCTGCAGAAAGCAAAACATTTTCTGCATTGTCACCGACCCAACTGTTTGAGTTTGTTGCGGAAAGACCAGTTTCTGGTGCTATTATATCAGCTTCATAAGAATAAGTTGCATCTGGCGTAGGAGCCACAGTTATTGTTGTTCCTGCTATTGCGGAGGAATCTGTACTATAAACTTCTGGAGTTCCTTGTGTCGCTGGATTTGGGAAATAATCCCTTAAATAAGAGTCGATCCTGTGATCTAAAAAAATAAGATTGTTTGAATTTGTTATTGATACTTGACGAATCATCCTAACGCTTGGTATTGTGTATGCTGCTGTGCCTATGACCATGTTTCCTGTTGCAGACGACCTATAACAAGGCAAGCTTGGCAATCTCTGAAAAATCATTTCTTCAGCTTGAGATATTATTGTATCTATTGAATTAGAAAACTCTGTTGAGTCGTCTTCCATGAAATCTTTAATGTTTTGAACTAATGCTGTGTAATTCATCATTCACCCCATGCACCTGCACCCCAAGCACCTTGACCCCAAGCAGCATCAACTTCGACTGAGAGAGTTCCAATAGCACCTGTTCCTGCGAGCCCTGTTTCAATAGCTTCACTAACTGCCTCTTCTGTTCCAACATTTCCTACTCCAGCTATACCTGATATTCCTGTAACAATCAATTGAATGTTGCCACTTCCTGATAAACCAAAGCCTTCTACACTTCCTGTTGCAGCAACTGATGAAGCTATAGCAAACCTAGATATCTCTATGCTGCTTATTGTTCCTGTGTTTGCTGTTGCCTCAACACCTGCATTTGTTGGGGTGCTGACCTCTGGGACTTCTGTTCCTGTTGTGCCTGTGCCTATTGCACTTGATGGCTGGGCAGAGAGTATTATGTTGGTGCCTGATTCAGTTACGGCTGGTGTATTAAGTTGACCACCCATGCCAGAGTGTGCTGTGCAATAATAGTAAAGTGTCGGTGCACTTGATGCCACAGTTATCTCTGTATATGCCCCTGCACTTCCTGGAGTGCCATTTGTCGTAACACCTGTTGTATATTCTGAACCGCCACTATGCGACCCACCAGAGGTTGTGCTGAATCTTAATGGATGTCCAGAGTTGGTGCCATCAGACTGATCAAACCTGTATGTTGTTCCTTCTGTTAGGCTTATTGTTGGAGCAGGACCACCAGTGTCAATGTAATATTTATTGCCAGACCCAGGATTGGATACTGTTATGGCCAGAGATATGGTTCCTGCGGCTGGGGTGTAAGATGTGCCACCCATGCCAGAGTGATTTGTACAATAATAATATAAAGTTGGTGCTGAGCCAGCAACCACTATCTGAGTGTATGCTCCTGCTGATCCTGGAGTTCCAACTGTTGTGACTCCAGTTGTATACTCTGACCCACCGCTGTGAGAGCCACCAGAAGTTGTTGAGAATCTCAGAGGGTGCCCAGAGTTAGTAGCATTAGACTGATCGAACCTGTAGGTCTTGCCTTCTTGTAAATAAAGCTGTTGTTGCTGAACTGAATCAATGTAATACTTGTTCCCACTTCCAGGATTTGCTACAGTTATTGCGTAATCAACATACTCAATAGCATGCAAGCTTCCGACATCACCAGTGCCTGCTACGCCTGTTACTTGTGCATCAAGAGTTATAAAGAGGCTTATTGTCCCGACTGCCCCTGATCCTGCGACTCCTGTTACTGTCAGATTAGGTACATCTAAATTTATTTGGGCATAGCCTATTTCTGAAAAAGCTGGGACACCTATTGGTGGCCTTTGTGTTATTGGTATGAAAGGATCAAAATTGAATCCTATTGTGACTTCTGCATTTTCAGGATCATTATCAGGCCTAGGATTAAAAAGAGCAGTGGCATCAACAACATTCCTTGGTGGCGTAAGTTGAGGATGTTTCGGTTCATAATCCTCAGGCTCAACACGCAAGCCATCCCAAGTCGTTTTAAGAGAGGTGTATGGGACTCTGAATCCAGAGCGATCGCCTATCGCTACAGACTTTTTCCCTCTTGCTCTCCTAACTCCTGCCATTATTTATCCTAAATTCATACCTGTTGGACGAATGCGAAGTGTCACACCATCATTATCAGCTGCAGCTGCATAGCTGAATGTTTGCTCGTAAACTTGATTCATCAATGTAAATTTGTCTGGCATATACTTCATAGCCAACTTGCTAGCTAGGCCAGCACAAATGCAATCGCTCCATCTGTAAGGAACATCAGCATCTTGATTTGAAGCATCTACATCTTCAAGCTGATTTATTGACCAATAAACAAGACTGTAATCATTGCTGTCAGGAACCTGCCAAGTGTAAAGAACAGGTATGTACTGCTTGTCAAGCATGTACTGGCTAGGTCTACCTGAAGAAGTTTTGTCTGGAAGTTGATTGTATTCTGATATGCTTATTCTCTGAACTACTGTGTCAGTTGTAGAACCACCAACAGTTTCCCTGATTACAACATCAATTAAATCAATCGTGCCTGCTGGCAAAGCATAAGATGATGTTCCTTGAGTCAGTGCAAGAGTATTGTTTTGAACTGCCCAGTAATTTATTCCTCTGTTTGCCCACTCACTAAATAAAAGATTTAAGCTCCTGCGAGCTGCTTTTGCATGATATCCTGTCAGGGTCTGAGAGTCCATGCCGATCCTCTCATAAGACTCGGCAATGATTTCTTCAACATTTGGCCTGAAAGCCACTGTGCCTGAAGTAGCCATATTGCCTCCTAAGTTTTAAGAGGGTGACCTGAGCCACCCTCCTTGGTTTAATATACTTTAGCCACCCTCATGACTATTTGATAAGTATCTCCTACAGCACCTGCACCAGTGGTCGTGAACTTCACGTCACCAGTTGGGCTTGTTCCGTAGCTTTTGCTTGATGGAAGTCCACCAAAAGTTGTGAAGTCTTGATAGCCAGACTGATCTTCAGACAAGTGCAACATCATAACATTAGTCGATGCAGCTGCCAATATTTGAACAGTCATGCTTTTCATTACCCACCAGCACTCAAGGATTCTTATTCCTACACAAGTGTCACCTGCGGAACTTACAGCCAGAGAAGAAACATCAATTTTGCTGACAGCACTTTCGTCGCCAGTATCAACATACTGGTAATGAAAAGCGAAAACAGCCTCACGAGGATTGTCGGCTATCGTAGTTACGCTTACGATATCAGCCATCTATCTCTCCTTACGATGCACTACCATCAGTTCCGAATGAAGAATCGTAAACGTGATAGTGAATTCTCAAATTGATGTTACCACCAGTTGCAGCAGCAGCACCCACACCACCTGTAATTTTAACAGGGAAGTCTGCGCTCATCACGAAGCCAAAATCATTCCCAACAGTTGCTGTTGAAAAATCAAAGACTGTGTGACCTGCATCTGCATCGCCATTATCAATGATTCCATCGGTGTCTGAAGTAGCACCAGAACTTTTTACTTCGATGAAGCCAAGGTCAAAAGTCGGGTTTGTTCCGCCAGTTGCATCTGCTTCTGCTTCGATCTTTGTAATGATTGCGCCAGCAGGCAAGATCACTGCCTTTGAAGAGTTGCCAGTTGCACTGGATCCTCTGCGAAGTTCTGTCGTGGTTGCTGCTGTTGGGTCAGCCATGTAGGCTGTTGCGACGAGACTTACTGCGCCAGCAAATTCTGCATCACTTGTTTTTTGAGCCTTTCCTACACGGACTGGACCCGAGAAAGTTGTTCTAGCCATATCAATCTCCTGTCGTGGCTATGTCTGCCGAAGCAGTCAGGGTTGAGTTGAGGGAGGAGCTTCTGCCCCTCCCCACATTTGTTTAAGCTCCTTCAGAACCGAAGATGCCACGCCAGTCAGTGAACCCGAACGAATAACGCTCACGCACCTTATAACGTACATTGCCAGTTTCAAAGTCGCCTTCCACACCTTTTTTAAGAGGTGAACGTTGGAAGTGCTTAAGACCATCAGGAACATCCGTCATAATGTAGAATGCATCTGAGTCAGAAAGACGACGCATCACGTGATAACCTTGTGGCAGATAACCGCCATTACGGATCGCATTGATGTCGTTGTCAGCAGTCCCTGTGCGTAGCTGAGACTCAAGCAGACGCTCTGCAACAAAGCTGTATGCTGTCGGGATGACAAGCATTGTGCCTTGAGCAGCAATCCGAAGACCTCGGTCATCCTTCATGTCTGCGATTTGAATCAGCATCTGCTCCAGAGAAGTTTCTGAAAGGTCTGCCGCAGTTGCCAAAGTGTTTGACTGGTTGCCTGAACGAGTCGGGTGATCAGTCGCACACAAAGTTTTGCCATCACCACCAGTTACGCCTGAACCGCTAAAAGCATTGTTCAGAACATTAGCACCTTTGATTTCCTTTGTGGAAGCCAGTGAGCGTGCTAGTGCTTTTGTGTAACGAGCTGCAATAGATCCATAGAGACCATCTTCTTCAGCTTCTTCTGTAATGCTGAAAGCAAGAGCAATTGTCTCATGTTGATAGCGAGAGGTAAAACCTTGACTCGCTGCATCATAAGATATCGCTGCACCTTCATTTTTTACAGGAGCATTGCCGAAGCCTTCCAAAAGGACATCTTCTTCAAATGCCTTCTGAGAGGTGTTGGTATCAAAGACTGACTGCCACTCTGGTGGATATCGGTCGTACTCTAAGCCAAAGAGGGTGTTCAGTCCTGGCTCGAGCATTTTCGCAAATTGCGCTCTATTCATTGCCATTTTTATAGCCCTCCGTTAAATACCAGCTGTGCCTTTCAGGACATGCTCATTGATGAGCACTTCCATAACAGCATTGGCGCCAAATGCATTTTCTGGTGCGTCATACAACGCCAGAATCTTACACTGGGCACTTCCTGCTGCCATGGTTCCTGAAATTTCCATAGCTGATTGGCCTGTTATTGTTGATCCAGAACCAACTACGATATCAGCACAATTGCCGATGTTGGTCTGGGCGGTAGTGCCAGCTGATTGGACTTTGTACACAATGTACGGATCATCGTAAACATACGCGATAATATCTGTACCTGCAGTACTAGCGACCCAATTTTCGCTGTACACATATGAGCCATCACTTGCAGTGTATGAAACTCCTGCGAAAACACCTACATTGTTGGTGTTGGTAGCTGCTGCTTGTTCAAGTTCGCCATCGGCTGCAAGAACAACCATGTCTCCGTTGAAGATACCAGTAGCATAACCAGTTCCAATAGTGTATTTGTTAGCACGAGGTGCATAACCGCTCATGTGGCGAACTGGGACGAACCCAAAGGCTGCATCTGTATTAGCCATTTTCGCTACTCCTTATTATAGCAGTTAATCATCAGCCATAACCGAAATGTCTCGGCCACGACTACTCGAAGATTTCCTATCCTGATGAATAGGAATGCCCCCTGTCCTTGCCATCGCATCAAGTTCTCCAGGAATCGATTCGTTTTGAGATTGTCCACGCTCACGAAAATATTCTTTCATAGCTTTGAATTTCTCTTCAGGCATTTCACATAAGATCATGCCTTCAATTCCAATTGAACCTGCCCACTGCCCGTGATTGATAGTTGGATATCTCTGATCTTTCACCGTATCAGCAGGACGAGGATTCCAGCCCGCACGCATACGCTTGTACACATTGTCTGGAGTCTCTCTACCCTGAATCGAGGTAGCAATCCATCGTTGAACCATCCCAGGACGGGGATCGGGTGCGTCCAACAATGATGGTGGTTTCCATGCAGTATCTGGACGAGCATCCTCTGCACGGGTTTCGGAACGAGATTCTTGTGCACGCACATTTCTATTATTAGCCATGGTTAGCTCCTCTGCTGTTGTTTGATCTCATTAGCATATGCCTTCAAAGATCTTTCATCATTAATACCGAGTTCTCTAGCCATTCGTAACTGATCCTGTGTCATGCGAACCCTGTTTCCTTTGTAAGTTCCCGAACCGCCTGCAGTTGGGGCGACTGGTGCTCTGCTTTTTGCCCGAGGCTTACTCTGCTCGCTCCCTGAGCTTAACTCGGGGAACACATTAAGTAAACGATTATTCAACAGTTCGTAATAATCATCACTATTTTTGTCATGACCTTCAAGGTCTAACTGCACATCAATCGCACGTGCTGCAGCAGTTTCACGCTCAAATCCTTGGGTATTGAACCAACGATTTTTCTGCCACCAATCCATTGCTTTCGGTGGTGCGGGTTGCTGGGCAACAGCTTCAGCACGCCCAACTGTGGGCGAAACTGCTTGTGTTGCAGCTTCTTGCTTCCGCATTTCAGCTATGCGCATTGCTGCACGCATATCAGCTATTTGTTCAGTAAATTCGAGTTGGGCTTGAGTGTCACCTTCCTCCACTGATTTGGCCAATGCTGCCTTTGTCTGCTCGTAGCGTTGATGAAATTCGTTTTCAGCCCGATGATTGTTTCCTTGCTCAAGTCTGGCAAGCCTTGCTTCAAGCTGTGCGACTTGATCTTGAGCTTGAGTTGTTTGCAACTCAGCTTCGCGACGTTGATCTACGAGTTTTTTGATTCGCGTTTGAACCTTTTGACCGTATTCTCCATCACTATCGGACTCTTGTACTTGTTCTTCAGCCTTTTCCTCAGCTGCCTGAACTTCATCAGGGTTTTCGTCGGCAATCTCGATTTCAAGATCTTCGTCATTTTGACCTTTTGTCTTTTCAATCTCTTTTTCGATTTCTGCCAATACTTCTTCTTGTGACATGGTAGCGTCCTCCATGGTTAATCGCTATGTTAAATATGATGTAAGAGTTGCACCTTCTGGGATGATTGATGTGATTTCATCATCATTCAGCAAGAGCATCTTTACACCATTCACTGTTAGTTTTTGACCTGCATACTTCCCGTACGTAACACAGTCACCCACTTGTGGCCAATCGCCTTTCCATGAGCTGCCTGTTTCACGATCTCGGTATGCTAGTTCCCCTTTGGCCAAAATGTTTCCATGGGCAGTGAGATACTCCTCATTTTCCATGCTTTGGGATGGCAGATAGATTCCACCTTTGGTCTGTTTCTTAGCCTGATTTGGCTGAACCAAAACTTTCCAACCCATAGGTTTTGGGAACTGATGCGACGCAATTGTCGCATTACTTTCCTCATCTGTGATGAGATCTTTTGCATGTGGATGAGACATGATTTATACATCCTCCTCGTCATCTAGTTTTTTCATCATATCGCCAATGATCTGATGAGCTCTGTCGAGACCCTCAGCTACACCGACGCTCTTTTTATACGACTCCTGATCTTGCATACGACCAAGAACCATATTTTCAGCTATCGTCGCTCTCTCTTCTTTGAGATCGCTCTGAATCTTCCTCAACAGGTCTGTCACTGTCATTTTTTAACTCCGACTTTCCCGCCATTGAAACTCCAGAAACGAAGACTTCAACAACTTCAACTTCTTCATCATGCATAAGCTGATTTCTTTTTCATCTTTTTCTTGCCAGCCACTTTCTTCATAGTCTTTTTCTTCATAGTCTTTTTCTTTTTACCTGCGTGATCCATCTTTGACCCTCCTTTGGTTATGAGCGATGAAAACGATGCTCTGTTCATTTCTTTTTAGCCTTTTTCTTGCCTTTAATCAAATCGGCATCTGCTTTACGTGCGCCACCTTTGCCAGTGGCGAACGATCTCACCCGACCAATAGCCCAAGAAGTGGGTGTTTGGCCAGGACGGGATCCTGATGAATAATATGCTCCCATGCCTCTTTTGGCAACTTTGCGGAGCTTTTCTTTTGAGAAGCCTGACGACTTACTATATTTTTCTATGGCTGCATTGAGAGAACTACCACCTTTTTTCTTTTTACTTGCGCTTTTTTTTGCTGGCTTTTTTGTAGCTTTTGGTGACATTTTTAGACCTCCTCTTTGCTATTCGCTCCATCTCAGCTTTTGTTAGCTTGCCTTCACGATACTTTTTGGCAGTGCTTTTAATTTCAGCTTCTTGGGCTTTTTTATTTTTTGCGCCAAGAACATATTTTACATTGACACCTTTTTTAGTTTTGGGCTGGGGTTTGAACTTGCGTGCCATTTTGCCCTCCTATTGATGATAGTGCTCCAGGAGCTGCAATGCCCGCAACACTTAAAAATTTAATTAGGTCACCAAGAGTTCCAATCTCTCTACTAGGAATCTCAACATCATTGATGAATGATTCCTCGCTGAAAACTGGGGTGTCTGGTGACATTGTTTGCAGTCTTGGTGTTTTGTATTGAGGGACAACTTCAACGAGTGACTTCGGATAGCCTAGCTCTTTCATGGCTGTGTTCATGTGCCTGCCATCATGCATGTTAACTTTCAAAGAGCCATCACCTTGAAGCCTCAGACCCAGTTGTGGAAAAGTAAACTGCTCCCTAGGAACTCCTGCTGCTATGTCTGCTTTCTTTTTGTCAATTGTTTCTCTTATAAAGTCAAAACCTTTTTGATCAAGAGGCATCTGTGCAGCCATATCAAGGAATTTTTGAGGGTCTGTTACGCCAAGGCCACTGCCTGCTGTTCTTGAGTTGTATATCGCACTGCCAATGTCTTCTTCGTCATAGAGCTTGAAGAATCTTGGATCCTCTTTCGCTATCTTCTCAGCCTTTGCCCCGTATGTTGATGCTGTTTGATCGGGTGTCATGAATACCTTTTTGCCGAGGCTATCCAAAAACTCGCTGACTATTTTTGATATAACGCTCATTTAATTTCCTAGCATTTTTTCAATCATAGCTTTTCTATCAGCAAACTCGTCTGACTCTACCTTAGTTCCTTTTGCTGGCACCTTAATGTCACGAATGTCTTTCAAGCCAGTAACACCTTCCCAATCTTTAAAGTTAATCCTGCTATTCGGGAACGTTTCTTTATAATCAATAAAGCTGCCTTTAAATGATTTCATCCTTGAGATTTCTTTTGCAGATGTGACAGGAAGATCAAAGCCTTCTTTAATCATAAGATTATCAGCTTCTTTATCCGACATCTTATAGATATCCATCAGCTCTTCTTTTATGGATTCACGAACCTCATCATATGTATCGGCTACGTTAAATCTGTCTGAATCAGGAACTTGATCAACAAGATCCATTATGTCATCACCAACATCTTCTAAATTATCAGGATTAACAAAATCATAATCATAAGTTTTTATATCACCTTCTAATATTTCATCAATAAGATTTTTCGCACTTGGCAAGTCTCTAAGAATGTTAAAATCTTTAGGAAGTGCAACTCTTGCAACTTTTGCAACTGGTGCCACATCATCAATCTTGCCCAAAGGCAACTTGCTCAGTGCACCTGCGACTGGGGTTGCTGCCATGCCTTGAACAAATGTTCTGCGAGGGATCTTTGGACCAGCTGAAGCTATCAATGGCTCTGCATTTGGAAAAATGTCTGAGGAAGTTTTGCGTCCCAAGCTACTCAAGAATCCCTTAATAGGCCTTGTGACTGCTTTGGCAAAGGGCAAAGCCTCAACAGCACTCAGACCCAAGTTAATGCTTGGCGCGATATAATCGGTTGCTGTTTGTGCCTTCCCTATGTCTCTGGCAGCCTCCTCACTTGCATAAACCAGACCCATATTCAGACCTGTGTTCAAACTAGGGATCGGTATGAAATCAGCGATGCCAATGCCCCCAGCATTCCTTGGATCTGGACCAGCATTGCCATAAATGCCTTCAGCGGCATCTTGTGCCACAATTTTTGAAAGGCCACCATATTCTTGCAAAAAGTTTGCCAGTGCGGAGCGATCTTTCTCGCGCATTGTTGGTTCGTATGCACCAATAGTGCCTTCTTTGGCCATATAATCAGCTGTTGCCTGAGGAGCAAAATACATACGCCCAGTTGCGTCCATGCCTGTTTCGGGATTGAACAGGCGATCATTCTCTGGGTCGTAATAGTTGCTCTTGTCAGCCATCAGACTTGTCCTCCTGAAAGCTCTCTCGCAAGAACCTGCAATGTTTCTTGAAAGCCTTTATCAAGTTCTTTTGCAGCCATGGCAAACTTCTTTGGGCTGACTTCTTCAGTCTTGATGCCTCTGCGATCCAAGAAACTCTTTGCTGCTCTTATTTCTGCTGCTGCTACTTTTTTGATTGCTGCTCTTGCCATGTTCTAGCCTTTGATCTTTTTTGTTATATATAAAAATGCTGCGTAAACAATAAAGCCATATATTGTTGCTATGCCTATATCAAGCAAATGCTCACGCATATGATAAATAAATTCTATTCCTGCTTGAACGTCGCTTTGCGAACTGCCAGAGTCAATCTTAATTGACTTTGTGCCAACCTCTCCTATTGT
>TARA_R110002020_G_scaffold63386_3_pt1 | contig 12165 bp, 3 predicted proteins | sample TARA_R110002020 | Tara Oceans TARA_R110002020 (sample SAMEA4396489) | marine metagenome | biome: Westerlies Biome; feature: [MES] marine water layer (ENVO:01000295) within the mesopelagic zone...; material: water (ENVO:00002006), including particulate matter (ENVO:01000060) such...
GGTTGTTGTTTCTTTGCTATAAATCAAATATTAGCAGGTGGAAACCCACCAGACCTATTAGACTCAACTTCAATATTTTGGAGAGTATGTCACGGTTCTTGTGTTGTAGAAGATTCTTTACCTTCTCGTTATATGTGTATAGACGGTACTTGTATATTAATTTCACCTACAAGTAGTTATTATAATTCTGCAAACTTTATAGGTAGTCCACCTACAACAGCAAACGCATTAAGTGATTGTATTAGTTCTCCATGTACACCTACAGGAGGACCAGTTATGCATTATGAGTGTGATAATGGTGCTTGTGTACAAGTTGCACCAGGAGCTGGTAATTACGGGACATGTACATACCAAGGAGCAACAGCTTTATCGTTATGTCAAGCAGATGTACTGGCAGGAATTTGTAATAATAATAGTGGTGGTATAAAATATAATTGTGTTTATGATTCTACATTAAATGACTCTTCATGTCATCCATCACCAGGTGGATTTTATCCTAACCTTACGAGTTGTCAAAATGCTTGTGGTGGTTCAGGTAATGTGTATGATTGGTATTGTTCTGAAGAAACAACAGCTGGACCTGACGGGACATTAAATACTGCTGATGATGTTTTAATTAATGTTTGTAGGGGGGTTGCTGTGGGAAGTCCAGTACCAGCTAATGCTACAACAGGTGTAGCCTACCCAACATACTCTGACTGTCAGAGTAATTGTATAAGTAATAATGAATTATGGTTTTGTATGTGTAATATAACACAAGATGGTGCACAGGTTCCTGGTGTTGCGGCTCCTGGACAATTTGGGGGTCAATATTGTATAAACTGGCCTAGTGCTCCTAGTGGTCTTGGGGGTGGATTTGCAACACAATTTGATTGTGAAAATAATTGTTTGTCATGGGAATGTGACGAGGGTACAGGTAATTGTTCAGGTTATAATGCAGGTCAATCATTCCAAGGACAGTATTGTGCTGAGGGTCCAGATTTACCTTTTCATGGTCAAGAAATTACAATAGGAGGTCCACCAAACTCAGTCAATATTCCTGGGTGTGACGCCCAATGTGATGAACCAAGTACTCATATGTGTATAACCGGAGGGGGTAATCTAGGAACTTGTACAGAACTTACCATAAATGACACAACTTGTATAAACCCAAATCACGTCTTACTTGGTGGTACATGTATTGATTGGGATACTGCAAACGCTTGGAATGGTGTAGCTTGTAATGATATAGGTTTATCTACTTGTATAGCACCCCTAAGTCAACAGTGTGGTCAAGGTTGTGGACCTTGTGCCGCAAATCCTAGTACAGAGGCACCCTTTGTAGCTTATTCTGCAACCACACCTTATATGTTCTATGATACTGTTATTTCATACCAATATAATGGTTCCACCCAAGATAGTATGTATAAATATTTCTATGACCCTTCACCAGTTTGTGATGACACAATTGGAAATACCGTAGCACAGTGGGGGATAAACCCACTACCACAAAATTGGAATTGTTCACCTGGTAGTTTTGATATGACAACATGCGAAAGCGATACGACCAATCCAGCACAAGACCATCCATGTATGAACACAGTTGGGATGGTTTGTAATAATCCGCCTTTACAAAATGTTCCACCACCAGTAACTCAAGCGGAATCAAGATTAAGTTCAGGGACCTGTTGGGCACCCTGTCAAATATAAAAAATATAAGATATGTCAACAGCCCCATGGAGTTCAGTAGTATTTAATAGTGAAGGACCTAATGCGATAGGTACAATAACCGATGGAATAGGAGCACCCGTAGGTATGGTAGGTAGAGTAGTTGTGGGTACACAACAAAGTGCGACCTGTCCAGTTGGACAATGTTGTCCACTCGAAGGTTATGCTGGTTGTTTCGCTATGGAAAGGTCATTGTTTGTGGACTATACCACACCAATCCTTAACAATGGTAACGCTAACCCATGTCATGCAGTTGGTTGTACAGCACCTGCTAATGGAACTTGTACACAAACACCATTGGGTTCACCAGGTACAGACCCAATCCTAACATGTTCTAATAATTGTCCTAACCCCGCACCAAATAATTGTACGTTTGGGGAGTATTATTCAGCATTACCAAATATAAACTACCAAACAGGTTGGCCTGGTGCACAGTGGTTAGTAATCGCGGGTATGTCTCTTCCTGGGGTAATAGATGGTTGTATTGAGATTATAGATATAGTACATGATGAAGCTACTTGGAATAGTGGACAAGTTAATTGTCCTACTACTTTTACAGATGGTAGTAATATCGTACATGCTGGTGGAGGACTAATTGACTATACAGATTTAAAACTTTTAGCAACAGGTGGTGACCCAGTATCCAATCTAGAAACAAATTGTAATAGCTGTGTAACCAATGTTTTAGGATGTATGGACCCACTAGCTATCAATTATCAATATAATTGTTCAGGTACATACGTAGGGACACCAACGATAGATGATACTTGTTGTATATATCCAGGTTGTCCAGATTCTAGTGCTTTAAATTATGTTAACAACCCACTATATAATAATGGTTGTGGTACAATTTCTAATGGTAGTTGGGTGACAGGAGGACCAACAGATACAAGTTGTTGTGAATATCCTGGTTGTATTGACAGTACTACACCAGAATGTAATATATCGACACCCATCGTAACACCACTAGGTAACATACCAGGACCTATGGGTTGTGTTGCAAATTATCAAGATGATTGTAATGGTAATTATACGGGTCCACCAGCTACAGGTGGTATTCTAATTCAAACAATAGATACTTGTTGGACACTTGGGTGTTTTTATGTTGGTTGTCCAGATTCAGATGCGTTTAATTATAGTGCTGCAGCTCATGGTTGTGTTTTCCCACCAACATCTGGTATTGACGACGTATCTTGTTGTGAATATTTAGGATGTGATGACCCAACAGCTCCAAATTATGGAGAATCATGTAATGGTTTATTTAATGTTATTACTGATAAGAATACACTACCTACAGGTCCATGTATACCAGATAATTGTCAAGACCCAATAATACCAGGTTGTATGGATGACGGTTGTTGTGTGGACGGTGTCATAAATCTTGTAGACCCAACCACTACATTATCATGTCCAAATGGTACACATTTATGTCCAACTACAGGTGGTGGGCCATCAGTTAATAGTAGTTTCCCACCAGGTTGTACACCAGGAATAGATTGTGTTGATTGTAATCATGACCCAAATGCTAATGAACACGACCCTAATATGTGTGCTTGTGAAGGTGGATACTATTGTAATATAGCTAATAATCCAGGATGTATTGCTGGTGTTGACTGTTGTATAGACATATATCTTTCTTCGGTAATGCCACCTTATGTTTGGTCAGGACCACCTATGTTTGGTCCATGTAACGATGCTGCTTCATGTGCTGCGGCATTAGCTGATTGTAACTTAACTTGTGCAACACCTGACTTAGATGATTGTGTTGTCTTTATGAACGACAAAGAAGGTAATGTTTATTTTTACGGACCACCTAATCCACCGACACACACTACTTCATCTGACTTGTCGTTCTTATTTAGAGATGAACAATTTGATGAAAATCTTTTTGGGCAGAATTATAAGTACGGTACAGGTTCTTGGGATATAGCAAACACACAAGATAGATTATGGTTATATAGTTGTAGAGTTGTTAATCCAGCTACAGGTAACGATATACTTGTTCATACTAGCGGTATGGAATATGAAAGTAATGACCCAGCGGTAGCCAACCTATCATCATCGTCGTTTAAGAATAAAGGTATAATAAGAGAATATGTCATCACACTACCAACATTTACAGTGGGTGATGGAGCTATTATGGCACCACCTCCAGTACAAAATCCTAATTATAAGAGAGATATAGACATTACTGATATTTGTGCAAATGGTTATGACACTAATAGAGTAAATGATGTTGGTGAAATCCTTTATCATGTTGGTAACGCTTTAGTTGCAAGAGATAATAATACTTTAATAGCTGGTGGGTATAAAATACAAGATATTGATATTACTGGACCTACCGGTGTTGCAACAGAGTTATTCACATTACCAAACCTGACCTTCCCTTCTTTTGGTACCGGAGTGGGGGTAACAACTCAACAAGGAGAGGCTACTGGTGATATTATTTTGGATAAAAATAGTGGTGACTTAATTATTACATATTTTGATAGTTGGCCAGTTAATAATAAAGTTGCTAAATTTGTACTTGCAGCGGGAGTAGGTGCACAAATGGGAGATAGTACAAATAACCCAACACAATGGTGGGAAACTCAGGTACAAGCCTATCCTGCTCCAGCACCACAACCATTTGGATTATTTACTTGGGAATATGCCGGTGTATTAAGTTGGTATGCTGCGGGAGCTACTATAAATGGTGCTGATGTATTTGATATGGATGTATCTACTTTAGTTATAGACACCACAGCACCAATAGGAAGTGTCACAACTCAAGCAGCAACACCACCAAATCTATCCAACCCTATATATGGAGCATCACAAAAAGATGGATGTACACCTATAGATGAAGAGGGGTGTTTAGACGCAACAGCATTAAACTTTAACGATTGTTGTAACCCATTCCCAGGTTGTCTACCAACATTACATAAAGACGTGTGTTGTGTGTACCCACCAGAAGGTAGAGGAGGCTGTTTACCTAGATTAACAAAACAAGAGTTTTTAATGAATGTCGTACAGAAACCAGAAGTTCAATCAGATGTATTTATTGAAAGAGGTAAAGTTTCTGTTTTTGAACGACCACAGAGATTAGCTCAAACATCCACAATTGGAGAATTAGAACTTCATGGTTATGGATATTATAATATTTTAATACAAGAATAATATGGCTTTAGGAAATTATGGAATTAAGAGACCAGCGGATGTATCCCCAAACGATGTAGAAATTTTATATCATTATCAAGCTACCAGAGACGCTGGTAGTAGTTTTACACTAGGGACACTACCATCCACAAATCTAACATACCATGTACATAACGCAACAACAGCTTTAAATCAATCAAGTGCTGTAGCTGGTAACACAATCTTAGGTGGGTTATACGCTTTAAATTTACCATCTACTATTTTTAGTAATAAAGGATACTATACGGTATATATAAGACCAGTAGAGATAAGAACAAAAATACTAGATTGTGGTATATTATCAGCCTTACCAAATGTAAAAGGGTTAGTTATTGATTTAACCCAAGTCCCACAACAATTTAAAAATCGTTTTGTTAATAGTGGTTTGGTAGGTTATAGAATTGAATATATGAATTCAGAAGCTAAAGGTACTAAAATACCTAATTTTTTTAGGATAGTAACTTCTAGTTTTTATTGTGAAAGAGTTCAAAATACAGCTGCGAACCCTAATAAAGTTTCACCTAGATACGCATATACAGATTCTCCATCTAATTTAGTATTTTTAACATTATCACCTAGTAGTGCACCTACTAATCAACCAAACGCAATACCTGATATAGGTAAAGCTGGACAAAACATTATAATAACAAACACTTATTTTAACCCTGTAGTCCTAGAAGTTGAAATGGCAGACCATGATTTCGATACTCTTGCAATAGGTCTATACGGTAACCAAACTAAATCTATAGAAGATGGAATTTATACAATGTACGATTTATCTGGGGTTAATAACATATATAAACAATATAATCTATTTGAAATTAGAGACCAATTTGATGAAAAATTATTTGAGGTTAGACAGGATAGGGGTAATCAGATAGATTTTAGTAAACAATTTGGTACAATAATTAGTTAGTAATGGCAAATAAAAAGAAATTTTATTATCCACCAGCACCCCCAAGTGGGGCGGGGACATTTAGTGATGATTTAGTAGGATTCCAGTATACTGAGGGTTCTGCACAAATGACACTTGGAAATTTTTCTATCACAGACAGTTCATCGTCATCACAAGACCGAGAATTTAATTTAGGTGGTTTTTCTGGACCAATAACTCTAGAACAGTTAAGTGCAGGTGATACTAACTTAGTACAACATAATTTAAATAATAGTCTTTTAGTTGAATTTAACTATGACAATAGTGATGTTAGTAAATTTGTACAATATGGTTCCTTAAAAGATAGATTTAGAGTTGCAGCCCAACAAATAATTAACTTTTTTCCAGCGGCCTTATATTGTAATGGTATAAATCAGGTAACTTTGTCCACTGGTAATACTATAGAAACTATTTCTTACGATACTATACATGATAGAACAACTTTAACTGTATCCAAGTATCAAATATCTAACCCTTTTGATATTGAATTTACAAACGCTGGAGAATTGGATTTTGGTGAATCATTAAGTATGAATTATTTAGTAGATGACCCTACAACCGGTAAAATTACCGACACAACTATTAAAGCAAAAACAGGGAAAATTTCACAACTAAGGAACTTCTCAAAAGAACATAAAAGATATAGCTTAACTCTAAGTGGTAGTGGTACCACAGAATACGCGGTGGTTGATTATACACCTATTGAAGACGGCACTAATAATTTAACCATTGTGATATCTGGGTCACCATTTGGTACCACAGCAACTTCATCTAATACTAAATTTTACATAAAACCTAATAAGTTTGAAACTCAAACCCAGTTTAATAATTTTGATGCTGTAGAAAGATTTTTATTAAATCAAAAAAGTGTTCCACAATATAAAGCAGAGATAAACCTACCTAGACAAACCGATAATGGTCAAAACTATATCTTAAAAGAAAATATTATATGGGAAAAACAAGATTTATGGAATATAGATGTCACAACTCAAAAATATACCGACTATTTACAAAAATTAGTAGATATTGGTGACGAGTTAGATGATTATAAAACTAATTTAGTTTCTAGGTTTCTAACCACTGGAGCATTAAAAGATTTCGATTCAGACGGTAGAAAAGTAGAAAAGACACTACAAATATATGGACGAAGTTTTGACGACACCAAAAAGTTTATAGATGGAATAGCGTATATGACCAATATTACGTATGATGGTAAAAATAATGTACCAAACCAACTACTAAGAAATTTAGCAAAAATGTTAGGTTGGAAAACACCATCTACAACAACTAAAGAAAGATTTTTAGATACAGTACTAGATAGGTACCAACCACAATATTCTGGTGAGTCTATAGGTATGACACCAGCAGAACTAGATGTAGAAATATATAGAAGAATTTTAATGAATACATCATACCTATTTAAATCTAAAGGTACTAGAAAAGCTATAGAATTTTTATTTAGATTTATAGGTGCTCCAGAAGCGTTAACAGAGTTTAATGAATATGTTGTATTAGCAGATTGTAGAATTAAAATGGGTAAAGCTGCACCAGCAAAAGACCCTAGATGTAATAAATTATTTGCTTTATTAAACGCTTCTACTAATGGTAATAATGGTACTAAATGTCCTCCAGGATACGTATGGGGTCCTAAAGGATGTCAAAAACCTTATGGTGGTGGAGTAAACGGTAAAATAACCACCCCAACAAGTGTGGGGTACGTACCACCAATAGGAGGACCAACACCAGTTAACCCAACATCATCAGTATTACAAATACAACAAGCATTAACACTTTTAGGTTGTGAAGACGATGGTACACCAGGGTTCCTACACCAATTCCAACAAATATCTGGAGGTGTTAGTACAGTACAAGAGTATGTGTATGACCCAACAACCAGCAATACCTTATTATCTTCTACAACTAAGTCACATGGATTTATAAGGGAAGACTACCCAATAGACGACCAAGGATATCCTACTAAACCTAGAGAAACCACACACTATTATTTCCAAAGAGGAGCAGGTTGGTTTGAAGAGACAGAAGAACATCACGGCGTAACTATTATTGATAAGGACAATTCAGTTTTATCTGGATGTACACCTAAAGTTGTAACAAAATTAAATCAATTCAGTTGGGGTGGATTCTTTGGTGATTTACCGCCCGGAGTTAAATCAACTGACCCAGGAGCTCCATATTTAGAAAGATTTAGGAATTTCCCATACATGAAACATATGGGCTTTGGTCTAAAAGCTGTTGTTGATGATAAAAAATCATGGGTTAAAATAGATAGAAAAAATGAAGATAGAATATATTCATTTGAGGATGTAAGATATGCTGATTATCATACTCATGATGAAAGATATATTTTAAATGTTAAAAATGTTGATATATTCTTAAATGTAGGGCAAGCTTTAGTTTATGATGTTTGGAAACAATCAGTATTAAGTGGTTGTCCTTTTAGTGGTGGACCACTACCACTACCATACCCACAAAAAGGAGGTGTAGACGACACAGTAACCCTTATAAATGGTAAGAATTATTCTTTTAAGGAATTTGTTAATACATTTTGGAGAACATTTATTAATGTAAGAAATAGACAAACTATTGATGATGGTAAGACAGGTGGGTATCCTCTGTTACAAAAAATGTATATTGATTATCTAGCACAAGTATGTGGTGAAAACAACCAATACACATATACTAAGATGGTAGATTACGCTCAAAGTTTAGGTACATATTGGATTAGGATAATAGAACAATTGGTACCAGCAACAACCTTATGGCAAGGGGGTGTAAAAGTAGAAAATTCACTATTTCATAGAGATAAATTTACATTTAAGCATTACCCAGTAAGACCCTTACCAGGATTTAACAACCCAACAAAAACAGGTTCTATTCCTGGCTGTACAGACCCATCAGCAGACAATTTTAATCCTTTAGCAAATGAGTATGATGATAGTTGTATTTATACTAGATTTGGTGGAAACGGAAGCCCAACCGGAGAAGCACGTTCTGTTGGTGAGACTTTTCCATGGGTTGGCTTAACAAGCCCAAATACAGGGTCTACTTGTTCTTCGGGGTGTCAGAATACAGGAAGTACCCAAACAAAAATAGGGACAATAGCTTCTACTACTATTAGTAAACCATGTACATGTTGTTCTTTACCTGAAAATAGTATGGTATTACAAATGAGACCGTTAAGTGCAACTTGTAAATCTATATGGCCTTCATTTATAGACTATAATGGTCATTCAGCAACAACGTCAAATCCTGGTGTTAACAATAGTATAAATTTAATTACTAAAAGATTTGCTAGTAATGACTCCACAATAAATGGAGCTTACAATATACTTAGTAAAATGAATAATAATATAATGTTTAGAGTTAAGAGAACTCTACCTTTAAGTAAGAACAAAACAGAACCATGGGGTTATAAATTTGATTTAGAAAAAAATTATAACAATATATAATGGATGCGATAGAAAAGAACATAAAAAATAGTAACGACGTAGTAAGATACAGTAAGGATGTAGATATAAGACAAGTAGCTGACTCTTTACAAGTAAAAGTATATGCTACAGGAACAGCTTTAGGTAAGAAATACAATAACTCACAGTTTATTACTATGGATTATGATGTTTCTATGCCTGTACAACTTTATGAAATATACAACGGTAAAGACATATTAGAAGCTTATTTATATTTTAAACAAGAGAATTTTAAACTTGGTGAGTTTAAGGTTAATAGGACACCATTTAAATCAGATTTTATAATAAGATTAAATATAGAAAATAATAGAACGTTATCGCTAAAACAGATTGGTAAGGGAAGAGAAAAATCTTTATTGACAACAAAAGAATTTTATGTTGTAGGTAAGGAAAGTGCTTTAAATAGATTCAGTAGGCCAAGAGGTGGTAAAACCCACCAAATTGAAATGGTGTTACCAGGAATCACACAAAATAAAGAATATTTCGAACCATACTTTAATCTAGGTTTTGATGTTGATTTAAGAGTATTTAGTACAACAGGTCCTGTAACAAGTATATTCTTTAAATTAAATGTACCAAAACCACAATCCAATATAGTAAAAAAATATTTTAAAGATAAAACAGGTAATGTTGACAAGGTAATATTGGTAGAGCCTAGAAGAATTAAAACCTTAACTAAATCACCCACAAGTTATGAAACTATGGATGGTAAAGATTTAGAGTTAGGACAATTTAAATTTAACTATTTTGAATACTTCGAATCACTAAATCAAGAATATACTGATTACTATATAAAATCATCAGAGGTTTACGTGGTTAAAAATGACGAAAATTATAACCTTAATATGGGTAATTTTTTAAAGAATAGTACTAAAGAAATACCATATAACGTTTCCCGAAAATTAGACGGTAATTCTATAAAACCAACGTCACCATATTTCGATAAAGGTTTAAAAAAATACCCACTAAATTGGGTGTCCGAATTACGTAATAATGAATACTTTAGTCAATTAGATAGGTGTATAGAATTAACATTTTATTGTCCAGAACATTTAGATAGTTTTGACCAATCCCTAAAAGAAAATCAAATAGCTAACTTAGAAAATTATACAATACAAGATGGTACTATTGGTAAGACAGGTTTAAAACCTAGAAATTATACCGGAATATCAGAATGGGTAAATAGAACAGATAATGATTACTTTAACGACTTAAGATTAGAATATAGCCCTGGTGGTAAGTTAAAAAGTATGACCATTTGTCCATCAAAAGAAACTAAGGTAGATGAATATACTAAGAAACATATATGGGGCGGTAATAAGTGTAAGTGTAAATATTCTAATACCTCCGACCAAAAACTAACAACAATACTAATAAACTCAACTAAAGGCGATTGTGATGAGGTTTGTAGAAAAGCACAAAACGAAAGAAAACATTCAAAGTGTTGGACTTGTGAAAAAGAGTACTATAGCCCTATAAAAGATTTAAGGAATGACTTTTTTGGTACTACATACTCAACAATAAAAGAATCGTTTTCTGCTTCCACACAATATACCGGGTATACTTCTGGTGGTATTACAGGTAAGAATAGTTATGATATATATTTCTCTGGTAATGGTTATACAGCAACTACTAGTACGGTAACAGGTGTTGCTATCCCTATTAATAATATAAACAGAATAGAACATAGACCTTTTATTGGTGTTAATTCACCTAGTTGGGTACCGTATAATTCATGGCAAAGTTTATCTGCACAGACTGGTACCACAACCTCACTTTCGGGAGCTGGAGCTGTTATTGTACAAAGTGGAGACCCAATAAATTACATGGTTTATAAAAGTTTAAGTGGTGGAACATATAAATTCCAATATAATGCTTATTTAGATGTTAAATATAAAGACACTAAATGGTGTGAGTATGTTACTACTAATTATCTTTCAGGTGATACTAGTAGCATTGGTTATCCAGCTACAGAATATGAACTTAAAAGATTAATAAATTCTTCTATAATAGAGAAGGGTTTAACTGAAGGTGAAACAGTTAAAAAAGACACAGACGGGATTTATTTTCCAGGAAAAAATGGATTAAATAATAATACAGGTATAATAGGTTTTAATTTCGAAGTGTTCTTAGAAAAAGAAACTATAAGTGGAGCCACTAGTAATGTATCAACTATTGTAGTAGGAACAAGTCCACAAACTACACCATCAGCAAATTTATTTTTACTAAACTCAACAAATATAGTACAAAATAGTATGAGTGGGTTTAGTAATTGTTACTCTTCAGGAGCATCTGCTAATACTGTATTTCATACTCAAATACCTATAAAATTAGATACTGGTCTAATAACTTTAGCGAGTGGGGAGACTATGATGTTAAAGTATAATAGTCAGTTTGAAGTAACTTCTAAAGTTGCTGGTGGTAACGCTAATATAGAAATGAATTTAGGGCATAAACTAGATTTATCTGGTAACGCAACACACTCACCATTTTATAGAGTTACCAAGTATAGTCCATCAACAGGTTTAACATCTAACTTAAAGAAAAAGTTATTTATGAACCCACAAAAGAAATCTTCACCAGAAAAATATGTTAACAATAAAAACGAAACAATAGAACAAATATCATTAGGGTCACTATACATGATAGACGATAATTACTCACCAATATCAGCACCAGTAGTTAATTCTCAAACTTTTAAAAACCTAACTTTTATTGATAATGAAAAAACCTCTAAAACACTAAGTCTTAATGTAGCGTCTAATGAACCAACAAATAATTGGGCAACACAATTACAAAATGGTGGATTGACAGATTACTACTTACCAAATCAGAAAGAACTAGTAGAGATAAAATCAG
>TARA_R110002020_G_scaffold99242_2_pt1 | contig 12164 bp, 29 predicted proteins | sample TARA_R110002020 | Tara Oceans TARA_R110002020 (sample SAMEA4396489) | marine metagenome | biome: Westerlies Biome; feature: [MES] marine water layer (ENVO:01000295) within the mesopelagic zone...; material: water (ENVO:00002006), including particulate matter (ENVO:01000060) such...
GCAGCTTGGACGTGTGCTGATGTTTCAGAGTAACCTCCGTAAATAGCCGCTTCACGCTTACCTTTTCCCGCAGCTATGCCCTCACAGAACTTCTTTTCCCTAGAGGTTAAAAGTGCTTCATTTGATTGTTGGATTAGTTTGAGATTTAACGCCATACTTAACAGTATAGCGATTTATTTATGAATGTAAATTAAAGATTACAAGCCTTAATTATATCTTTATCCTCAAAGTAATGATCATGATATTGACTACCATCATCTATCGTATATAAATAATAACTTCCTAAAGCACTATCGTTTTCTAATTCGAAAGTCCCTACCTTTTTATCATTATAATAGATATTACCTTTTTCTTCATCATATCCAGTTTTATCTATTACTTTACCTTTTTTATTTTTAAGTATAAACATTTAGTTCTCCTCTAAATCTCTTAAGGAAATAAAATACATCATTTCTTTAAGAGAATATTTACCTTTCCAACCACATAGGATATTATACATTCCATCAAAGTTGTCGTAATAGGTAATATCTTCTTTTTGATTATATAGTATTCTGCCTTCGGACTTTATATCGTTCTCGTGAAAGGTCCCGATAACTTTTATATCTTGTTCCTCTGGGCTTTCTACTTCTCCTAAGGCATTACTATCTATCTTGGATACTAATTTATTTAGGTCCATCGTTATCTCCTTTCCATCCTTTAAGTTCTTTCTCATAGTGTTCTCTATCTTTTTCGGAGAGAGTTCTCTCAGAAAGAATTTTAGTTAATGTTTCTATCTCTAATTGACGACTACTGAAAACGTCTTTATCTTCTATGTCTATCGTGACTTCTCTTACGACTCCGTTGTCATCACACGTATGAGCTGACCACCAGTCGGCGTCTGCTTCTGCGTCCTTCTTACGTGTATAAATCGGAACGATGTCGGGCTGATAAGTCTTATCGGCTTGTTTGATATTATATTCGGGACGTAGAAAAATCGTATCCCACACTCGTTGAACGGTGGAAACGTTCTCGTTATCCCTATCGAAAAATTTTAATACGATGTAGCCTTTAAGTTTCATTAGTTACTCCTTTCTTTTATTTATATTTTATTTTAGAACGAGGAATAACTTTGTTATACCTTAAAGATTATCCAGTATCTCTACAATTTCATGTTTCATCTTTGAAAAGTTTTTCTCAGTCATAAGACCATGAGCCATCAATTTAAGTCTTTCTCCAAATTGATTAACAACATCTTGAAAATCCTTACCACTTAAAACTATATTTACAAAAACAAATTCTGTTTTGTAGCCTTCTGTTTTACGATTATCATCGTAAGTAATAAGACCTTTACATTTATGTGACATTAGATTCCTCCTTTCTTTACTACTTGTCCTGGAATAGTTATTTCGACATTCCCTTTTGCTAATTGGTCAGCGAGATACTTAGGCATTGGTCCTGCTTTAAAATAAGTACCAATCCATTTATTCGCCCTTTCAAGAACTTTCTCTCGTGAGCCAGTACACTTCAAGTTCTTTTTAAGCCAAGTATAAGGTGATTGTACCTTTCGTCTAGAAGTCATTAACATTCCAGTTCTAACTTCCATAGTTAATGAAACTACCATACCGCATACTTGAAATAATCTTTGATCCCTTTGCCAATCGTACCCTTTGGCTTGAAGATCAGCTATCCAACCATTCATATAAATATTATGATTAATAATCCTATGATTATACACAAAATATTTAAAACCCAAAGCCATTTTGGCCACATTTTAATTATTTCTTTCATAATTCTCCTTTCTTTTATTTATATTTTATTTTACTTCGAGGACGAATCCTTATCTACCTTAATTTTATTATATATATGAGATTGAATATTCTTTTCTGTTTTTATAACAGTAATAACATCTACTCCATTATATGCTTTTACATAAGCATTTTGACTTACTATTACTCCTCCTCCACTCGTTAAGAGTGCCAACTCAGAACAGCTCATTAAAAGAATTCCTAGAGTACTAATCAAAAGAATTTTTACCATACTTTATTCCTCTCATAAAATTCTCTTAATACAGAAGGATATTCTTTTATATCTTTTGAATTGCTTCCTATATAATAAGCAATAGATAATCCTATAACTGAAAGAGTTATTCCTATACAAAATAATAATAATCCATATTCTACTGTCATTCTATTCCATGTTTCTTTTTAAGTTCTTTCGTTGCTAATACCTCAGTATAGTATTCCTCATTAAGTATTTCAGCAAGTGATTCTTTATCTTGATCTGCTACGTCATCTGGATCTATTTTTAACACAGCTTCATCTATCGCCTCTACTGCAAAGTCATGAAATTTATCACTTTCTTGAGTCATAAAAGCACTAATGATTTCTTTTCTAACAGTATCAATATTTATATCTTTTACAAAATAACGTGCTTTTATTTCGTCATAAGTAAGTCTAGGTCTAGGTTTTTCTTTTTTATTTTCCTCATATTTTATATCATAAGATTTAATAGTTCCTAATAAACCTAAGCTAGTATCCATTGATAAACCATCAAGAGCCATATCATCTTCTATCTCCATTTCAGCAGTAACTTTTATTTTTTGTGTCATTTTTTTAAGCTCTTTTGTAATTGTTCACGATTAACATCAGTTACTATAACTTGATGATTACTATCTAATGCCCTAATCGTATCTTCAAGAAATCCTTGTACTTTACCATGTTTAATACGCATATCTTCTGCAATAGTTCTTAAAAATTCTTCCTCTTCTTCACTTATCAATATCTCTATTTTTTTGAATCGTATAGCCATAATTAATATATTATAAAAGATTAAAAAATCTTGTTATACAACTTTAAATTAGTCCTTCATCTCTTAATTTCTCCAGAATAGTTCTGCTATATTTTTTTCTGTCATATACTTTCTTACTTTCTTGAATTTGAGGCTTAAATTGACTCTCTGATAATTGACGAGCAATAGGATTCTTTTTACCACGTCGCAAGTATTGGTTTACCTTTTGGAAGTAATGATACAGCTTTTTCATAAGTTATCTCCTTCACATATATTTTTTCATATTGTTGATCATCTGGAAAATAAAACATTGGGCTATTCTCCCATTCTCCTGTTAACTCTGGATGTGCCCATCCTAATTGTAACCAGACACTCTGATGATTATTAAATGAGACTGGTTTATTTTTATTCTCAATTTCATTCTTTATACACTTAACTGCTTGCTTTGATAAGTCTATTTCATAGTTAGATATAGAATGATAATGATTACCAAACTGATAATACTTACCAAGTTTTACATCTTTTATATGTACTTTATTTTTCATTTATTCCTTTCATTAACGAAGTAGTGGGCACTTATTACAGATTAGAATAACAAGTGACTATTCCCACTACTCCTATCCATTGGATAACATCGGGATCAAACCAATAGCTCCAACAGAATTCATTACAGGGTATAAGTAGCTTTAGGCGATTTAGAAGCTGAGCCAAGTTTGTCTTTATCTTGTGTAGCGATAAATCCTCTTTCTCTATCCCAATCTAAATCGATTGTTTTTCCACCAGCTTTTAGGAACTCTCGAATTGTCATTCCAGTTTTATACAAGCTAAATCTTTTATATCCATTTGATCCTTCTCTCTTAGGATTTTTTGGAACTTTAACTTGAATTTTAGCGTCCCTATCATATTTATATGTACCCTTAAATTTTTTAGGATCCATAACCTTACTTTTTGGTTTAACCACTTTAGGTTTTACCAAAGTAGGCTTATGTTTAGTTGCTGTTTGATTCATAGTATTTCTCCTTTCTAGCATTATTACTATATATAATATAACGACTTGAGGCTCGTTTTTATACAAGTATTTTTATATATATACAAATATTTAATATAAAAAACAATAACAACTATATTTTCAAAGCATTCTCGGGAGGTATTGGTGGTATTGGCTTAACAGTTAGTACCAATACCGTCTATTATTATTGGTATATATAGTAAATACGTCAAAAGGTATTGGTATTGGCTATATCTCCCTAAAATATTTCAGTCCCTGCGTTGAAATCTCCTATAGTATAAAAATGATAACTAAAAGAACTATGACTGTCCAAAAAATAAATTCTTTTAAAACCCATAGCATCTAATCTTTATATATTATTTTTTTTTCAAGTGTAGCAAATTAGTTTCGTGAAATTTCAAGAATTGATACGATCCCTGATACAGCATTAGCTACGTCAGATTGAATACTCATAGTCTCACTCTCAATTAGAACAAGAGGAGCATCGATTAGATTAGCATGCGTATTGGTAGTTAAAGAACTGATGCTCGTGTTATAACTCGTAGAGCCATCATTCGCTGTAAGAATTACAACAGCATTAGCTCCAGAATTAGTTGCTTGAACACTTTTGATTAAAGCTCTGGAATCGCTAGGAACTGTATAAACTAGATTAGCTCCCGTATTGGCTAAAGCGAATTTCTCATTTTTAAATATATCAGCCATTTAAGAACCAGTTTCTCCTCATATCTTTATTCTCTATATCTGTCAAAAAGGTAGTGTTTAAAAGGGATATTATACGCCGAAGATCATCGAATAATAGATCAAATATAGTTTGTTGATATTCTTCAGGAGCTTTTTGAAGGCGTGTAGACGGTAGCTTGGCCATAATCGTTTTTCCTTATATGTAACAGTTCGTAATTATGTTGCGATCGAGAACTGCTTTTCTATTGTATCGAAACTTCTTAACTTGTCTCTTACATCTCTTACTTTGCGACCTATTTGGACCATCTCCAAGGTTACAAAACCGTTTGCGAGATACTGACTATTCCAATTAGACTCCAATTGAATCTTCTCTGAAAGAAGTTCCATCTTTTTAGCGTCCATTATACTATGAATTTACTTATTCATATAATAAATACCTCCATACTTATAAATAGGCCTATATCATAATTTATCATGATTGTAAAGTCTTATAGGGGTTCCATTTTTTTAGTCTTAGGATTCCAAATCGTAAGTTTTTTCTGAAGATCGATCATTAAATGTTTTCCGATATGCTCTTGTTGAGCCTCGTAGCTTCCATCATTAAAATCGCTATGAGGATCATAGACGAAAACCTTTTTTATAGAAGCGAGATGCGCCGTTAAAGCCGTCGCTAATTGCTTCTTTGTATTATGATACTCGATCCAATGATCGGGAGTCTTTTTCTCCTTTGGATTCTTTCGTAGCCATCGCTTTCGACTTTCGCCAGTCTTCCATACTACACTCATTCTATTCTCCTTTCTTTTCTTCCTAATTTCTCTTTCATTATAAATCTTAATCCCGCTGATCTATATTTTTTTAAGTTTGCTAAAATATCAATTTTTAGAGTTTCGAATTGACCTTGATTATGTTTTTGAACTTCGATGATTATTTTCTTTTTCATATTTAATAGCTTCCTTTTTAGTCATAAAAAATTTCTTTGAAAAACATTCCATATTAATATAATCTAATAATGTACTAATCTTTACTTTCTTGATTTTTTTCTCTCCATGTTTTACTATATAAACACTTACTTCCATTTCAGTATCACAGTTCCCTTTACTTTCGTGTTTTTAACTTTCTTCATATCGACGGGATATCCTTTAGTTCCATACTCGTTCTGATACACGGACCAATAACTCGCATAAGCCTGAGTCGCTTTATGATTAACTGCTATATCTTTTTTAAAGCAGGCGTTCTCGTCCACGTACATTAACGCCATGTCTTGTCCATCCCATCGAGCTTGAGTCGCCTCGACTACCTTCGTTCCTATAATCGCTTGAAGTGTATCTAAACTTAATTCGCCCCAACTCTCGTGAGATAGAAAAAAACCAGTAGACCATATAATCGTGTATTTATGTTTATTCATTATCTATCTCCTCTATTCCTTTTTCGTCTAATTTATATGTTGTATCTGATAAAGTCTTTCCATGCTTATTTTCAGCTACGACATTAATTACCATCTTTTTATCACAAACGAGTTCTCCGACCGTCTTATCTTCTTTATTAGGAAATCCTGTTAGAATATCAACGAGTTTTTCGTTATGATCCGCGAGACCTAACTCTCCCATCGCATTTTGAATATCCTCTAGACGATAGAGCCAGTCTGCGACTTTATTAACCATTCCATTCTCTTGTTTTATTTCTTTAATCCTTTTCATTAGTTCATCTCCTTTTTATCCATAACTTTTATTTCTTTCAGGTTTTTATATATAACCATGTCGCAATCGATTTGATAAGTCTCAGCGTTCGGACCTTCGAATAGAACTCTCATATGAGGCTTACAGCTCTTACCTTTCTTATGGTTATGTAAAAAGCTAAAGATGATCGGCCATTTTAGTTCTTTAGGAAAATCCCTAAAGTTATGCTCCTTAAAATGACGATTAAATCCCTCACGCTTTGCGATAGTATTCGCCTTTAATAGTTCTCTCGTTGTAAATATTTTTACTTTCATTATTCCTTTCTTTAATCGGGGTTGGGTTTGGTCATCATCGCCCCAACCCCTATATTTAGCCTTGATTGCTTCTTCATCACAATCTCAGATGATATAACTAAATAATTCTATATATATTATAATTTTTTCTTTCTCCTTTAATACCTTAACTTATATAACCCATTCGCCCTCTTCTGTCTTACAGTAATGCATAAAAATAATTTGTCCATTATAAAGAATCCTTGTTTCTTCTTCGTTTGTCTTTACTATTTCCAGAACTCTATCACTACATGTTTGATCCTCGGCCAACGTTGTAGGAATCTTTACGACTTCTCCATTAACTAGGAAGAGAAATATTATAATAGTTTTCATTTAATAATTATTAGCATACAAATAGAAATAATACAGATCGTTGTAAGAACTGTAACAACAGTTATAAAAATTTTATCTATAGGTTTTAATTTTTTCATAATTTCTTTCTAGAGCCAGGAGCCTATTCGTTAACAGTTTAATGTCATGGACATCCTGGCTCATAGCCGATCTCAGGGATCCCTTCGCCTTAATTGATCGGCTGTAGATTACCGAAGATGAAAGTCCAATTCGCGAAACAGACTAACGCACACTAACATCTCTGTCGGTTAACTTCGATAAGTATTAAAATATTAAACTAAGGAAAAACTAAATAATACAACGATTTTTACGTGATGGACTATATAGAGAAAGCGACCAATTAGGGAATTCGGCCGGTCTACGTCACACTTATTTAAAGGATTTACGTGACGTGAGGGTGGGCTCACGCCACTACTTTATAAGTTGCCTTATAAAGCGATTTCAATATATATTATTTTAATGAACAGTGCTACTTAATTCTGAAGTATCTTTAAGTTGAATATTTCCTTCTTTCTTAGGAGTTATACGCACTCCTCGAATAGGAAACTGAGGCATTTTATTTTCGTGAAAATCTAAATATCGAGTAACCTGTGGATAATAGGGAAGAGAGTCATATTCCTCAAAGTTTATTTCTTTAACAAGATGTTTATCTTGATATGCTATTGTTACATTAAAAAATTGCTTAGGCATCATTTTAATATGTCCTTCTAATAATTCTTTTATATCATCTTTAAGATTATACACTATATTTCTTCTCCTATAATTTTCTTTCCTTCACACCAGAATTTTATAACAGTTTGATTTTCTTCTACTTTTTCAGGTGGCATTGAAGAAGTTATCTCACGTGCTTTTTCGTAACCAGCTAGTGCACAGTCCCTAAAACTATTATAAAGAACATCAGTATTTGTACGAGGTAAACATGTACTGGATACCTGATGACACATCATAAATACTAATAGGAATTTCATAAACTACTATACTCCGTTAGTCTTGTTGAAGACAATTAATAATTAAATTTTTAAGGACTTTATTAGAATTAAGGATTGTATAGTATTCTTCTGTAAGACTAGCTACCTTTTCTTCACCATGAGGAGCTACTTGAAAATCATTACAAGCCATAATTATATGGAATATCTCGTGAAATAGTGTTTTTCCTAATAGTTTTTTAGACAGTCCTTTACGAATCCTAAGAAGATTTTTCTCATATTCGTAGAGTGCGTAGTCGTCTAATTTGACGAAGACGACTTTTGTTCTTCTTTTTTTATATATGATTTCTTTAAGTTTCATAAGGGGCTTTTTTGTATAAGCCCCTTACGCATTAATTAAGATATTTACCCGAAGTGGCTGATACTTGTGTATTTAAAGATACACCACGTCCTTCTGCTTTGCCACGACTATATGCGTGTCGATCCTTAATAGTTTGACGTCCACCACTATATAGTCTAATTCCTTTACTTTTGAGCCATTCTGCTAATAGTTCTTGCTCATTTCTATATAATTGAGGAAGACCGCTACCAGGTAAACTTATTTGATTTTCGGGAATATTATTTAAATCCTCGAAATGTTTATATATCTTGGCAGCTAACGAATTAACACAACCTAAAATAAATGATCTTTTCATACTCTTTATTTGATGATAATTACCAGGAACTGTCTCGAACTCTTTATCTGCTAATCGTTTAACAGCTTGTTCGAAATACTTACACATTTCTTTACAAACTATACGATTGGATCTACGACCCACGAATACGTGACGTCTGATTTTTTTATACTTATCATTAAAACCAGTTGTTCGATAGTATTTACATAGATATAGACGAGCTGCAGCACCATAAAGTGCTCCTTTCCAAAGAGTATATTGCATTGGCTCTAGTTCATCAACTTCTTCTTTATCGATAGGTTCATCGATATGATCTGACTCTTTAACTTCTGACATATTAAGATTAAACTTACCTAAAAGTTCTTGTGCTTTAGAAGCTGCCATCATCATTTCATTCTCTGAAGCTGCTGTATCATTAGACATTCGTAATAAAGCTTGAATTTTCTTTATTATGGATTCTTTATTTTCTGACATATATTTTCTCCTTTCTGGAGAGATAAACTCCTGGGAGAGGTCACTAACCCTTTAAACTCACGTACGGTATTTATCTCTCTTTTTTATATTATAAAATTAGATTAACACTTTAAACAACTTTATAATTCTACAACATCCATTTTATCTCTCATGTTCTCATTTGGACCTGGTCTTAAACTAATCGCCTTATAGCTTTTACCGATATCATGATCTAATGGACTAAACATTACATCGAAACCATAATAACATTCTAAATACCAATCTTGTGGATTACCTTTAGGCCAAGCATAACTTTTAGGGTGGCTACCTAAAGAATAACTTACACCCCAATCATGTGGTCCAGCCTCGAAGTTAACAACGATTATTTTATCTGATTTACTATCAGTATAATCTTTATATAAACAAATAGAAGTTTCCCACTCTGGATCCATACCCATACGTTTACAATTTTGATCAATAGCTTTCTTAAACATTTTAGCTGCAGAAAGCATATCAATCTTCTTACTTACAAAGTCTGGTAAATTTATTAATCCCATAACTTTCTCCTTTCTTTTAACCCAGATCCATTGGCGTTACTGAACTTTGGTCCCGGGACCAATGGATCTAGACATTTATAAAAGAACTAATCCAATTTAGTTCTCTATTTTAATTTATAAAATTTTAATCAGCTTTAATACAATTTTTTATATCTATCCAGCCTTTAGCAATAGCTGTTTTTTCGAATTCATTTTGAGTAATACCCATAGCTAAAGCTCTTCCTGATGAGCCTTTAAACAAGTAAACATCTCTACCCTTTTTTACTAAAAAGTAAGATAAACCCTTGTGTCTAGCATGAGAAATATGCCAAGCGATCTGTTCAACTGTAATCTTCACTTTTAATTTAGTGGTCTTTCTTTTAGGTTGTCTTATATATTTTCCTTCGATCCAACCTGAACGTCCGTTATTGATATAATAGACATCAGGAATTCCTCGTTCAATTGAAGTTTCTATACGTTGAATAAAAAAATCAGAAAGTCTATCTCTAATTTGTTTCCAAAGATATTTTTCCATTACTCAATATTATTTCCAATCTTAATAATTTTTAAATCATTTCGACGTGCTATATATCGAAAGGGATCAATAACAGTTGAGTTTTGTTTAAAGGGAAAATGTTTAAATATCTCATGTTTAGTTCCAATAAAATATGTAATTAAACTTTCTTCTTGCTCATCGGTATAAGTAACATTCAAATCAACATAAGGATCAAATACTGTTACTTTATATCCTTTTTCTTCAACAAGATTTTTTAATAAAAGAGCTGGACTCCCTGTTATAATATTAGTTTCAGGCTTAAAAGAAGTACCGAGAATAACCATCTTTCTACCTTTGGATTCTTCGATAAATAAATCAGCAAGCCATTCAGTCTGTTTCTCTCTCTGTATCATTATATTTTCAAACCAGTCATAAGAAAGATGAAGGCGGCGGGAGAGATGACTTAATGCAATATTATCTCTAGGATGACAACCGCCTCCATCTCCCATTCCTCCTGTTAGATATTTCCCAGAGATAATTCGGTCTTTGCACAAACTTAAAGCTCTAGTTACAGAATCAACATTAGTATTAGGAAGTTTATGACAAACTTCCATAATGGTATTCATCATGGAAATCTTAGTGGAAATAAAAGTATTATAACAAACTTTAATTAGTTCTGCATTTTCTATAGTAGTATCAAAAGTAGGTGCTTCATTGATTGTAGAATAAAATTTTTTTACTTTTTCTGCAGCATCTACATCATCTACTCCTAAAAGATTTATTTCTGTAAATAAAAAATCAGGAATACAAGTTCCCATAGCAATAAAATAAGGATTATAACAAAGTTTTACAAATTCATTTAAGAGAGGTTTAATTTCTTTTCTAATTGTTCCCGGAAGTACTGTTGAAATAATAACTACAATTTTAGATTGACCATTATCTTTTATTATATCTGCTAATATTTGTATTCCTGCTTTCAGATAGCTATAATCAAAATCAACACGCTCATTAGGAAGTCTAGTAATTCCCTCATATTTTTTTTGATGAGGAGTTTGAATAGCGACAAATACAATTTCTGTATTTTGAACCATTTCCACTATTCCTGAAAGATTTATTTTACTTTTATAAAGTAATTCATCAGCCCATTTCTCTTTATATTTTAATTTTTTCATTATGATAGATTGAATAACTCTATCATTAACATCGTAGCCATAAATAGTATGACCTTTACTCTCCATAGCAAGAGCACAGGGAAGTCCTAATTTTCCGAGTCCTAAAAATCCAACTTTCATTTTACAGTACCCCAAGATGATCCGCGTTCCACGTCAACTTGTAGAGGTACTTCTAACTTTATACAATTCTTCATCACTTGTATAGCTTCATCCAAACATTTTTGTTTATCTTGAGAAACAGAAAAATCCAATTCATCGTGAACAGTAAGAAGTAAATTTAAATCCTTTAATAATCCTGCTTTATAGATTTGATACATAGCAGCTTTAGTAATATCTGCTGATGATCCTTGAATTAAGGCATTTAAAGCTTTATGAGTAAAAGCTCTTTTTAGTTTTTGTTTATGATATTCAACTGTCGCTAAAGAATAAGGAAAAGCCTTCTCTCCAAAACTGTCAGCGGGTTCCCATAAATTAAATCTTCTTTTTCGTCCTAGTAATGTTTTAATATAACCTCTTGTACTAGCTATACTTGATACTTGATTTGAGATCGTTCTTACAAAAGGAACTTTAGAATGATATTTTATAAATAAATTTTTAGCTGTTTCTTCGTCGAGTCCTAATTCTTTTGCCAATTTTTTTTGACCCATTCCATAAAATAAAGCAAGATTAATAGTCTTGGCTTGTTTTCTAGGAATCTCAGCCATATCAGCAACCATCTGATGAAAGTCTGTATTCTCATCTTGATGATAATTATCTTTTGCAACTAGAGCTGAATCAATATTTTTTAAACTTGCATAATGAACTAAAACTCTTGGCTCTTGTTGTGCGTAATCAGCACATACCCATTCTTCTCCTTCTTCTGGAATAAAGAGTTGTCTAATCAACGGAGCAAGCTCCTGATCTCTCGCTGGTACTTGTTGAAGATTAGGATTAGAAGAACTAAATCGTCCTGTTACTGTTCCCGTAGAATGAAATTGACAATGTATTCTGCCTTTAGTAGCTTTCTCCATAATCATATTTTTAATAAATGTATTTCTAATTTTATCGAGCTTTCTAATTTTTAGAACGCATTCACTAATTGGATCTTTTTGA
>TARA_R110002020_G_scaffold54936_1_pt1 | contig 12162 bp, 9 predicted proteins | sample TARA_R110002020 | Tara Oceans TARA_R110002020 (sample SAMEA4396489) | marine metagenome | biome: Westerlies Biome; feature: [MES] marine water layer (ENVO:01000295) within the mesopelagic zone...; material: water (ENVO:00002006), including particulate matter (ENVO:01000060) such...
GTACCCCTTCACTCCAATTCGACTCTAAAAAACCTTTAACATTTATAGATACTATAGCTGGCCGTGAATTAATTAAAATTACCGTAAACAGGCTCAAATATGGCTATAGCGCCTAAAAGTAAAGTGTATTAAGTCGTGAAGCGCATTGTAAGCAGGCAGCAATATCTGAAACCAAGATCTTTACCTTTGGTCAAGTTAACAAGAAACTATCACATTAGAGAGTAATAAGTTGATTTGAAATTATTAATAACTCAATTTTCTCTGATAGTCGCATTTGTCACCCATAAGCAGACGGTGGCATAATAGTCGCTTGTTAGCTGTATTTAATTTTTGTCATTTAAGGTTGAAAAGCAATCAATCCAGAAGTTTGGGTATGTTCCTATTTGAGTGATTTTACAGCCTCAACGCTAACCTATGTGACAGTAAAAGCCGTCCGATTGAGGTTTTTGTTATGCTTATTTATCTGATGAAGTTGAGCTAGCTTGAGTAGCACCCGAGCTAGGCATCATTGCTGCCGCACCAGTAGTTTGGGGTTGAGCTACTACTTGCTGTTGAGTGCTACCTTGAAGCGCACTAGCGCCTTGAAAGCTTCTATGAAGATCTGTTGCTTTCATACAACTATCTGTCACAAAGACTCTTTGGACTACTTTTTTATCATCTGACATTGGTTTTTCTCCTATTGTGAACATATTTTGTGATGTTGATACACCAAGTACAACCGTCATTACTATAGCTAGATAGAATGATCGAATTGCTGTTTTATCTAAGATATCCAACTGATATTGTTTTACTGAAGTATCTCTTTTATTCACTAATTCAATTATAAAATTAGAGTTTTTTCCGAATATTGAAATAACGCTGTAAATAGCCACCAAATAACCTAAAGCAGCAATCAAAAAAAATGTAAATTCAAAATATGAAATATTTTTAGCAAGCTGTAACAAAGTTAATAAAAAACCCATTCCTGCTACAGAAAGCGTCAATATACTTTTATCTTTCTCCATCGTCGTATTATAAAAGGACGAATATGATTGACTTTGAAACTCAATCGCTGAAAGTTGTTCTACTTCTTTGTCGGACAACCCTTTTTTTTCTTCTGGCATAACCTTCCTTTGCTAGTCATTACATTTCGGGAACAGCACAACACGCAAAACTAGCTCAACGCTTACATCATCTGAAGCCGTAGGCGGTTGGCAGGACTTGCTATAACCGCCGCTCAGTTTGAGCAGATAAGTTTTTTATTAATATTTTGAGCTACAAATTGCATACTCATATTACTAAAGAAAGGATGCCATGGCTGCGGAGCTAGAAAATGAAAATGTCGGCCATGCTGCCAAACTAGACAAACTTCACCAGCTAAACCAGCATCTTGAGCAAAGTATTGAAGGGATGTTTTAAGCTCATTTTGCTTTGCATTTGACATATTATTAACGGTATCTGAAACAGGGATAATAATCATATCCTGTCCTTGCTCTCTTATATGTGCAACTTCGTACTCTTTATTCGACATAACTAATTTCCTATAGGTTATAACAGCTTTATCAAAGGACACTTTCCCTATCTTAGCGCGAAAACTTCCTTATTTCATGAGCTTCTATTAGTAGCAAGTAGTGTAACTCATTGCCTATTATAAACATTATACTTACTGTAGATTATTTGAACATATAAAAAAGAGAAAAGTTTCCTCTTAATATTACTAAATTAATGACAACACCTCTAAATGACTTGTTTTCGCTCACAGCCGAGCTTCGTAAAAGTGCCAAAAGCGGTCGGTGGTAACATAGCCACTTGTTATGATTAAATTGCTGGATACTTTGGACATTCATCGCTAACCACTGACATCATAGCTTTCAACATTTTGGTTTGACCGACTCGCTTCATACTCCATAACATTGCGTAATTATGGCTTAAAGTATGAGTGTAAGCATTTTGAAGAACCATTAACTCAAGCCCCTCTGATTTGACGTAATCTGACATTCTGATTGAATATAGTAATGAATCTTGGGTAGATAATTTTGCTTCATCACTCTTAACAAAATGATTAACAGCAATACAATTAGCTATTTTTTTGAGCTTCTCTATTCTTAGACTTAAAGCTTTCAGATTCGAATATATTGTCTAGTTGTTGGATTATTTCATTACCTTGCATAGAAAAAGCAAATGCTGGTAGAAAAAATAATATTACGCATAACTTTCCTTTAATCATAACGCCGCAATAAGCGGACTAAAATGGTGGGTCATAATATGTAGCAAATAGAATATAACCTACTATTAAGCGACAATTACGGTGGCCGGTCTAGCGACAATTATCTTGGCCGGTTGATCTGATAAGGTTCGGTACAGCAGAACGGAGGAGTTCACTGTGCCGGGAACACGAATCACTGATCAGCAGGTCACTATTTATATGAAACATAGAAAGCGTAATAGCCAAGTTATCGCGGCTGCGAAAGCAGGTATTTCAGAACGTTCAGCAAGGCGCATTGATAAACTGGATGAGCAGCCATTGTCTAATAAACGCCAATGGCGAACGCGTATAGATCCACTTGAGTCTATCTGGGACAGTATTGTTGTCCCTCTACTTCAAGGTGATGCAACGTTAACTCCAGTGGGAATTTTTGATCACCTTTGCGAGTTTCACACCGACAAATTTAACCCTAGCTCACGGCGTACATTAGAGCGTCGAATTCATAAATGGCGGGCACTGTATGGCTCAAGTAAAGAGGTCGTATTCCTGCAAACACACGAGTATGGCCTATTAGGTATGTGTGATTTTACACATGTGAAGTCACCCGTTACCATTGCTAGTGAACCCCTAAAGCATATGTTGTTTCATTATCGTATGCCCGCCAGTGGCTGGGCTTACGCCCAAGTGATTTACGGCGGTGAAAGCTTTGCTGCTTTTTCTGATGGCGTGCAAAACGCATTTAAAGCAGCCGGCGGTGTGCCTAAAGAAGTGCGTACAGACAGTCTGAGTGCTGCGTATCGTAATCACACTAATGATAACGATTTTACAGAGCGCTTTAATGAATTAGTCACCCATTATGGCTTTAAAGCGACCCGCAATAACCGCGGTATTGCGCATGAAAATGGGGCTATTGAGAGCCCTCATGGGCATCTTAAATCGCAACTGGAGCAAGCATTAAAAATCCGTGGTAGTTATGACTTTCAGACAAGAGAAGTCTATGAATCGTTTGTTGCCGACATTGTAGCTCGCCGTAATCGCCGTGTAAGTGATAAATACGCAGTAGAGCAGCGACAATTACATGCTTTACCACGGACGATGAGCGTCAATTACACCGAGCATTATCTAACGGTGTCACGTACGAGTACTATTTCATTGAAACGTGTTACCTATAGCGTCCCGTCACGCCTTGTTGGTAGCCGATTACTTGTTCGTTTATATGACAACCGTTTAGAGCTGCGCTATGGCAGCGATTTAGTTCAAACGTTAGCGCGTGTCTATGCCTCTAAAGGGTGCCGTGCACGTAATATTAGTTACTTGCATGTTATTGACGCACTGGTTAAAAAACCATTGGCATTTCGCTACTCACAACTACGTGACGACTTACTTCCAAGCGACAATTACAAAGCTATTTGGGAATACGTTAATGCCCACCTTTTAGCGGATGAAGCGAGCTATTACATGGTGAAATTGCTCCATTTAGCGAAGCAAAGTGGGTGTGAACGTCAATTAGGACGATTTGTAGCAGCGTCAATTACTCAGCGACAATTACCGGCCATCCGAGAATGTGAAGCGCAATTTTTAGTGATTGCATCAAACATACCCACAATAACAATAAAGCAACACAGCTTGAGCGCTTATAGCAGCATGATACCGGGAGGCCTACATGGATAACTTCACGGCCTCGTTACCTTTAATGCTGAAACAATTAAAGCTTAGCACCATGCTTCAACAGTGGAATACCCTGGGCAAAAAAGCGATAGAAGAGCAATGGAGCCCGCAGCAATACTTGTCTGAGCTGTGCCATATTGAACTTGCGACACGCGATGATAAACGCCTTCAGCGGCTTTTAAAAGATGCAAAATTGCCCGTGGGTAAACACCTTAGCAGCTTCGACTTTACCCTTGTTGATGGGGTTAGTAAGCCCCTTGTTGCTGATTTAATAAATCAGCCGGATTGGTTGAAGCACGGTGGCAATATATTGCTATTTGGCGCCAGTGGTCTTGGTAAAACGCATATCGGCAGTAGTATCGGTTATGGCCTTATCGAGCAGGGCCATAAAGTTAAGTTTGTTGCCGCGTCAGCGATTGTTCAACAACTCCAGCAAGCAAAGCGACATTTACGCTTGCAAGATGAACTTGTAAAGCTCGATAAATACAGCTTATTAATCGTTGATGACGTTGGTTACGTTCGAAAAACGGAACAGGAAACGAGCGTGCTGTTTGAATTGATAGCCCATCGCTATGAGCGACACAGCATGATCATCACATCAAACAAATCATTCGAACAATGGGATGAACTATTTGATGATTCAACGATGACTGTCGCGGCAATCGATCGCTTGGTTCATCACGCAACGATTATTCATTGCGAAGGTGAAAGTTACCGACGCAAAACAGCGCTCAATAAGAGCAAATAAAATTCGGTGTCAACCGGCCAAGATAATTGACGCGGAACCGGCCAAGTTAATTGACGCTAGATAACCTACTGTTTTATTTTTATTTTTTTGCGTTATATATCATTTACACCAGACACTTCAGCCATAAATTCCTCAAGTTTTTTTGAAGCTCTTTGTTGGCTCTAATTGAGCGGTCATAAGCAGGAATGTAATCAATAACATTTTCATTAACTGCTTTATCAATATTTTCATTAACTTCTTTAGCTTTTTGAATACTATTAATTAATTCCTTGTCCATAAGTGTTTTATAAACATTAATCGCATACTCTTGTTTTTCTTTGAAGTCCTTAAATACATTTGGATTAGGTCTGTCCATCTCGGTAGATTCATCTTCAACTTTGTGCTTTGCATACTCTAATTGTTGATAATAGTATGATGCCTGTATTACTAACGATAATGAATGACTTAAATCTAACAAAACAGTTTTGTTCATTTCCCAAATACGATCTTTTCTTTGTTTTTGAATTGAGCTGTAATGAATAGCAGTTGCAACTGCGTAGCTAAAGCAATAAATATATTTGTTGCAACCCCAACATCAAGATTAAGATTAAGATTAAGATTAAGATTAAGATTAAGATTAAGGTCAGTTAAAAGAAGAGAAACAAATAATACCAAGGCAATAAAAAAACCAACAATAGAACCAATAAGAAATTGAAAGTTAAACACTAATACTCCAAAGATATATAACAAGGTAAAACTATCTGGTAGAAACTGGGAAGCCCAAACAGCCTTTGAAACTTAAAGTAAATTAGTCTTTACTAATTAAATACACCCTCGCTCAAACTTAATCTTCAAAATGTAAATTCAAATATTAGCTTCCCCATATTGCCTTAACTTTAGAATACTCATTTAGAAATTAGCTATTTTCTAAATCAAAAAGCCTATTAGCAAAGGCATTGCGTTCCTCCAATAGGGAATCGTACATTGAATATAACTCTTGAATATGAATCATCAACATAGCAATAGTCTCTTTATCATCATTTTTTTTGGCTTGAAATAGTTTATTTTTAAGGTTTTCATTGCGTCTAAGTAACACCTCCGTCTGAGATTTTTGTTGTTCCACTAACTCTTGTTTTTTTTGTTCTTTTTTTAGGTTATTGATCATTTCTTTAATATCTGGATGGCGGTTATATATTAAAGAGTGAGAAACTCCGCATTTATCAGCTACTTTTTTAATAGTGATCCGGTCATTACTTTGTTTAAATTCTCTTACACAAGATAATAATAGTTCTCGAGTAGACATATTAGTTCTCGATATTTGATTTTAAATTATGGGCTAGTACTAACTTATCAATAACTTCATTTGCTGCATTTAGGTTATCTTTTAATCCAGTAAGAAGTGACTGATAACGCGCTATATCGGGTAATAATTGAATACGCTCTATTTTTACTTCACAGCTGTGTTTGATTGCTTTCCAATAATGTAAGTGCTTTGGGGTTACATAGTAAGTATCACAATATAAACAATGGGAAGGATCTGATACATTTTTTATCTTGCATCCTAATCCCTTTGTACAATAGCCATGTGGCAATCCCCTAACGCTGTCACTATTTTTAGTCGCAAAGTCTATTAACTCTTGAGTATTATTAAAGTGAGGCTGCTGTGCTGAAGTGTAAATTACGTGATCTTCATTTGAATTAAGCTTTGTAAGAAGTTTAGAAAGTCTATCACCTCCGCCTCCTGTAATTTGAGCTTTCTTTGCTGAACCAACAATATCTTCAATAGCCTGTTTATTGACTAGTTTTTCAAAGTATTCAATCACTGTACGTAATTCATTTAACGATTCGTAACCACGCTCAGAATAAATCAATGACATCACTCGTTTGATATGCTTGAATTGATATTTAATATCATCCAGATCGCCTAAACGATTCGCAATAATAAACCATGCAAAGGTGTGTCTAAACTGGTGAGCAGTTAAATTAAAAAAATCACCAACTTTATATTTTAAGCCGCGTTTACCACTATTTTGACTAACAGATTGATAATTACAGCCCATCTTTTCAAGCTGTTCTATATCCTGAGCGGTCACTTTAATTTTGTGGCGTTCTAATGAAACTGAACCTCCTGTATCTGATCCTCTAGCTGCATGGATAAATCTAACTGTGTGACTCGTATGTTGAATCCCAAATAGACGATTATTTTCAATACCTCGTTGCAGTTTGCGAATATCTTGTTCAGATAAGATGTTCGTGTGATATTTGAGTATTAGTCTTGCTCTTTCCAAATAAACTTCATTAACTCTACTCAATAAATTAACAGCATCATAAATGATTTGATTGGCTACCCAGTCGAGCTTTACTAAGCCCTCTGTTGTCTTAGATAAATGACTGCTTATCGTATATACAAGTTCTCCAGTCTCAACTCTTTTTGCGTGACTGTGGTTTTTCAGTGCGTATGCTTCATTGTCACGCATCCCAGTAAACGCTACCACTAGAGTATAGACATGTAGGTTTAGGTCTTTGATACACTTTTTTATCTCTCTTAAATCACTCATCAAATCTTTATTTTGTTTAATTGAGATATGGCATAACCTTTTTGCTTTACTGAACTTTATTCTGCTATTGGCTTTTGAATGAATATCAATAAACTTTTTAGAATCGTCTTTTGCCTTTTGAATGTATTCTGTTGAAGTAGAAATGATTGATTTCATAATACTCGTTGGAATTATCGAGTGCTTTAATCGGTTTTCTGTCTCATGCTTCGTAATTTTAGATAAAGTAAGTTCATCGATTAATGCTGATAAAGGCTCTTTATTGACTAAACCATAGACATATAGAAAAGTGAGTGCTTCACGAAGTGACTTAGCTGCAGACGTGTATTTACCTACATGCATACCTCCTTGTAGTTTAGGAAGGTATAGGAAATCTTGAAGAATATTCCTTAGTTTTAGCTCTTCTACATTATTTAGCTCTCGAAAGCTTTTGTATTTTTTAGATTGAAGAAAAACACAAAATGTTCTTAATGCGCGCACCCGTGTAGCTACTGAAAACCATTTATACGGTATGCTCCCCTCAACAGTACCTAAATGTAATGCAGCGATCATTATTGCTTTGAGCTCAAAATCAAACTCCATTAAGCCAGTATCAATTAAGATAGCACTTTTATCTGTATCAACTCGCTTAAAGTAATTCCCCCCGAAGTACATTGGTTTGTTATGAGGTGCCTTCATATCCCATACGACTAACTTTGATAATCTTTCAATTTCTACCTTTGATAGTGGTTTGATTGAAATGCTGCAATCAACTGTAATCGCCCGTGTAATTATATCGTGAATATCAGCCAAGATTGTTTTCCTCTCTGAACATTGCCATAGATGGGCAAGCAAATTCCCAATCAGGATGTAATCCTTGTTCTTTTAATAGCATAAATCCATCTTTAACAGCTTTACTATTTCTTTGTCTTAGGTTTTCGATAATGTCATCTACACGTTGTTTTAAAATATTAATGTTTATAATCTGATCGTTACTATCATTAGGATTTTCGACTGACATCTCCATGCCCAACAAGATATAATTTCTATAACTCAAAAGTTTCCAAATATGTTCAGCATCAACAACCACCCGAAAGTATTTACACCACACACAACTTAAAAAATCTGCGCATACGTTGCTACCTTTATCACCTGTGATTTGGCGAAGTTTGCGATGCTCTTTCTCGTAACGATTTGCTTCTTTGTTATCAGCTTTAGCTGCACAAGTACCTGATGGTACTACTTGGTGCTGATTTGCAGACTCGTCGGTAATTATATGAATTTCAGATGATATTTCTTTACCCGTAAAATAATCCCCCATTATTTTTGTTGCTTGATTAAGTGAATAGCGTGACTGGTCGGGATCAATACGAAGATAATATGATTCAAATACGTCAAATGAATGCTTTACCGTATCTGTATATTTCTTGATGTTTTTATTTACCTCTCGGTATATATGATTAACTCCACCTTTACGTATTTTTTGTGCGACAAAATTGATACGACAGCCTGATTTTCTTAATATGCTCGATAATTGATTAACAGATGAATATTCTAGTTTGAAGACTTGACCACGCTGAGGATAGATGAATAAATATTTACCGTGCCGTGTTTGTAACCTTATATCTGCGGTTAATTCATCTCGGACAATCAACAGATCTGAAATAGCACTTTTTATGGTATCGTTTTTTAAATCCCTTTTATCAAATGAATATGTATCATTCCGATAGCCTCCTCGTGCTTTTTGAAGTACCACGGCATACTCAGTTTTATTAGATATGGGAGATACTGTTTCAATAATATCCTCGCATTCCAAATTGAGCAAAGGGTTAATATTCCAACCTGTTTTTAATATCACCTTACCAAAACACAATAAAATTTTCCGATAAACACTAGTATTTTCATCACGTAATAGCTTCTCAATATAAAAAGCTAACTCTCTACATTCCGTCTCAGAATAGAAACTATCACTATTAAGCCGCTGATTATGCTTAGCCATTTTGGTTACTTTGATGGGATAAATATCATTGAACGGAATGTCGAACTCCCGCATTAACCAGACTAAGCTAGAGCGGTAAGTTAATGCAGTTTTGCGAGCTAATGAATTGTCATTAGCACTTGATTGTAACTCTGCAAGTAAATGTTTTTGAATGAATCCATTGTTAGTAGCAAAACCTTTAATACCATGCAAAATCAATACATCAAGATGTGCCTGTGTGAAGGAATCACTATACTTGTTTAACAAAGCCTTCAACTGCTGGTAGTTATGATATACCGAAATCATTGCAATATTCTTTTGATCTATATTCGCTTTGAAATCATTTAACAACAGAACAAAGTCATCATAAACACGCTCAGAAATAGATTTTATCGAAGTAAAGTCGCATTGGATGTATCTATTTTTATCAATACCAGGAAATAAAAGCAGGTTTTCTCTAAATAGAGATAACTTTGGAGTTTTTTGTGGATAGATACACTGACTGATTTCATAAAATAAGAAGAATATCCAGCGGGGCAGCGTTATATCATCATGTAATTGTTTAAGTAAACCTTCAGTATCAGTAAGGGTAGCTATTCCTTTATCAATTAGCTCTTTATTATGTAGGGCTGATAATGCGGATTGAAGCACAGGTAATGCGCGCTTAAAACCTGAGAATTTATCTCTCACACTGTTATCCTTTAGATGAGAATCAACAGTGTTGCCTATAATCTTTGAATAACACTCGATATCGTTATAAAGTCTTGGAGAGATATTGTGTATGTCCGTAAAATCTATTTGGAATTGCCCCCTTATATTTATCATTTTTTGTGAGAAAGTTTTACTATCGAAATGTGCTAGCATTAGCTGAAAGTGGATTGGGTTGTATCTATCTGCTTTACTAGCTACTTTGATTAATTCAGAATTTACAGCGAAAGCTCTTAAACCGTATTCGCCAAGGGAACTTTGAAAATCTTTATTTTGAATTAATTGAACTAACGTGGCATGAGTGGATGCCTTAATGCGACGTAACCTATGTTGATCTCTGTCGCTGTCTACAATAAATTCTAAAAAATTTTTATATTGTTCAAAAAGTAATTCAGAGGCTTCATATAATTTAGAAATATCGGTGATATAACCTTTGAGATTTACTCTGCTTGGAGGATGTAAACAAAGATCATCGTTAAATAATCTAACTAACGTAATAAAAGCATTTTTAATCCCTTTTCCTGTGCGTAGACATGCATTTAGTGATGCGTATTCAAGATGATTCCATACCTGTGACTCACGTAACGCTACAAGACCTGTGCTTAAAAGTTTATGCTTAGAATCTTGATTAAGTATTTCAAGCAGCTCATCAAACCGAGTGGTGATATACCTAATTTGACAGGAAATGGTTTTTTCTGTCTTTTTCCACTTACCTTTGTTATTCATATAACGTTGATAGCAAGTGTAAATATCTTTGGCCAAACACTCACTGTGCTTTAATATTTTATCAAGCTTTATATTACCATCCGTATCAGTAAAAATTAATCGCATCTCATTAATTACCTAACTCTAATGTCATTGCTTCAATGCTCAATGCTTGTTCCAGATCACCAAAAACTTCTAGAACCCACGATTTCATACGTTTATCGTAAGTAACGATGCGTGCCAAATCTATATACTTTTGTGTAGTTGAAAAGTTGGTATGACCCAATAGCGACATAAGTTTGTATTGAATAAAACCAAGAGGTAAATCATTCTCTAATAAAAAGCGAGCTAATGATGTTGCAAAAGTAGAGCGTAAATCATGAAACGAATAAGTAAATTTAACTTTATTGCTTAAAAGCTCTTTTGCTACTCTCGAAGTTATATTGCTAATAGAGCCTTCATTTAAACGCTTGCCTGAACGATTAATAAATAGTGGTTTATGAATCAAATTATTGTCGTTATCCCACTTTGCAGAACGATTTAACCGTTCACCAGAATTTTTATAAACCCACAGACGTGTCATTAAGGTCTTTGGAATCAGTATCTTTCTGCTTTTATTAAACTTACCAATAATATCGACGGCATACACCTTAGTTTCATCAAGAGTAGTATCAATAATTTCAGACTCGTTAAGTAAAGTAACTTCAAAAGCCCTTAAACCGCATAATAAAGCTAAGTCTGCCCACAACTTCCGTGTTTGTGATTGCATATAATTAGATGAATAGAAGCTGAGTAGCTCTTTTGGACCAAGAGGGGATAATCCATCGTTTAAAATCATTTTCTTCTGTTGGTGTTTTTTTGGAATAGTTAAATTATTAGTCTGAACAACAATACCTCGATTATGATTAAAGGATGTAAATATCAAATCAAATTCAGAACGAGAATATTTCTTCTTGATTACTTTGTCGCTATATGTAAATGGTAGTTTTTTAATACGATTTGTTTGCCAAGCCCATTCATAGAATTGACGAACGTGTGAAATATAGAGGTTAGCAGTATTGAGAGAAAGCTCACTTCGCCTCACTCGATCAATCAAGTTAGCTCGGAACTGGTAAGGTGGTAGCCACTCTTTAGCTTTCTCAGACTCTGATACAACATATAGATCTTTCCACCCAATACCTTGACTTTCAAGCCAATTAAGAAATAGTTTTAATGAATTGGCAATGCTCTTAATGGTTTTTACTGTTACTCCTCCCAAAAGGTTTTGCTGTCCACCTTTTTTGGGACGCAGAAATTTTCCTTTATATCGATATTCAAGAAAAAGATTTATCTCTAAACAATCTTTTAGCCTAGTTTCACTACCTAATAACGAAAAATTTTCAGTAATATATTGGCGTTGATATTTAATTGAGCGTATCTGTTGGCTTTCAGAGATATTTATTAGTTCACCATCAAAGAATGGCAGTGCTCCCATATTTATATCTGCTTTTACTATAGAAACCATAAGAACCCTTAATCCTTGGAGAATGCGATTCACATATTAAATGAAACTATAGTAACAAGTTGAAGGTTTTACAAAGGTGTGGTTAACACTTTAATTATGAAGGTGTGACTACATCGCGTGATAGTAAAAATGTATCTTTACCAAGTGCTCGCA
>TARA_R110002020_G_scaffold53905_10_pt1 | contig 12161 bp, 10 predicted proteins | sample TARA_R110002020 | Tara Oceans TARA_R110002020 (sample SAMEA4396489) | marine metagenome | biome: Westerlies Biome; feature: [MES] marine water layer (ENVO:01000295) within the mesopelagic zone...; material: water (ENVO:00002006), including particulate matter (ENVO:01000060) such...
GACCTGGCGGGCAAAGCCCATCTCGTGGGTGACGCAGAGCATGGTCATGCCTTCTTCGGCAAGGCTCACCATGGTGTCGAGCACCTCCTTGATCATCTCCGGGTCGAGCGCCGAGGTGGGCTCGTCGAACAGCATGATCTTCGGGCTCATGCAGAGCGAGCGGGCGATCGCCACACGCTGCTGCTGGCCGCCGGAGAGCTGCCCCGGATACTTCAGTGCCTGCTCGGGGATCTTCACCCGCTCCAGGTAGTGCATGGCGATCGCTTCCGCTTCCTTCTTCGGCATCTTGCGGACCCAGATCGGCGCCAGCGTGCAGTTCTCGAGGATCGTCAGATGCGGGAAGAGGTTGAAGTGCTGGAACACCATGCCGACTTCGCGGCGCACTTCGTCGATCTTCTTGAGGTCGTTGGTCAGCTCGATGCCATCGACAGTGATGGTGCCGGACTGATGTTCCTCCAGGCGGTTGATGCAGCGGATCATCGTCGACTTGCCGGATCCCGAAGGACCGGCGATGACGATGCGCTCGCCGTTCATCACCTTGAGGTTGATGTCGCGCAGGACGTGGAAGTCCCCGTACCACTTGTTCATGCCGATGATTTCGACGGCCACGTCGGTTGCGGAGCCGGGTCGGATCTTGGGTTGGGCGTCAGCCATTGTTTTCCCCTAAATTATCGTTTGTGGCCGGTTTCGAGATGGCTTTCCATGAAGGCGGAATAGCGCGACATGCCGAAACAGAAGAGCCAGAACAGGAAACCTGCGAAGATCAGCCCGGTGATCGGTGTCACGGGGGTGATCCAGGTCGTATCGGTGAAGTTCAGCCGGACGATTCCAAGAAGGTCGAACATGCCGATGATCGACACGAGCGAGGTATCCTTGAAGAGGCCGATGAAGGTGTTGACGATGCCGGGAATGACCAGCTTCAGCGCCTGCGGCATGATGATCAGCCGGGTCTTCTGCCAGTAGCCGAGGCCGAGCGAATCGGCGCCCTCGTACTGGCCCTTCGGGATGGCCTGCAGGCCGCCGCGCACCACTTCGGCCATGTAGGCGGAGGCAAACAGCGCCACGCCGACGAGCGCGCGCAGGAAGTTGTCGATCGTCCAGCCGGTCGGCAGGAAGAGCGGCAGCATCACATTGGCCATGAAGAGCACGGTGATCAGCGGCACGCCGCGAACCACCTCGATGAAGGTGATGCAGGAGATGCGGATCACCGGCAGGTTGGACTGGCGCCCGAGCGCCAGCAGGATGCCCACCGGAAGCGAGACGGCGATCCCGACGAAGGAGAGGATCAGCGTCACCATCAGGCCGCCCCACAGCGGGGTCTCGACCTGCTCCAGGCCGAAGCTGCCGCCGTGCAGCAGGAAGAAGGCGACCACCGGGAAGATCACGAAGAGCGCCAGGGCGTTCCAGCCCTTGAACGGCAGCCTGGGGATCATGATGGGCGTCAGGAGGCCGATGAACATCAGTGCCACGAGGATCGGGCGCCATCTCTCCTCGAGAGGATAGCGTCCGAACATGAACTGCTGGAAGCGGTCGCCGACGAAGGCCCAGCAAGCGCCGTTCCAACCGTCGGGCTTGGCGCCTCCCTGTGCGACGGTCAGGCAAGCCTCGCGGTCGGCACCGGTCCAGACGGCATCGAAGAACAGCCAGTTCAGCATGCCCGGGACGGTGTAGAGGAGGAGGGCCATCGCCACCAGGGTCAGGATGATGTCCTTCGGCGTGGCCAGGAGATTGGCCCGGATCCAGCGGGTCGCACTTCCGGCATGCTCCGGCGCAGGCTGCGCCGGGAGAAGCTCGGTTCTGACAAACCCAATCTTACGTGTGTTCATGACCTTACCTCTCCACCAGCGCCATACGGGCGTTGAACCAGTTCATGAACATCGAGGTGGCAATGCTGATGCTGAGATAGACCACCAGCCAGATCGACACGACCTCGATGGCCTGGCCGGTCTGGTTCATGGTCGTGCCGCCCGTGGAAACCAGCTCCGGAAAACCGACCGCAACGCCGAGCGACGAGTTCTTCGTCAGGTTGAGATACTGGCTTGTCAGAGGCGGTATGATGATGCGCATCGCCTGCGGAATGACGACGAGGCGCGTCGTCATGGATGGTTGCAGGCCCAGTGCCGAGGCGGCTTCGGTCTGTCCCTTCGCCACGCCCGCGATGCCGGCGCGGATCGTTTCGGCGATGAAGGAGGCGGTGTAGAAGGACAGCGCGAGGTAGAGCGCCACGAACTCCGGTGCCACGGTGGCGCCGCCGGTGAGATTGAAGCGTCCGGCTTCCGGGAAGTCGAAGGTCAGCGGCATGCCGCCGAGGAAATAGGCCACCAGCGGCAATCCGATGACGAGGGCGATCACCACCCGTGCCGTGCCGAACTGCTGGCCCGTGGCGGCCTGTCGGGCGGCTGCCCAGCGGGCCACGGCGATGGACGCGATGATGGCGATCAGCAGTGCTGCCGGGATCAACCAGGCGCCTTCACCCCAGATCGGCTTCGGAAATGCGAGGCCGCGATTGTTGAGGAACATGCCGAAGGGCAGGGCGAGCGAGTCCCGCACCTGGGGCAGTGCGCCGAGGACGCCCTTGTACCAGAAGAAGATAACCAGCAGCACGGGAACGTTGCGGAACACCTCCACATAGACGGTGCAGAGCTTGGCGATCAGCCAGTTTCGGGACAGTCGCCCGAGGCCGATGATGAACCCGATGACCGTGGCCGTGAAGATGCCGACGATGGCCACCAGCAGCGTATTCAGGAAGCCCACCATGATGGCGCGGCCATAGGTTGAATCGCTGCTGTAGGGAATCAGCGACTGACCGATGTCGAAGCCTGCGCGACCATTGAGGAAGTCGTAGCCTGAAGCCGTGTTCGACCGGCTGAGGTTTTCAGTGGTGTTGTCGAAAATCATCCAGCCAAAGATGATTATGATTGCGAGTGTCAGCGCCTGGAAGAACAACCCCCGGAACTTCGGATCGTACATGTAGGATGCCAAAGATCGTCCGGAGGGCGGCGCAGTTACAGCGTGATCGGTCATGCCGGCCCTATCCCCTTGTGACCTTTTTTAAGGTCTCTTTTGTTTTTGCTTTTAGTTTTTATGCAGAGAGATGAGGCGGCGAACCGCCTCATCTGAAGTCGTCGCGATCTTAGCGGATCGGCGGTGCGTACTGAAGGCCACCCTTCGTCCACAGGGCGTTGAGGCCGCGCTCGATTTCAAGCGGAGTGCTCTTGCCGATGTTGCGTTCAAAGACTTCGCCGTAGTTACCGACGTGCTTGATGATGTTGTAGGCCCAGTCGTTGGTGAGGCCGAGGTCTGTGCCGATCTTGGTGTCAGCTTCAACGCCGAGGAAGCGGCGGATGTCCGGGTTCTCGGAGTTCTTCATTTCGTCGACGTTGGCCTGGGTGATGCCGAACTCTTCAGCCTGGACAAGCGCGAAATGGGTCCAGCTGACGATGTCGAACCACTGGTCGTCGCCCTGGCGGGTTGCCGGTCCAAGCGGCTCCTTGGAGATGATTTCCGGGAGAATCGTGTGGTCATCCGGGTTCGACAGCGACAGGCGCAGCGAGTAAAGGCCGGACTGGTCGGTCGTGTAGACGTCGCAACGGCCGGCCTGATAGGCGGCGTTCACTTCTTCGAGCTTTTCGAAAACGACCGGCTGATAGTCAAGGTTGTTGGCCTTGAAGTAGTCGGCGAGGTTGAGTTCGGTGGTCGTGCCGGACTGCACGCAGACGGCGGCACCGGAGAGTTCCAGAGCCGACTTCACGTTGAGGGCGTTCGGGACCATGAAGCCCTGGCCGTCGTAGTAGTTGACGGTGCGGAAGTTGAAGCCGAGAGCCGTGTCGCGGCTGATCGTCCAGGTCGTGTTGCGGAACAGGACGTCGCCTTCACCCGACTGCAGCGCCGTGAAACGGGTCTGCGCGGTTGTCGGCGTGAACTTCACCTTCGACGGATCATTGAAGATGGCGGCAGCAACGGCGCGGCAGTAGTCCACGTCGAAACCGGTCCAGCTGCCCGAGGCGTCCGGTGCGGCAAAGCCTGCAAGACCGGTGTTCACCACGCACTGAACGAAATCCTTTGCCTTGACGTCATCGAGCGTGGCAGCCGAGGCAGCCGAGCCCAAGCCGAGGACTGCTGCGCCAATCGTAGCTGACAGAAGCGTCTTTTTCATTTTCCCAACCTTTATCTTTTGTGTTCTTGTGACTTCGTCGCCCTGCCGTTCACATTCGTGAACACGAGCGCAACCTCCGCTGACCTCCCGGTGCGGAGACGGCCATCACAGTCGGAAAAGGCGTCATGGTCAAGTCGGGACGCCCCAGATTGTGTCCGAAAAGCGTCAAAGTTGCTTAATTTGCCCGCTTGTCCGTCATTGATCCAATTTTTAGGCGCTCACTGCCGAAAATGCTTGCAACTGCCTTCGATCCACGAACCGGCCATGCCGATAACTTGCTGGTTCCAAAGGGTTGACCGTATCCGTACGAGGCGGCAACATCGCTTTCTCGCATTGCAAAGAAAGCTCTCCGCAGATGAAAAACAAGGCATCCTTGCCCGCCGAGGCCGGTGTGAACACGCGTCTCGCCCATATCGGTCACGATCCCTTCAGCTATCACGGTTTCGTCAATCCTCCGGTCGTGCATGCGTCGACCGTTCTCTTCCCCGATTGCCAGGCGATGGAGAAGCGGGAGCAGAAATACCTCTATGGTACCCGCGGGACGCCGACGACCGATGCGCTGTGCGAGGCGTTGGACGCGCTCGAGGGCTCAGCCGGGACAACCCTCGTGCCGTCCGGTCTGGCAGCGATCTCGGTGCCATTCCTTGCCTATCTCTCGGCCGGCGACCATGCGCTGATCGTCGATTCGGTCTATGCGCCCTGCCGGCAGTTCTGCGACACGGTGCTGAAGCGGCTTGGGGTGGAGATCGAATACTACGATCCCGAGATCGGCGCCGGGATCGAGACGCTGATCAAGGCCAATACCAAGCTCGTGCATACGGAAGCGCCCGGCTCCAACACCATGGAGATGCAGGATATCCCGGCGATCTCGGAGGCCGCCCATCGACACGGATGCGTCGTCACCATGGACAATACCTGGGCGACGCCGCTGTTCTTCCGGCCGCTCGATTTCGGCGTCGATGTCTCGATCCATGCGACGACGAAATATCCGTCGGGCCATTCCGATATCGTGATGGGATCCGTGTCGGCCAATGCGGCCCACTGGCCGCAATTGAAGGAGACGGCGCTCAGCATGGGGATCTGCGGTTCACCGGACGATTCCTACCAGATCCTGCGCGGGCTGCGGTCCATGGGCGTGCGGCTCGACCATCACCAGCGCAGCGCGCTGGATATCGCGCAATGGCTGGAGGGACGCGACGACGTTTCCCGGGTGCTGCATCCGGCGCTGCCGAGCTTTCCCGGCCACGAGATCTGGAAGCGCGACTTCAAGGGCGCCAGCGGCGTCTTCTCCTTCGTCCTGAAGGTAGACGAGGCGGGCCGGTTCAAGGCCAAGGCGCATGCGCTCCTCGACGCACTGTCCCTGTTCGGCCTCGGTTACTCCTGGGGCGGCTACGAGAGCCTCGCCGTGCCGGTCAACCTCTCGGACCGCACCATCCGCACCGCACCGACGGATGGGCCGGTGATCCGTCTGCAGATCGGCCTCGAGGATGTCGCCGACCTGAAGAAGGATCTGGAAGCCGGCTTCGCTGCCGCGGCGGCCGTCTGATCAGTCGCGGCTGCGGTAGCCGTAGAGCCAGTCGAGATCCGCCGCCAGCGACTGCGGCGGCCTCAGCGACAGGACGAGATCGCGCCCCAGCCGGACCGGTCCACGGGCGTGATAGGCGAAGCGGTTGAACTTGCCGCGGGCTCGGGCCCGGGCGATCCGCGGCAGGCGCTCCGCCTCGAAGGTGCCGAGCGCCTCGTCAATCGAGGCGGCGCCCGCCACGTGGGCCGCGAGCGCGAAGGCATCCTCGATCGCCATCGCCGCGCCCTGCGCCGCAAACGGCATCATGGCGTGGGCGGCGTCGCCGATCAGCACGGTGTCGCGGCCGTTCTGCCAGCGCCCCGGAACCATCTGGTAAAGCGGCCAGAAGGTCGGGGCAGGGGCCCTTTCGAGAACAGATACGATCTGGCGGTTCCAGTTCCGGAATTGGTCGAGCAGCATCTGCCGCTGCGCCTGCGTCGACTTCGCCTCCCAGGTCTCGCCCGGACTGATGCCTGAGGCGATGGCGACCACATTGAAGCCGCCGGCGTCTTTCAGGGGATAGGAGACGAGGTGGGCGGAGGGGCCGAGGAAGGCGGAGACCGCATCCGGTGTCAGCCAGGCGGGGGCCTCTGCAGCGGGGACAGTGAAGCGCCAGGCGACATTTCCGGCAAACTCGGGTTCCGGTCCGCCGGAAACGCGGTGGCGCATTTGCGACCAGACGCCATCGGCCCCGACGACAAGTTTGTAGGGTTTGCCGGCGCCGATGAGGTCGGGCATGTCGTCCGGCGACAGGCGGGTGGCGAGCTTCAGGTTGCAAAGCGGTTGCGCCAGCACGGCTTCCAGCAGCGCGTTCTGCAGCGTCGAGCGGTGCAGAACGCCATAGGGCGCCCCCCAGCGCGCACGCGCGAAACTGCCGGCCGGGACATGACTGATGGCCCGCAGGCTGGTGCCGGAGAGGAGGTTGATGCGCTCCGGTTCGGTCCAGACCGTTTCGATCTTCTCCAGCACGCCGAGCGCATCGAGAATGCGCGATGCATTGGGCGAGATCTGCAGGCCAGCGCCAACTTCCGTCAGTTCCGGTGCCTGTTCGTAGATATCGCAGGCGATGCCCTTTCGTGCGAATGCGAGGGCAGCGGTCAGCCCGGCCATTCCGGCGCCGACAATGGCGATCCTGTCTGTCGGCATCTTCAATGCCGATCGGAGGACTACGCCGCCCTGACGTGGAAGACGCAGCCCGGCGGGTCCGTCTGCTCGGGCTTCAGGGCCGGATTGTAGCGGTAGAGGGTCGAGCAGTAGGAGCAGACCTTTTCGACGTCGTCGCCCATGTCGATGTAGATGTGCGGATGGTCGTAAGGAACCGACGCGCCGGTGCACATGAACTCCTTCACGCCGATCTGGATCAGCCTGTGACCGCCGTCGTTCTGGAAGTGAGGGATGCCGTGCCCAGCCATTGTCGTCTCCGATGCTTTTTCGTTGCGCCGGACATTATCTCCCCGATGGCGGAATGTGTAGTGGGAAAAACTGACGCGGCGGGGTGGAAACGGCGCAGCCGGCGGTTTAAATCCGCTCGCTCTGCCTGCGGGCTCCAAACTGATCAGAAAGCCGGTTCATGAACCTCAATGCCCCCGCGTTTTCCTCCTTCTCCCATGATGGCCTCGATCTCTTCTACTTCGACGAGGGCGATCCGGAGGGGCAGCCGGTGCTGCTCATCCACGGCTTTGCCTCGAGCGCGCTGGTCAACTGGGTGCACCCAGGCTGGCTGAAGACGCTGGGCGATGCAGGCTATCGGGTGATCGCGATCGACAACCGGGGGCATGGCCGCAGCGACAAGCCGCGCGATCCGGAGGCCTACCGGCCGTGGGTCATGGCCGAAGACGCTGCCGCGCTGCTCGACCATCTGCGCATCCCGCAGGCGCATGTGATGGGGTATTCCATGGGCGCCCGCATCTCCGTGTTCCTCGCGCTCAACCATCCGGACCGGGTGCGGTCGCTGGTGCTGGGCGGGCTCGGGAGCGGCATGACCGACGGCGTCGGCGATTGGGATCCGATCGCCGATGCCCTGCTGGCTCCGTCTCTCGACGAGGTTTCGCACGAGCGCGGTCGGACATTTCGCGCCTTCGCCGACCAGACCAAGAGCGATCGCGAGGCGCTTGCCGCCTGCATCCGCGGCTCCCGGGACCTGGTGTCGGAGGACGACATGGGGCGGATCGAGGCGCCGACGCTGATCGGCGTGGGAACGAAGGACGATATCGCCGGTTCTCCGCAGAAGCTTGCCGCCCTGATGCCGCATGCGACAGCCCTCGACATTCCGGGCCGCGACCACATGCTGGCGGTCGGCGACCGGGTCTTCAAGAAGGCCGTGCTCGAATTCTACGAAGAACTCTGAGGGGCGAACGATCCGCCCTGACGATAAAGATCAGCGAAATGCGATGTTGGAGGCGTTGGTCTTCCTGTAATGTTCTTATATATATATTATCCTCCATCGAGAACGAGGAGACGGCGATGGCCGCGAGAACCGAAATTCGCCCCAATGACCCGGTGGCCAGCGTCGATCCGATCTGGGATACGATGCGGCAGGAAGCGCGCGCTGCGGCCGACAGCGACCCGCTGCTGGCGGCCTTCCTCTATTCGACGGTTCTCAACCACCGCTCGCTGGAAGACAGCGTGATCCATCGCATCTGCGAGCGGCTCGATCATGCCGATCTCCAGGCCGTGCTGCTTCGCCAGACCTTCGCTGAGATGCTGGCCGACTGGCCGGAATGGGGTTCGGTCCTGCGGGTGGACATCCAGGCTGTCTATGACCGCGATCCGGCATGCCTGCGCTTTCTCGAACCCGTCCTCTACTTCAAGGGCTTTCACGCCATCCAGACGCATCGGCTGGCCCATTGGCTGCTGTCGCGCGGGCGGCGGGACTTTGCGCTCTACCTGCAGAGCCGCGCTTCCAGCGTCTTCCAGACGGACATCAATCCGGCCGCGCGCATTGGCAAGGGCATCTTCCTCGATCATGCCACCGGTCTCGTCGTCGGCGAGACGGCGGTGATTGGCGACAATGTCTCGATCCTGCACGGCGTGACGCTGGGCGGCACCGGCAAGGAAGGCGCCGAGCGTCATCCGAAGATCGCCAACGGCGTGCTGATCGGCGCAGGCGCCAAGATTCTCGGCAATATCGAGATCGGCTCGTGCTCCCGGGTTGCTGCCGGTTCGGTGGTGTTGAAGCCCGTGCCGCCGAAGACGACCGTTGCGGGCGTCCCGGCGAAGGTCGTCGGCGAGGCCGGCTGCTCTGAGCCCGCACGGCTGATGGACCAGCTTCTCAGCTCCGACGAATAGACCCTCGACGATCCCCCTCCCGGCACCGGCACGAAAAATGCCGGGTGGCCGACCGTTGCCTTTACTTTGGCTGCGATGCCATGGCACAAGCCCCAAAATCGAACCGCTGACGGAGAAAAAATCATGAAGCCAGAAGAAATCAAGAAGCTGGACGGCTACTTCAAGCGGACGTTCAACCCGCAGATGGCGGTCAAGGCGCGCCCGCGCAAGGACGATTCGGCGGAAGTCTATATTGGCGACGAGTTCCTGGGCGTCGTCTACATCGACGACGAGGACGGCGACCGCTCCTACAACTTCTCGATGGCGATCCTCGACGTCGATCTGTAGCCCGGGCTCAGACGCGGCTTTGTCGCGCGGCGCTTCTGCACTATATTTGATTGGAGACCGGCGACGCCCGTTCGCCGGTCTTTCGATTCCGACGGCTGCTTTTTCGAATGATCCGGCCACGCAAGGAATAGTGATTGCGCCACAGCGCGGGGGGCTTAAAATCAGGGTCAAATGCACTAAGTTAAGAGCATCTGATGTCCGCCGATTAAACCAGGATGGTCCAACGCCGGATGATTGGGGAATGAACGAAATGATCGCAGCGCCGATCTTGATGCAAGACGAAAAGAACGGCGACGGAGACAACGCAAATCGCGGCACGTCCGTCATCACCCGCACCAAGCCGAAGACGAAGAAACCGAACCTGTACCGCGTGTTGCTCCTGAACGACGACTACACTCCCATGGAATTCGTCATTCATATCCTGGAGCGGTTCTTCCAGAAGGATCTTGAGGCGGCGACGCGGATCATGCTCCACGTGCACAATCATGGCGTGGGGGAGTGTGGAATATTTACGTATGAAGTGGCGGAGACGAAGGTCAGTCAGGTCATGGATTTTGCCCGGCAGCACCAGCATCCCCTTCAATGCGTGATGGAAAAGAAGTGAGGAATCCACGTGCCAACTTTTTCGCCTAGTCTTGAAAAGGCGCTACACCAGGCACTGACGTTTGCGAACGAGCGGCATCACGAATATGCCACGCTCGAGCATCTGTTGCTGGCATTGATCGACGATGCCGATGCTGCAGCGGTCATGGGTGCGTGTAACGTCAACCTGGATGCCCTGCGCAAGACCGTTGCCGACTACGTCGACAACGAACTTGCCAACCTGATCACCGGATACGACGAGGATTCGAAGCCGACCTCCGGCTTCCAGCGCGTCATCCAGCGCGCCGTCATCCATGTGCAGTCTTCCGGACGCGAGGAAGTGACCGGCGCCAATGTGCTGGTGGCGATCTTCGCGGAACGGGAAAGCCATGCCGCCTTCTTCCTGCAGGAGCAGGAGATGACGCGCTATGACGCCGTCAACTACATCTCTCACGGGATCGGCAAGCGGCCCGGCTCCTCGACGGTGCGTCCGCCGCGCGGTGCCGAGGAGAGCGACGCAGACGCCAAGCCCTCGCGCGAACAGGATGAAGGTCCCGGCAAGAAGCCGGCCGATGCCCTGAAGGCCTATTGCGTCAACCTGAACGAGAAGGCCAAGAACGGGCGCATCGATCCGCTCATCGGGCGCCATTCCGAGGTCAACCGCACCATCCAGGTGCTGTGCCGCCGGTCCAAGAACAATCCGCTCTACGTGGGCGATCCCGGCGTCGGCAAGACGGCGATCGCCGAAGGTCTGGCCAAGCGGATCGTCGAAGGCAAGGTGCCCGAGGCGCTCGCCGATGCCACCATCTTCTCGCTCGACATGGGCACGCTGCTCGCCGGCACCCGTTACCGCGGCGATTTCGAGGAGCGCCTGAAGCAGGTCGTCAAGGAACTCGAGGACTATCCGGGTGCGGTGCTGTTCATCGACGAGATCCACACCGTGATCGGTGCGGGCGCGACGTCGGGCGGTGCCATGGATGCCTCGAACCTTCTGAAGCCGGCGCTGTCTTCCGGGCAGATCCGCTGCATCGGCTCGACCACCTACAAGGAGTATCGCCAGTTCTTCGAGAAGGACCGGGCGCTGGTCCGCCGCTTCCAGAAGATCGACGTCAACGAGCCGTCAATCGACGATGCGATCGAGATCATGAAGGGCCTGAAGCCCTACTTCGAGGAATACCACAAGCTTCGCTACACCAACGAGGCGATCCGGTCGGCCGTCGAACTTTCGGCACGCTACATCTCCGACCGCAAGCTGCCGGACAAGGCGATCGACGTGATCGACGAGACCGGTGCGGCACAGATGCTGCTGCCGGCTTCCAAGCGCCGCAAGCTGATCACCGAGAAGGAGATCGAGGTCACCATCGCGACGATGGCCCGGATTCCGGCCAAGACCGTCTCCAAGGACGACGAGATGGTTCTCGCCAACCTGGAGAAGGAACTGCGCTCGGTTGTCTACGGCCAGGATGCAGCGATCGAGGCCTTGTCGACGGCAATCAAGCTTGCCCGTGCCGGCCTGCGCGAACCCAACAAGCCGATCGGCTCCTATGTCTTCTCCGGCCCCACCGGCGTCGGCAAGACCGAGGTCGCCAAGCAGCTGGCCGCGTCGCTCGGCGTGGAAATGCTGCGGTTCGACATGTCGGAATACATGGAGCGGCACACGGTCTCGCGGTTGCTCGGTGCGCCTCCCGGCTATGTCGGCTTCGACCAGGGCGGTCTCCTGACCGACGGTGTCGACCAGCACCCGCACAGCGTCGTCCTGCTCGACGAGATCGAGAAGGCGCATCCGGATATCTTCAATATCCTGCTGCAGGTGATGGACCACGGCTCGCTGACGGACCACAACGGCAAGAAGATCGACTTCCGCAACGTCATCCTGATCATGACGACGAACGCGGGCGCTTCGGAAATGGCCAAGGCCGCCATCGGCTTCGGTTCGTCGAAGCGCACCGGCGAAGACGAGGAGGCATTGAACCGCCTGTTCACGCCGGAGTTCCGCAACCGTCTCGACGCGACTATCCCGTTCGCGCCGTTGCCGACGGACGTCATCCATCAGGTGGTGCAGAAGTTCGTCATGCAGCTCGAGACGCAGCTTTCGGAGCGAAACATCACCTTCGACCTGCAGGACGATGCGATCGCCTGGCTGGCGGAGAAGGGTTACGACGAGAAGATGGGTGCGCGTCCGCTTTCCCGCGTCATCCAGGAGTACATCAAGAAGCCGCTCGCCAACGAGATCCTGTTCGGCAA
>TARA_R110002020_G_scaffold19831_4_pt1 | contig 12157 bp, 2 predicted proteins | sample TARA_R110002020 | Tara Oceans TARA_R110002020 (sample SAMEA4396489) | marine metagenome | biome: Westerlies Biome; feature: [MES] marine water layer (ENVO:01000295) within the mesopelagic zone...; material: water (ENVO:00002006), including particulate matter (ENVO:01000060) such...
ACGGGGAGGATGAATAAAGACCTCGACGAGAGGTTAGTTCCTAATGGAGAATACAGAGATGCTATGAATGTGCAAGTTGCAACATCAGATGGTTCTGACGTTGGTTCATTGCAAAATATTATGGGTAATCTAGATTTGTCATCAGCGACAATTGATCCCAAGCATCTTGCAAATGATCTTTATGTTGTTGGAAGTATTACTGATGAAAAAACAGATAAACTGTATTGGTTAGTTTCTGGGGCTGGAGTAGATTTTATTGCGGAATATGATTATAAAACAAGTGACGTTAAACCAATAGTTGTAGATATATTTCCTATTGGTACTGTCCCTGGAAACGATAGTGGCAGAGTTTTAAACTTCGATAAAAGATATTTAATTACAGGTATAAATATAATAGAGGATAACTTATTTTGGACTGATAACAATACAGAGCCTAAAAAGATAAATATAACACGCGTTAGAATTGGTTCTGTAGATTTCACTACTCACACAGATCTATATGTACCAAATCCAGATATCACCTCATCTTTTGAATATGTTTCTGCTGGGCCAATCCGTCACGAACATATAACAGTCGCTAAAAAAGCACCAAAAACAGCTCCTAAATTGGAGATGAAATATACAACAAGAGAAGATGTTGATATGGATGGAATTGCTGGTGAGCTTGAAACAACGCTAACTCTAGCGGATTTAAGTGGATTTTGGAATCAAAATGCTTCGCCTCCTGGTTACGTGAGCACTCCAATCACGGTCACGTTTGATTCTATTCCCGATTTTAAGAATAAAGATAAATTGATAATAGAAGTCTTGTCACCCACTACTCAGCAAACAACGAAAAAGCAAATGGTGGTTGAGATTGATAGTGGTATTCCAAATAGCGGAATTTGGAACGGTACTTGCAAGATTCAAATTTTGAGTTGGGATCTAGGTTTAGATTTATCTGAAACTGATTTTAACGTTAGGTTAAAACAGAGTGATCCATTATTTCAATTTAAATTTCCAAGATTCGCTTATAGATATAAGTTTGCTAATGGAGAGTATTCTACTTTCTCACCTTTTTCTGAAGTAGCTTTTCTACCTCAAAAATTCGATTATCTACCAAAAGAAGGTTACAATTTAGGTATGGTGAACGCTGTTAGATCTTTAGGAGTCTGTGATTTCGTTGACGAAAGGTACATACCAGACGATGTAACTTCTATTGATTTACTGTATAAGGAATCAAATTCTCCATCTGTTTACTCTGTAAAAACTATAGATAGAATAATTCCAGATCCAACTGGGATTTTTGACGAATGGAATGGAATCTCTCCAACGGCCACGTATAACACCTCAGCCACACCTCCAATTCAAACATACGGTTATGTTAATATAGAATCAGAAATGATTCACGCTATGTTACCGGCAAATCAATTATTAAGAAGTTGGGATAATATACCTAGAAAAGCATTAGCACAAGAGGTGGTTGGAAATAGATTGGTTTATGGTAACTATTTGCAAAACTATAACATGGCGACTGTATATGCGCAAAAACCCCCTGGTCTCTATACTTCTACCGGCGCTCAAGTACTTCTAAGTCCTTCAAAGAGTATAACGGTAGACTTAAAATTAGTACTTAAAAACTATAGTTTAGGTTCAGCGATTCCAGAAGAACTAGATGCTGGTAAAGCTCATTCATATAGATCTGCTAAAACTATTAAATCTTTAAGAACTTATCAAGTAGGAGTTATATATATAGATGAATTTGGAAGAGAAACCCCAGTATTTTCTAATTCAAAAGATAAAAGACACACTCTGTATGTAGGAGAAAAAAACGCTCCATACCCATCTAAGTTAAAAACACAAATATTTAATGCTAAACCTGATTGGGCTAAACATTTTAAATTCTTAATTAAAGAAACCTCGAACGAATATTATAATTTAGCTATGGATCGTTGGTATCCAGCTGAAGATGGTAATATTTGGTTATCCTTTCCGTCGTCAGAAAGAAACAAAGTTGATTTGGAGACTTTTTTGATATTGAAGAAAGCGCATGATTCATCTGTAGCTGTAACAGATGGTGGGAAGTATAAGATATTAGATATTGACAGTGAAGCTCCTTTATTTTTGAAAACTAAAAGATCTCCAAAAGGACAATTTACCGACGGTACGACGATTGCTGGGGTGCTACCTCCTCATATTGGTGGTCCAGCTGGTCTTACTTCAGCAATCACTTTCCCATTTCCTGGTGGGCGTCATATAGAATTAAGATTAATTGTTGGTGGCGTGATGGAAACTATCGTACAAAAAATTGAAGATGATGGTGTCTCTGATTACCAATTTAGAGTTGTTTCGATTGATGGTGCTAGTAAGTGGTATAGTATGAAAAATATTTCAGAAGATCTTCCAGGTTTTTATAAACTTACCTCAGTAAAAACATTTGGGGCAGATATGGCTATATCGTCCCCAGGCGCTGGTGTAACTGGTTATGGTAACCTAACTATAGAGTTTGTTAAAAAAGAAATTGTAAATAAACCTGAGTTTGATGGTAGATTTTTTGTTAAAATATTAAAAGATGCTAGATTACAAGAGTATATAATTGGTTACCAACTTGGGGCGGCACCTCAGTATGTTGTTTCTAACGCGATTACATCTCAATATATTAATCCATCAGCACAATCAGTGACTGGTAACCCAGGTGGTCCTAATTATCAAGGGGGTTCTAATTGGTTTGGGTATGACCACGATAAACTATCATTATCTAAGAAAAATAATGATTCTAGTTTCAACGCTGGTGGAGCGGGAGATGGAGCTGGGTATTGGAGAAGAGCTGCTAAGGATGAAACCTATACAAACCCTGATGATGGTCAATCTTCAGGTTGGTTTATTGATAAAGTAGAGGCATTTCGTAGTTTTAAATATACTGACCATTTTTTTGGTTCGAACCCTTCAACTGGAGGATCGTCGGATAATAATAACGATCCCTCTTGGTTTACAAACCCTGATAGTGGTACCACATTTAAAACAGCCATGAATGTGGGACCGTTGAATTATAACGATCCATCCCCAAGAAATCAGTTACAGGTTATAGGTACAAATACATCCACAGCTGGTGGACCTAATAGTTACTTAGGAATTGGTGGTGTAAAAGCACCTGGAAACGTTTTACAAAATGCTACAACCGCTAAACACGGGCAAATAATACCATCAGTGGGTATCGATACTGTGTCAAGCTTAATCCACTTATCGTATGCTGGCGCGGGGGATAGTCAAGGCAACGTTAATGTCAACTCATTAACTAGTTTAAAAACATCTTTTGACGAATGGACAGATTACGTTGAAGAAATAAATTTTATTAACTCTATTACTACTTCTGGAAACATATGGAGATGGGCTGAAGATCCTGGAAACATTGTTTATAAAACGCTAGGCACTGCTCCAACTGGCGTATCTTCTACTGAGTGGGGTGCTAGTCAAACTGACTACGATGGTTGGAGTGGAGTAGAGTTATTTAACTACACTAAACTTAGTGATTATGGTGTTAGGTGGCATCATCAGTTTTCTGGTTATAATGCTTTTGGTTCTGATAATGTTGGATCTACAGAACACACTGCGTTTGTTTCACAAGCAAAAGGTGACGGATCAACATATGTTTCAGGTTTTCTTGGTGGGATTGTTACTGCAGCCACGTTGTATGCAACGGCGTATTCAGGATTATCAGGATGGTATGTCACTCAACTATCTGACTCTCTCACGTCCCATCCACCAGCAGGTGTCCATGGTAGGTGGCCAATGTTTACGGAAGATTGGAGTCTACCGAGAAATAGAAGAAGACGTTACTCGATACACGCGCAACCACTACCAACCCCAGCGGTGATTGATGCGAATGGTACACAGATACTACCTCCAATTACTGGCGCTGAGGGATTGGGTGGTATTGGCCCACACTTTTACCTACCAACAAATCCACCAGACAATCCTCCTCACTACGACGAGGATTACAATGTTTTATCAGCTACAACAACACCTCCTTTACCAGCGATAACAAATACACCAACAACCATTGCTCCTGGTATTAGACCTGATGGTATGTACGCGGGAATAGCACATCCCCAAAACGTATCATATACTGTTGCTGGTACTACTCATAGTACAATTCCAAGTATAGCGACATATCAAGACAATGCCGCTAATGCTAATAGCGCTGTATCTCCAGCCGCAGGATCTGTAACGTGGCAAATATTAGATACTTACCTTGAAGACGGGTTTGAAGAAGGATATTTTTCAACAAATCCAGCCATTTGGGAAACAGAACCTAAGGAAGATATTGGGTTAGAGATATATCACGAAGTTGGACAAATATATCCAACAGAATTAAACGAAAAAACATTAGAGCAATTTTTTGGACCTATTCATACTGATCTTTCTAGAAATAGTAAAGTTACTTGTTGGCAACCTTTTGTAGGTTGGTTCACCTTGCAAACTAATAGTGGTACCACTGGAGATACCGATATTAGAATCGCTGCAGCAGATATGCTAAGTGGAGAAGTTGCTATTGCTTTAAAAGATATTAATGGTAATTTTCTAGATGCAAACGCAGTAGTTCTTCCCCCAGTTGGATCTAGATTAATATTTACAAGAGCGGACGGAAGCGTGACAGAGGTTGATACAAAATCAGTTCCTACTTCTTTTATTCCTTTATTCTCAGTAGAGTCAAACGTTCATAACTACGAAGTAACCCTTCCTTGGTTTAACGCTTATTCATTTGGGCATAAAGAAGTTGGGAATGGGGTTGAATCTAATAGAATTAGAGATGATTACAATCAAGTCACAATTGACAAAGGGCCTAAAGTTTCAACGGTATTAGAGGAACCATACGTAGAAGAGCGTAGATCAAGTGGGTTAATATATTCAGGTATATACAACTCAACAAGTGGTATAAATAATTTAAATCAATTTATTCAAGCAGAAAAAATAACTAAAGATTTAAATCCAAGTTATGGTAGTATACAAAAATTATTTACAAGAAACACTAATTTAGTAACATTCTGCGAAGATAAGGTATTTAAAATACTTGCTAATAAAGACGCGTTATACAATGCCGATGGTAATATTAATTTAACTTCTTCTGACAACGTGTTGGGACAAACAATACCATTCGTTGGGGATTATGGTATTTCGACAAACCCAGAATCATTTGCAGCTGATTCTTATAGAGCTTATTTTACAGATAGAACAAGGGGAAGTGTTTTAAGATTATCACAAGATGGATTAACTCCAATATCTAGTATAGGTATGACTGACTGGTTTGCAGATAACCTAAGTGCTAGTAATAGAATCATGGGTAATTTTGATGGAAGGAAAGATGAATATAATATTAGTCTAAGTTATTTTGATTTTGGTAGAAATGAAGTTGGAATAAAAGGTAATTCTAAAAATGGAACCGCACCATACACTCCGTCAAATGAATTAATAACAACCTATAAAGTTGCGTCAAGATTACGAATTGGAGACTTATTGATAGGAATTGGAATCCCAGCCGGAACTACAGTTGTTGATAAAATAAACAATGGAAGTGGGGAGTGGGTAATTAAAATGAGTCAACCACCTTCATCTGCTGATGTAGGCCCTTTAGGAAATCCGATAAATTATGGAACAATATCTCCAAGTGGTTTTCAAGGCTTTTGTCTTTGGTCTACGGAAATATCTATAGCGAGAGAAGGTGATCCTGAGCCTCAAACTCTTTCTTTTTCAGAATTAAGTAAAGGATGGGTTAGTTTTAAATCTTTCCACTTTGAAGATGGATTAAGTTTAAATAATGATTATTTTACTTTTAAAGGAGGTCAATTATTCAAGCATCACGCAAATCCTAAGCACAATACGTTTTACGAAAGTCTTTGTGGTTTTAGTAAAGTTTGCGCACTTGAAACCTTTACTGAATCTAGTGTTGAAGTACTATTTAATGAATTACCTGGATCTGTTAAGAGTTTCCAAACATTAAATTACGAAGGAAGTCAATCAAAAATAACCGCTGATATAGATAATTCTGGTGAATGGTGGGATAATAAAGATAAATTAGGTTGGTATGTAGATAACATGTATACTAACTTGCAGGAAGCAGAACCTAGTGAATTTAAAGATAAAGAGGGTAAATGGTTCTCTACGGTTAAAGGAGTAGCCACAGAATGGTTAGACGATGGAACAGCTGGTAATATAGATACTAATGAATTTTCTTATCAAGGAATTGATGAAGCTGGGGCGTTAACAAGTGTTGGTGGTTATACCTCTTGGGATTGTGAAGAATCTAACCTGCAAAAATGTTGCGCGGGATTAACATTGAAACAACAATTTACCGCTCAAACTACTGACAATCACCTTAACGTAGTTATAGGCTCTGGTTTTAACGCAGGAAATCTATCTACACAAATACACAACTATTTCTGGAACAATCCAACTCAAAAATGGAAAGGAACTATACTTGAAATATACAATCTTAATGGCAGGTTAATCGATCGTCGTACGGTATGTAATTCGGGGACTAATGGTGCGATTGTTTACGACGAAGATTATCATAGTCCAAACTTATTTAATTGGTATGGATCGAAACATTGGCTGGGCAGTAGCACTCCGACAACTCCTTCTGATTTTCTTACATTCTCCACAGCTGACCCACAGGGAGGTGAAACTATTACTAACGTGCCACAAACTGGAATGAATACTCCAGTTAGAGATATAAGACCACACATACACTGTTATCAAGATCTTATCGATTGGTGTCACGAAAACATATCTTCAACAAAATTTTTTACAGGAATGACTTACGCTCAGTTAGAAACAGCTTGGGGTGGTTATTGGGACTTTACTTATGCAGATATTAATTTTATTCTTGGAGCTAATCAAACAAATCCAGATCATGATTTTGCTTGGTTACTTGGCACGAGCTGTATGGGTCCTCTAGGAACACATCATTGCGTTGAAGTCCCTGGTTTAAGTGGGACTTATCCTACAGAATCCGCCTGTCAAGCTGATACTAACTCACCTTGTTCTGGCACGTGTGTAACTCCAAACATTGTTATACCTCATCATACGGACGCTACAACAGCAAACGGTTGTGCGGATGGAGATGGTGCTGTTGAGGTTATTCTATCAGGAGCAGCTACTTCTTGGTCAGTAGTGTATGAGAATCCAAATACAAATACCGTGTTTTATACCGACCCGCAAATATATAATTATAATGGTTGGTCTAATCCTGCAGTTCTCCCTCAGGGTGATTATGCGGCTGTAGTGACAGATAACTTGGGTTGTCCTCCGGTAAGCGTAACGTTTACAGTAGGTTGTGGAACTGGTGTTGGATGCCCACAAACAAATCCTCACACTGTAAACGCTCAAATTATTGACGATCTTTATTATGATGGCCAATGTTGGGGTAACGGTAGTATTGAATTGCAAATGATAAACCTTGGTGGTGGTGCTGGTAGTTGGACTGTGGAATACTTTAGTGTTATTGCTGGTGTAGCTACATCAATATACATTGATCCAGCAACCTATTTTAATAGTCTCGTTGCCACTCAGTTAACTAATTTAGCCGAAGGAGATTACAGATATGTTATAACTGACAGTACTGGATGTGTATATGAAACGAATTTTCATATCGAATGCCAAGCGCCTATGCCTGGTTGTCAAGATCCATTAGCAACTAACTATGATTTCCTTGCTACCGCAGATTGTGTTGGTAATATACCTGGATTGGCTGCTTACACGGCGGCAGGTACTTACGGTGACACTTCTTGTTGTTCATATCCATGTCATGACTTGGTTTGGGATCAGCAAAGGAGTGCATGGGTTACTAATTCTGGTACGTCTCAACCACTTATAAATGATATCTTTGTCGCGTTAGACAATGTAGTTGCTGACGATTGTGCAGATGCATCTACAATGATTTCCAATGCAGTTATGGAACTTAATATAGTATCTATGCAGCCAGGTGTATCAACGTTTACTTATGAAGTTATTCCTGGTAGTAACGTAGATACATATTTTACAACATCTAGTGGTAACGCTAATTGGGGAGGATTTCCTTTCACAGTATGGACTTACAATGTTCCTCTTACCGTGCCACCTGCAACTGGAGATTGGGAGGTTATAATAACAGACGATCTTGGGAATGAAGAATGTTATACATTTACAGTGGACTGCGCACCTCCGCCTCCGTGTACTCAAGGTACTGGGTTAACTAATATAGCTACACTATCAGGGCATAATACACTTCAGAATAATAATTTTGGAACCGGTTTTGATAATATTGATTTCCAAATCGACTTTCCTAATACTAAATTAGTGGACTGCGGTTGGCCAAGCTCCGCGGTTAATATGAACGGTAACATGGGACAAAATAACTATATCAGTGGTTCAGACTTTACGATTACCATTTTTAATGTTCACAATGGGGTGACCGCGTGGAGTTATGATTTAATTTATAATCCTGGTCCTTTCCCTTATTTAATGCATGAAGGATATAATTTAACAAACACTGGCACGCCATATCCAGCAAGTGGATTAACACCTTGGGTCGGTGCAATGAGCCTTACTCACGGCCACCTGGATGATAATGATTGGCCAGTAGCAACTCCCCCAAGTTCCTTTGTACCTCGGAGACCTCAAACACATCGTGGAAACTGGACTATTATTTTGAAAGATGATTTAGGTGGTTCAGTGTGTTATGACTTTGATGTCCCATGTGATGGAGGTAGCGGTGGATATGGAGATATACTTGGTTGTACGAATCCAGCGGCAACTAACTACGATCCTAATGCTACTATTGATGATGGTAGTTGTAATTTAAGTGGTAATATTTGTGCTGGTTGTACAGATCCTACAGCTACAAACTATAATTCTAACGCATTTTACGATGATGGAAGTTGTTGTTATACAGGTACTTCTTGTGATTGGGGTTGTACAGATTCGACGGCGACTAACTACGATCCTAATGCAAATGTAGATGATGGAGGTTGTTGCGATTGCGCTAGTGTTAGTGGTACAGCATCTATACCAGATAATAACTTTGAGAATTGGATGGAAAAGCACGACAAAAACATGGCGTGGGCCACGGTTGGTTCTGCGGCTAGTCTAGGTAATGGTACAATGAGTGATGGATTAGTGGATGCTAGTAAAGTCTGTGAAGTTACTGGTGTAAATTTACGCGCACCTCTTTATCTTAATCCTACGATGTTGAGTCAGGCATATGTTAGCGACATGACAGGTATAGAGCATTTTTGCAGTTTAGAAACTCTATGGGCTGATGGTAATAATTTTACAATATTAGACGTGAGTCAAAACGTGAACTTAAAAGTCCTTTGGACTTATAATAATTCAAACTTACAAGAGATAAATTTAGGTTCGCAAATTGATTTAACAAACTTAACATTAAAATGTCATAATGGACCTAACTTGATTATACGTGTAGGAACGCAAGAAAGAGTAGATATGGCTAATTGTTTATTCCAGTGTGGTAGTTCCACCTCTTGGTCTTCAACCTTTAATCCAGTTATCGATTGCGGAACAACGTTCGTGATTTAATAATATAAATATAAACAAAACTAAAATATGTATTACAATAAATATCTATTATTTTATCCTGATGGTTATGGAGATGGAGGTGATTCTGGAGATATTGGGGGAGGTGATGGTGAGGTTAATCCTGATGACGAAGGAGGGTCAAGCGTGATTAGTGATCCTTTATATAGTGAGACTGTCTTGGATATAAATAGTAATATTAAAAAAAGTACTACTACAACCACGGGGAAGAAATATATAAAATCACTGAAAGTGCAAGATAGCGAAACCTTGATAAACGCGAGAGGAGACTCTCGTGATATTAGGGTGATTGGTACTCCAGGTTCTGGGTTTAATTTAGAAGTAAATGATAGTAGTGGGTGTAGTATATTAGAAGAAAGTTTAAACCAAGTAGAAATACCTAAAAATGGCGTCTATACACTTAAACAATCTTTCCCAGATATTAGTACTAGCGCTCAAGGAGGTTTAGTTAAAGAGCATTATGATATAATATTAACTCCTAATGCTGATGCTACGCACAACACAAGTATAGATATAAATGAAAACTCTACAGAAGAAGAAATCACTAGAGTTCTTGAAGAAATCAAAAATAATCCTGCTCCAGATTATAAGATAGGCAAACCCTCCGTAACCTTACATCAATACCCAGATGTAACAATTACCGTTACCAATTCGTCATCCCAAACAGGTCCTGCTTTATCCGTAAGTGGTAGTAACATAACTAAAACAAACAGAGCTAATAGTGAAGGTATTGAAACAGTTCCATATACATTAGTTATAACAGAGGATTCGACAACCGCTGGTTACTTTTACGTAAATAATGGAAGTTTTAATAAATCGCTAACAACTAATACTATGTTAAAAAAGGTTATTAGTAGACCTGAGGGTGAGTTTAGTAAAATTGGTGATTTAGTATTAAAACCTTCTACCACCCGTACTGATGCAAATGGAAATATTACCGGGGATTTAACAGCTGGTATGAAAATATATGGTAAGATTGAAAAAACCAAAATCGTAACTGAAAGTTTAGAAGTTCCAACTTGTAAAAGAAAAACTGATAAATTCTCACTAAGTGACACTGTTGGATTGTTTCCAGGAATGACTATAAATATACCTGGAGAAACGCTAGTAGAATTAGTATCTGTGGATTGTGCTAAAAATATTACTATAGATAGGAAAGTCGCTATACAGGAAAATAGAGAGATTATTTTTAAATACGAAACGTGGTCTAGTGTAAAGGAGATAAGGAATCAGATAAATAGTAGAGGAGAAACTGAAATAACTACCGCGACGCCTATTCACGCTGTTAATGGGATGGAATTAGAGTTTGATGATGATACATCTCAATTAGATGGAACATTTAGATTTAGTGGTAGTGGAAGTAAAACCGTTACTTTAGTATCTAATATTGATATTTCTAAATTTGGTTTACACGATATAACATACACTTGGAATCTAGATGACTTCATAACTAGAAAACCTAATGCTTATGACCGTGCTGTTGATGTTCCTAAGAATACGACAACCTTTGACGTAAAGTTATCGCGTGGCGATTACGACGTTAACATTTCTTCAAAAACACCAACTATAACTAAGCAACCTAGCCACGGTGCAGCTGATACGAGTGATGGGTTGATTATCACATATGTTCCTGATAACGGTTACGTTGGAGATGATGAAATATTATATACTATTAGGGATGGAACAACAACTAGCGAAGAAAAACGAATAACTATAACCGTAAAATAATTATTATGCCATTAGTACAGTTACATTTTCCAAATCCATTAAATACATCAGTTCAAATTGGTGATATAGCTTATTTTACGAATCCTTTGGATGTTGGTGGACCTCACCCTGTTACTGGCGCAACCCCGACAGCTTGGGCATCGACGATGACACCTCACAAAACATCAGAGCAGGAGGATATTATTAAAATAGGTGAAATTATAGCTATAGTTCCCTGGAATGGTGCTATGAGTATAATTACATGTGATATGGATTCAATTTTATATAACGCTTATTTCGCTAAAATTAGTGTAACGAATCCTAAAAGCTTTATTATGTTTAGTAAAGATAATAAAGTTAATCTTAGTAGTGCCGCGGGTTATTATGCTAGTGTAACCTTTAAAAACGATTCTAAAGATAAAGCAGAGTTGTTTAACGTTGGGGTCGACGTATTTGAAAGTAGTAAATAAAAGGCATAAACTGTGACTATATTAGATATAAATTAAATTAAATTATGTCTAAAAATGAAGTTTCTAAAAACTCACGAAAAAAAATATTAAATCTTGAGAAATCTTTAATAGATATTGCTGATGGAGTTAATATTGAGGGTGATGGAGAGCATATTCTCACAGAAAGTAAACTAGCCCCAATAAAACATACTTTTGCTGACGGTGTATATGTTAGACAAATGGATATGAAGAAAGGTGGGGTTGTAGTTGGAGCGATACATAAACACTTACATGTTTGGTTTTTGTTAACGGGACATATAACAGTAGCAACTGAAGATACAACAGAAGATTATATAGCTCCATGTTACGTTGTTTCAACGCCTGGGGTTAAAAGAGTTATACTTGCAAATGAAGATTCAATATTTGTAAAT
>TARA_R110002020_G_scaffold259470_1_pt1 | contig 12152 bp, 10 predicted proteins | sample TARA_R110002020 | Tara Oceans TARA_R110002020 (sample SAMEA4396489) | marine metagenome | biome: Westerlies Biome; feature: [MES] marine water layer (ENVO:01000295) within the mesopelagic zone...; material: water (ENVO:00002006), including particulate matter (ENVO:01000060) such...
CTTCAAACTGAAACTGAAGAAAGTTGCAGGTTACTGGAACTATGACTCATCTGAATTTGATAAGATTTCGCCACTTCTAGATGACGATGATGCACTGGAAGCCGTATGGCAGAAGCAGTATTCTCTGACTGCACTGACTGCTGCGGACCAGTTCAAGTCCTATGAGGATCTAGAGAAGCGTCTGAAGATGGTGCTCGGTGCTAAACCACCTGCCCGTCGCTATGATGAAGAGACCTCTAATGAGGACAATGATCGTGGTTCTTATTCACCGGACTTCCAAGCACGTCGTCCTGAACCCACTGCAGACTTTAATGCACCAGACATCACTCCTACCAAGTCTTCTGACTCAGATGAAGATGATGCATTGTCTTATTTCCAAAAACTTGCTGAAGAGTGATATTAGAATAGTCTGATATTATCAGCAGTCTTCAAGGTTTCAGTCTTATATTGACTGGAACCTTTTTTATATGTCATGAGATCTTGAAAATCATCAATGATAACATTTAAGTATATATCTTTCAGTAGAAAAATATTTCTCTTATCATCGTTCAATTGTTCTTCATACTGATAATTTGTAACCTCTACAACAGGATTTTGTGTGACCATTCCAGAGTCTTCAAAATATGTAATTGAATAATTAGACTCTACTCTCAAACCTTTTTGAACAATAATAACATTATTATTATTTTTAAGTTCTGTTGTTTCATGATGATGAGTATTATTTAAGTTGTCATATGTTCCATACTTTTCAATTAGATACTTATCAAATTCAAACTGTGGTATGGGCCATTCACTTTGAATATTTAAAATATTATTACTAGTTAAAACGATCCAGTCTAGATCAGATCTACCATACTCTTTAAACGCAACATTATCTGGTCTATCATCACCCCTAATCTTATACTTGGTAAAGAAAGATAAGTCTTGATAGACATCTTGTTTTAAAGTAATTCTTTTAAAGAAATTTTTTACATTAATGTAATCGGATATATTAGCATCAGGAAGTCTACTAACATATTCAAAATCTGGAACTACGCTGAAGTAATTTGACATCTTAGAAACCTACTGCTGCTATGTCTTTATCGCCATAATCATCATTATATACTGGTTCAAGTTCTTTAAATTGTAGAGACATTACATATGAAGACATTGCACCATCTTCATATGGCGCATAGTTTCCTTCAGGTGTATATTGAACATTGCATGACAGAAGAGCACACTCTTTAAACTTATTCATAAATGGACTTTCACTATCACTCCCTAACTGCACATATTTAATTTTAAATGTATTTGGAGTTCTTAAAAATAGTCTTGATTTTTCTCTGATAGGTGCCATTCCTTGTTTGAAAAATCTAATTATCTTTACAATCTCTTTTGCTTCGTTCGCACTTCTAGGTGATAATTTAAATTGAAAAGAGAATGGTCTTAATGTTGGTCCTTGGAATAATAATTCAAGGTTTGGATTAAGAATCATTCCTTGAGTTCTACTCAGAAGAGAATTGATATCAGATCCGATAGCAGCTGCAGCGGTTATTCCAGAGATTGCACTTTGAACTGTCTTATTATTGTCAACTATTGTGTTTTTTAAATTTCCAAGAACACCACCCAGTCCAGCTTTGGTAGTGGTGCTGTCCTCCTCACCGAGAGCAGTTAATGCAATAGCAGCACCTGCGATCTGTAGAGGGTTCATAGTATTATCACCCCAATTACATGCATTAGCATCAGAAATTCCGCCTGGAATTGGTAAGGTAACTGAACCGATTGTTCTTTGGGATGCAGCAGTCTCTCTATTATCTGCGACCGCAAATCCAGCAAGTTTTTTTGGTTTATACTCTAACATATCAAATTTAATTATATCTTGACCAGGGTCTCTTGTCTCAGGATAATTCAGATTACCAAAGTTTGTCCTTGTTCCCGTTGTTTTTGAAGTATCTAAATCTACGGGTTCGATCGCTCTTGTAGAACCATCCTCTTCACCACTAGCTGGGTTCTCATCATCACCAGTTTCTTCATCCACTAATGCCGTGGATGGTAATTCAGTTGTATCACCTGCCTTTGTTCCGTCCTTAGGATCAATCACTCCAGGCATTTCTATATCTTTTTTCAAAGATGTTCTTGTATTAAATGCTGAGTGCTTATTGATTATTGCCGCTCTATTATTATTATTTTGTTGCTGCATTACTTTCGCAAATTCTTTCTGAGCATCTGCTACACTAATATTTTTATTATTGGCTCTATTGTATTCAGTTATAAAATCAGGTTGAACCTTCCATTTACCTTTATCGGATCGTTCGGATCTTGCTATAAGAGTTCTTCTGCCAAATGCTCCTTTTTTATACAATAATGAAGCACCAGTATCAGTATTAACTTCTAATACCGTTGGCATTCCTCCAGAAGTATATTCAGATCTTTGAATATTGTCCGACATTTAAGTAGTTTTTATTTATTTAGCACTATTTTCTCATAATCTAATGACAATAAATCATCAAGTTCATCTCTCTGAACAATATAAACCTGTGTCCCTAATTCTTCCCAGGTATATTGTCTATAATCTCTGAGGTGAAAATTAATTCCACGAAATCCCCATTGAAATAATTCAGTCACTGCAACCAATGGGTGTTGATCGTATCTTATATTAGGTGTCTTTGCAAAGTATTTGAAGGTGCAGATGTTCCCTTCTTCAGGTATGGGTGTTACAGTATCATTCAGTGCATACATTATAAGTTCCATTCTCTCTCCGAGATCTTTCTCAGATTTAAAGTCTTGAATATTGGATTCGATGCGGTTCATTTGATTCCGAGTTCGTCTTCTGTAACCACTTTAAATTGAATTCGTCTGTCCTCACAGAACTCAACTGCAGCTTTCCATTTTGCTTGGTTAACTGCATAGGTCTTACATTCATACAGATATGATTTAGTAACTTTCTTTCTCTGCTTTGGTGGTTGAGTTTGTTTCTTTGGTTTCACCTCTACCACATAAGTTTTGATCTGACCTGTGCTTTCTTTTACTTTAATAATAAAGTCAGGAAAATACTTATGAACTCTTTTATCAAGAGGAGAGACATATGGAATGAAGAACTCCTCACTACCCCACTCAAGAATGTTTTCATTCAAGTCACAATAGCGACAAAACTTGCGCTCCCAACTGCTTCGGCATATAATGCTATTGGGATTACCCTTATACTTTTTGGGATATGATGGTTTGTATTTACTCTTGATACTTTCTGCCATACATAATATATAAGGTCAAAAAGTATTTATAGATGGCATTCAACCTCCGAGAGAGAAGCGCAAGAAAACAAAACGTTGATTCGGTCAAAGCAAATTTACTACGACCATCATTAACAGCATACTTTGCGGTTGAAATTCCATTTCCAAATGGAAAAATAGCAAGTCAGTTAAAACAAGTTCTTAGTAGTGCAAAACAACCTCAACTTAATCTTCTTTGTACTGATGCATCATTGCCTGGGTCTCAATTGACCACAATGGATATCAGAAATGATCGCACTGGTGTCACTGAGAAACATGCTTATCGTAGGATGTTTGATGATAGAACAGACTTTACATTCTATGTTGATGCAGATAATTATCTTCCTATCAGGTTTTTTGAAACTTGGATAAAAGGAATTATGAATGAGAATGATGATGCTGCGGCAAAATCATATCAGTATAAACCAACATATCCAGATGAGTATATGGCCGATCAGGGTTTGAAAATTTTCAAATTTGAGAGAGACTATAAGCAACTTTTAACCTATGAATTTTTTAGATCTTTCCCAATAGCGGTGGCTTCAATGCCTGTATCATATGGTGGAAATGATTTGTTAAAGTGTACCGTCTCAATGTCGTACATTAGATACATTCAAAGCGGACCAACCAGTAATACACTGGGAGCAAATACTTTCGCCAATGCAAAAAATACTCCAGAAGGATTAAAAGACTTACAAAACAAATCCCTTGCACAAAATTTTGCTGATGATACTGGTAGATCACTTGAGGATGCTGTAATTCTCTCACAAGGGGGAACCATAGAGACAGTCATCGGATGACCCTCTAAATAATCACACTGAAATATATCTATAGGACATCATGCCTTTACCAAAGATTGCAACGCCAACATATGAGTTGGAATTACCTTCTACCGGTCAACCAGTTAAGTTCAGACCGTTCTTAGTTAAAGAGGAAAAAGTTCTTGTCCTCGCATTAGAAAGCGAAGATACAAAACAAATTACGAATGCAATCAAAACAGTCATTAAAGGTTGTATTCAAACCAAGGGGATCAAGGTGGAAACCCTTCCCACATTTGATATTGAATTCTTGTTCCTTAATATTAGAGGAAAATCTGTAGGAGAAACTATTGAGTTGAATATTATCTGTCCAGATGATGAGACAACAGAGGTTTCTGTTACGATTGATTTGGAGGATATTCATGTTCAGACCAATGATGAGCACACAAGGCAGATAAAGATTGATGAAAGTCTCATGATGGAAATGAAATATCCATCCCTTGATCAGTTTATTAAAAATAATTTTGACTTTGAAGATAAGAATGTAATGGAGCAATCATTTGATATGATTGCATCTTGTGTGGATAAAATTTATTCCGAAGAGGAAGTATGGGCAGCAGATGATTGCACTAAGAAAGAACTCAAAGAGTTCTTAGAACAAATGAATTCATCTCAGTTTAAAAACATTGAGAATTTCTTTGAGACAATGCCTAAATTATCACATAAAATTAAAGTAACAAATCCAAATACAAAAGTTGAAAGTGAAGTTGTTCTTGAAGGGTTAGCAAGTTTTTTCGCATAGCCCTGGTACATATGAATACGCTTAGTTATTATAAACTTAACTTTGCCTTGATGCAGTACCATAAATATTCATTAACTGAGATTGAAAACATGATGCCTTGGGAACGAGACATCTACGTTGCATTGTTGGAACAGCATCTTGAAGAAGAAAAACTAAGGCATCAACAAGCGAATGGCATCTAGGGCGATTACCGATCCAATAGAAATACTCTTAGAGATGGGTGTAGACCTAGATAATCTCTCTAATGAGGAGGATTATCTTAGTGCCTTGATGGAAGCAGCTGCAACCATCGAGTTTCAAACAAAAGGAAGTGGTGATGAACGTAGTGCTGCCCTTAGAAAAGAAATTATAAAAGTAAGAAAGAAAAGAAAAGCAGCAGATCCTAAATTTAAAGTAAAAAAGACACAGATATCAGCAGGAGCATTTAAAAAACAATCATCATTTGCTAAGGTTGGTCGGAGTCAGAAAGCACTACCGGGATCAATAGGAGGAGCACTTGCCAGAAGCAAACCTTCAAAGGGGGGAGCACTGGTCAAGCAAGGTGGTGAAGATGAAAGGGAACCAAGTATTCTAGAGAAAATTTTAGCAGGTGTTAATTCAATACTTAAGACTTTAAAAGAAGATAGAGAGTTTAAGAAGAAACTTGCAAACCAAGAGAGAAGATCTACAGAAAGAAAAATAAGAAGTGCTAAAGAGGATAAACTTGAAAGTGGAATTTTTAAAAACATATTAAAAGGTGCTAAAAAAATTCTCAAACCTGTAGAGGGTATACTAGGTCGTATTCTTAAGTTTATAGGAACAATCCTAATAGGAAAAGTTCTTAAGAAAATTGTTGCTTGGATGAGTGATCCCAAGAATGAAGGAAAACTTGATGCAATAGGAAATTTCTTAAAGGTAACATGGCCTGCTATATTAGGAGCATTCCTTATATTTTCAACAGGTTTTGGTGGTGTTATAACTGGATTAATTGCATTAGTTGCTAAATTTTTACCAAGGATTGCAGCAACAATATTTAAATTAGCAGCATCAAATCCTCTTGCTGCTGCTGCAATTGCTGGTGCTGGATTATTTGTTGCTGGATATGCGATACCAAAACTGATGCCTGGTACAGTTGATGAACAAGAAAGAAAGACGGCAGCTGCTCCTGGAACAGTTGAGGAAAAAATTAAAGCACTTGAGGAAAGAAAGAAAAATCTATCTATTACGGATAGATTGTTTAACGTTGAAGGTGAAATTAATGACCAAATTGAATTTTTAAAATCAGGTAGAGCAGCAAAGTATGGTGCAGCACCTGGACAAGGATTTGCTGGTGGTGGATTGGTTCAAGGATTCTCTGGTGGTGGTCATGCTCTAGCATCTGGAACTGACACTGTTCCTGCTATGCTAACTCCAGGTGAGTTTGTCATGAGTCGTGGTGCAGTTCAAAAATATGGTTCGGGCACACTTGCATCAATGAATGCTGCTGGCGGTGGAACCAACAGACCCACAATGTTGGGTGGAACTGTTTATGCATCAGGTGGTGGACACGTTCATAAGGGTGAAAGAAAATTACAGGGTGATCAGGAAACGGAAAATGCTGATCTGACTGATGAACAAAAGGCATCCATGTTTGATAAGGCTGGAATAAAATCAATGGGCGATTTTGTAAGATCTAATTCTTCTTCAGGGGCACAGTCTACTACCCCTTTGATTCCCACTAAGGTGAAAAAGGAAAAAAAGAATACGGCAAATAGTTGGAAACCAATATTAGATCTTATCGCAAAATATGAAGCAGTTGGTGGTTCATATGATTCAATATATCCTAGCAGAACTAAACCTGGATTGTCCAAGATGACCATTGCTGAGGCAGATTCCTGGCAAGCGTCTACTGCTAGTAGTAGAGGTTCTGCTGCAGCAGGTCGCTACCAGTTTATGAATATTAAACACCAAGCTGCATATGCAGGTATTGGATCTGATGCAATATTCAGTCCTGAGAATCAAGACAAAATGGCGATTGCATTAATTGAAAAGAAACGTAAGGTAACTTATGATTTAATGCAGAAAAATCCAGACGAAGCAATGATTCGTCTTGGAATGGAATGGGCTGCCCTTCCAATGCCAAAAGCAATGAGAGGACATAAAGGAATGGTCAATGCAGGGCAATCATATTATGCTGGAGATGGCAAGAATAAGGCAGGTGCATCAATAAAAGAGGTTCGTGATGCTATGAAGGGTATTGGTCCTACTGTGGGTAGAGGATCCACAACAGATAGTTCTAGTAGTATCTCTTCTACTAATGGTGGTGGGTCTGGTGAAGATAATAAAGTTTCTGGTGGTGGAGGTGTTGATGGACTTAAAATGCTTGCAACGATTATGAGAGCTCAAAGCAAATTAATGTCTTCAACACCTGATGCAAAGATAGGATCACAACCAACACCACCACCTCCACCATCTCCACCATCAACATCACCACCAACAGTTACAGTTGCTGATAGTGCTCAACAATCTGGAGCAAACCAGACACCCATTTCAGAAACTGTTTCTTATGTGCCAGTTATACCATCGGCACCGAAAGATGCATCTAAAGTTACTGTTTTAGGGATCGCATAATAAGATATGGCATTACCAGCATTACTAGGAGCAGGGGCAAGAGCAGTTGGTGGACAGATGGTAAAGTCTGGTGGAAAATCTGCTGCAAAAAAAATACTTAAACGCGGAGATAAAAAGCAAACGGGAATTGTAAAAAAAGGAAATGGTCAGCAACCAACCGGAGGTGGTGGAGCACTTACTATAAGACCAAAGACCACTATGATCCCTGCGAAAGTGATGACATCAAAGTCATCATCACAGGTATCAGAAGGATCAGGATCAAATATCCTTGAGAAAATATATAAAAAAATTATTGCTATTGATAAAATTCTGAAGGGAACTCTTGCTGAGGAGAAGTCAAGATCTAAAACAGAGAAAAAAAATCTTGAGAAGCAGAGAAGGCAGAAACAAGAAGAGAAGTTAGAAAAGAAAAAAACAAAAGAAGAAAAGAAAGCGGGAGGTCTTAAGATCCCCAAGATTAGTTTCTTTGATCGAATAAAGCAATTTGTTATGTCCATCATTACTGGTTTTATCTTAAAGAAGTTAGTTGACTTTCTCCCACAAGTAGATCTAGTATCGATTGGAAATGCAATTGGAACTGGACTTGAAGTTGTTACCGATTTAATTATTGGTGTTGTGGATGCAGCAGGAACATTTTTATTATGGGGACAGAAGGTAATTGATGGTTCAAGAGATTGGTTAGACGAGAATCGTGGTGATAAAGCAATAGGAAGATTCAATGAACTATTAGGTTCATTAGGCAATCTTCTCAATGCAACAATAATTGTTGGGTCTCTTGCCGCAAGACTTGGTTCAAAACCTGGAACAAAACCTGGAACAAAACCTGGTTCAAAACCAGGAGTAAAACCAACTAAACCTTTAGTAAGAAAACCAGGTCCATTAGATCCTCGCAGTAATGCAAGAAATATACAAAGAAAACATGGAACTGCTGCTAGAGGATTATACGAACAGGCTTATGAAAGGGGAATTAAAAACGGAAAGTCTCCTCTAGCAGCAGCAAAAAGTGCAAACGCTGCTGTTAAAAGTGCTATTAGAGATAAAAAACTAGTATCTAGACCTCAAACAGGATCTCTTGGTGGCACTGATAAGGGGAGCAGTATTAGAAAAGGTGGAACACAAAGGATAGGTAAACGACTTGGATTAAAACTTTTTGGCAAACAAGGAGTCAAGTTAGTCTCAAAAACTTTTGGTAAAATACCTGTAATGGGTCCTCTAATTGTTGCTGTTGCATCCCTGCTTTCCGGGGAACCTATAGGGCAAGCAGTATTTAAAGGAATAGGTGCTGCACTTGGTGGATTACTTGGATCATTTATTCCAATTCCTGTGATTGGAACACTCCTTGGCGAGACAATAGGTGTTCTCGTTGGAGACATGATGTACTCTTTACTTTTTGAAGGGAAAGAAGGAGTTGCAAATGCAGGCAAGAAGTTTATGACTGCACTGAAGACTGCTCTTGATATTGGTGGTCTTATTGTAAACTTCTTCAAGGAAGGATTTGGTAGGTTCTTTAATGACTTCCCAACAGTTGATGTTCCTGATACTTTCTTTGGAGGAATACAAATTGCCCTGGCAAAAGTTTTCCCATTCCTTGATAAGGATGGTGATGGAAAAGTTGGAAAGATGCCAAACCTCAGCATACTCTTCAACCCACTTGCCATGATTACTGAGTTGATACCTCATGCTGCAAAATCATTCTTACCTGCTATTTTTGGAGTAGGTGGAACTGCATTTGGTGAACCAACTCCGACAACCGAACTGGAGACGACTGATAATACACAAGATATTTCAACAAATCAAAATCCACCTGTGTCTGGTGGCGGTGGTGATTACAATACCACTCCGGCAGATGTTAAAAATTTGGAGGCAAGTAAGAAAGGAAAGATATTCTTACATTGGTCTGCTGGAGCAGGAACGACTCCTCATCCCGATAGATATCACAGTACAATTCTTGCTGATGGTAGTAAAGTTCAAAAAACTCCTTACACTCAATTTAGAACACCTAGAGGACATACTGCATATAAAAATAGTCAAGGTGTTGGATTAGCAGTTGCTGCAATGAAAAATTGGAATTGGTCTACACTTAAACCAAAACAATTAGACGCACTTACCACTGAAGCAGCAACGGTTGCAAAACAAATGGGTTATAGCAAATCTATGGTTAATGTGAGAAATATTGCAACTCATGCTGAAGCTGCATCAATGAAAGACGGTTCGCCAAATACTCCACCGATGAGAGGGGCAAAATCAGATCCAGATAACTATGGTCCTGCATGGCCCGGTTGGGGTGGTGATGGTGAAAGATCCGACTTTGTTGATATTAATAAAGCAGACTATAACGCACAGAAAGGTGTTGGTGGTAATAAACTTCGTGCCATGATTAAAGGTAAGATGAAAATTGGTGGACCCACAAAAGGAATGGGACCATATTTATTGGGTGAAGAAGGTCAGGAATTTGTTTTAGATAATGATTCTTACGTGGCACTTAAAACAAAATATCCAGGATTCCTTGCGGCATTAAATTCTGCAGATGGCACAGAAGCTTTAAAAGTATTGGAAGCATATGCATCATATGAGCAAGGTGGTAGTCAAACTATTATCGTAAACAGAAATCAAATTATGGGAGACATGGCACAGCAAAGACAGAAACCACAGGCACCAATCGTAATACCTGTTGGTGGATCTGATGCAACTGCTGGTCTCTATGCAATGAGTTAAATAGAGATACGAGGTAATATCAAATGTCAGAAGAAGTAACTCCAAGGTCAGCAACACCATCTATACCAAAATCAATAGTAATTGTTTCCAATGAAGATCCAGGTAAGACTGCGAATTTGGTTGGCGGTTTAATATCAATTGCATACTTTGAGAGTTTATTAAGCGATACTCTCAGAGCCACAATTACCTTTGTCGATAGTGGTGTTAATAATTCTGATAAAATTAAAGAGAGTATATTAGAAGGACTTCCTATTGTTGGTCAGGAGAAAGTTATATTAAAGTTTGAGGATAATAATAAGGTCACCATTGGAGATAAACCAGAGTTGGTGATGTATGTCAATAAGGTAACTCCTATATCTGATGACACAAGAAAAACTCAAATTAAATTAGACTTAGTTTCGGCAGAGTTTATTCGTAATGAGAAGACAAGGATTACCAAAAGATATGATGGAAAGATATCTGATCATGTAAAACAACTATTGACCGAGGGAAACAGTATTGGACTTAAAACTAAAAAAGATATTGATGATATAGATGAGACACTAAACAATTACAATTACATTGGCAATAATAAGAAACCATTTTATATTATTAACTGGTTGTCAAGAAAATCAATTTCAGCACAAAATCAAAAGAAAGGAAAGAGTGCAGGATATTTTTTCTATGAGACATCAAAAGGATATCACTTCAAATCCATTGATAGTTTATTTGCCCAGGAACAAAAAAAATCTATTATCTTTAATGAAACTACAGGAATTCCAAAGGGTTATGATTTAAAGGCACTCCAGTATAGTAAGGATAATAATGTGAATGTTCAGAACAAATTAAAGATGGGTGCATACTCTACAAGAACCATATTGTTTGATCCATTCACCACATATTATGAAGTAATCACACCAAATGCTAAACTCAATGAGGATGCAAATGCTCTAAAACTTGGAGGTAAGAAGTTACCCAAACTTAATGATGAATTTAATAATGAAGGTGCAAACAAAGAGTTCACACGCACAACTTATTATCTACTTGATAAAGGAACACTCCCAACTGGTGACTCAAAGCAGCAAATAGAAAAGTCTAGTGAAGAAAACTTTGAGTATAAAGATATCTTAAATCAATCTATCATGAGATATAACCAGTTCTTTGCATCCATGGCATCTGTCACCATTCCAGGAGATTTCTCCCTTAATGCCGGAAACATGGTATACTTAGACGTGCCACAACTACAGGAGGAGCAAGCACAGGAAGTGAGTAAGCAAAATAGTGGTCTATATATTATAGCAGAACTTACACACTACATTCACGTATCTGAGGGAACTTTTACCAAACTATCTTTAGCAAGAGACTCGTTTGGAAAAACCGGAAGGGCAAGTAAATCTAGCATAGCAAATTAAGTATCTACGAATTTAAATGGAAAGTATCGAAAAGCATATTGAGAAGGACAAAGAAATTCTACAAGATCCTACAACCAATCCACAAATGCGTCGTCACATTGAAGGCGAACTGCATGAGTTAGAGGAATATGTAGAACACCACAAGAAAGAAATTGAGGATGGTGATCATCATGATCCCACTTATCTAGAACTTTATTGTGATCAAAATCCATCCGAACCAGAATGTTTGGTTTATGACGACTAATGGAAGCTAGCACTTTATTTAATCCCGGTTTTCTTGGATCAAACTTTTCATGGTGGGTTGGTCAGATTGCTGACGACTCCACATGGAGAGATAATATTAGTTCAGGAAAATATGCGGATAAGAATAGTGTTCCAGGTTGGGGTAGGAGATATAAAGTAAGGATCATTGGACATCATGATCAGGGACAGGAGACAATTCCTGATGATCAGTTGCCATGGGCGAATGTTATGTATCCCATCACTGCTGGTGGTGGACAAACAAATTCAACTCAAACATCTAACCTACGTCAAGGTAATATGGTGTTTGGTTTCTTCCTTGATGGACAGGACCAACAAGTTCCTATTATCATGGGAGTTCTTGGTAATAATTCTCAGACCAAACTAAGTCAAAAAACTGGAACCAATA
>TARA_R110002020_G_scaffold166266_4_pt1 | contig 12146 bp, 11 predicted proteins | sample TARA_R110002020 | Tara Oceans TARA_R110002020 (sample SAMEA4396489) | marine metagenome | biome: Westerlies Biome; feature: [MES] marine water layer (ENVO:01000295) within the mesopelagic zone...; material: water (ENVO:00002006), including particulate matter (ENVO:01000060) such...
CACTCTGCGCGGTGGTGGTGCAGCGGCACGCGGAGGAGGGGCCATAGATGGGTCGCGCATATGCTCTATTGGCGGCGTTTCAACAGTCTCCATGGGCGCATAAGGAACATGGTGGGGTACATCCCCTACGTGGTGAGAGCCTGTCATACTCGGAGCCATTGATTCATGCATCCTCTCTGCCATGATTTCAGGCATCACGAAAGGCTCATCGGGAGGGGCAGTGTTATCCACATACTCCCCCCATGCTTCACGCATATCCTCCCCACCCGAGACTGAGAAATCATGGCCTAACTCCCTGCCTAATATCACAGCAGCCATGGCCTTCCGAGCAGCGCTTTTCTGGCTACTGTTGAGTGGGCTTTCCCCAATCGGTAAGTGACTGAGATGTTCATTGAAACGAGTATGGTTCTCACCTCCCGGTTGGGCACCGAGTGCCTCCATGAGTTTATTCACCATGGCATGGGGGCGAGGTTTGCCTCCCTTCCCCGCAGCGCCAGCGCGGCCACCCTCCACGACCATTTGACCATAAGCAGTACGTGACATCAGATTTGCTTCATGGGTAGGGTACCCTGCCTCTTGAAGGGCTCGCTGTACTACTCCCCCTCCTCTCTTATTGTCAACTCGAAAGAAGTCATCAGGTAATTCATGAATGATATTATGCGGCGTGACATCATCATATTGCTTAGTGTCTCGATTGAATTCAGTTTCAGGGTGACTACCTCGCTGTTGATTTGCTCTCCCGCGACGACGTTTCAAATAAGCGCGCAGATTACCCTGCCCATCGAGATATTGGACTTGCATCCCCGGTTCTATGTGGCTCGCACCACCAGCATCAAGGTCCCAAGTATCAGCCGCGCTGTTGAATCCTTGCTCACGTAATCGTGGCACGACAGAAGCCCGTTGATGGAACGCGCCACTCTCTGGATGGATACCATATTGGTCCGACACACCAGTCCATACATTGACCATGCCATGCTCATTATGTGTTGGTTGATTTCGTTGCTGACCAGATACCTGATAATCACTGGTCACATTGGTACGATAATCTGGATGAATCTGGCTGAAAACGAATGAACCATCGCCCATCTGCATGAAAGGGAGTTCTAATTGGTGCTCCATTCTACTCGCTTCATCATCAAACCCATCCCTATTGTGGTCTTCAGTAGAATCATTGATGGTCTTCATAGCAATCTGTAATGCAGAGGTGTAAGGCATCTCTGGATTACTTTTCCGAATATCACGTGCAATCTTGGCTGCTGCAGCCTGTATCGGCCACATATGCTCTGTCGTGCCTTCATAGGGCATACCTGTCTCAGGATTGATATGGAACACATTGTGACTATCGAGTGTAGGTGTGTCCTGTAGAGGGAAACCATGTACCCCTCCCGGCATACCCGGATAGGCCACACTGACTCCACCGCCTTTCAATAACAGGGTCATGCATGTCCCCTCCGCGCAACAATACCAATGGGGTGAGAGCCCCAATAGCGCGGGTCATCATCAGGGTCAATGGAAGTCCCACCAGTAGGAGAGGAGGTCTGGATAGGATGCCCATTAGGGCTCGGGTCTCCTTGTCGGTCCTTATGGCCAGCAATACCAAAGGACTTCTTCATACTACCTTGACGCATCATGCGCTTCAATTCACGCAGAAGAAATTTGAATTCAGTGATATCAGATTGCTTCACCTTCGGCTGTCGGGATTTAGCGAACGGGCTCGCAAATGGAGTCGCGCTCCCCCCAGCCAGAGATGCGGCTTGTGTCATCTCCTGACCCATTGGAGTAGCGGCAGTTCGAGGAGTATGTATTCTCTTAGCGCCCATAGCCGCAGGACGGAAAGAACCCCTTTTTCCCATGAAGGGTTGCCTGCTTGACGTATGACTCATACTCGTAGGGGGCTTGTAATCAAGTGTCCCCAACTCATCATAGGTCTTACGTCTCGCCACCCTCCTTAAACGCCCACGTGGGTCTGATACTCCTATGTTGGGCTGGTGTCGCAAAGTAGGCATGACCCCTTGTGGACCACGAAATGGTCGAGCAGACATAGCCCTGCGTTGATGTCCAAGTAATGTACTGGTCTTGGTATCTCGCGCAGTTCTACGAATCCCTTTACTCTGCCCCTTTCTCCCTTTCCTTTTCGATTCAAGAGTCTTCGTTTTCTTCTTCTTTCGTTGTGTATGCCCCACTTTCTCATGTGTGGCAGTTCTTTCCATAGTGAGTGTAGGTTCTTTCTTCTCCTCCTCTTTCTTAGAGATAACATCGAATGCCCGCATCAAAGGCGAACCACCGAAAGGGAGACCAGAAGCGGCTGAGCCCATCTCACCCATGGCTGAACCAGTGCCGGTGCGAGCCCCAACTGCTGTGTCAAGAGGCTCACCACGTGAACCGACAGGGCCTGTCAGACCATTGAGGTCCTCATCAACCTCTTTTGCGTCTTCTTTTGCCTTATCTCTCTTTTTCTTCTTCTTTGATTGAATTTTGATATGGCGACGCAGACCAGCGATTTTCTCTTTACGCTCTTCTTTCTTTTCACGTTTCTTCTCATCATTCTTGACTTTCCCTTCAGGGTCCTCAGCACCTAATGTCTTATCCTCAATGAGTTCTTCAGGAGATTCTCGTGGATTATAACGTAATCCACTCGTGCCACCAGATGTGACTCCCAAGCCACCTACCATTCCTCATCCACCACCAAACTACGATATGTTTCACCAATACGTTGTGGTATCCCGTGATAGAAATTGGATAGGTATTCAGGACTATGGAAAGAACAACCCATCATCTTGAACACCTCTTGGAATTTAGTGAAGATTCGCACAAAGCGATTTCGTTCGATTATAGTTCGCTCATCCTCCATATTGAGAACAAGAACCAACTGCTGCTCTAGAGCACTAATACGGTCGAAATGGGAATCATATTTCATATACACTGTAGGTACAAAGTTCCCTACCACATCGAACCAATGTCGAGATGTATCACGTATCCCATCGAAGAAAGGAGCAATCTCTTCTAACTCCAATGGACCTGTCTCTGTGAAAAGAGAAGCATGTGGTCCATCTTTCAACATGAGTTTCTCAGTGGGTATCATGACATAACTATCCATCAATAACCACCTCTTCCTCTTGTGCTAATTTCGAACGTATGCGACGCCAAACATCAGGAGACTCCTTCGCAAGTTCCACTTTGAGTATATTCACAGTCTGCGCGTTCACAGTCTGTGATACATCACCCACCACACGTTGTTGCATCTTGTCAATATCACGTATGGTTTCACGAACTTCCTTATGTACAGTGACAAGATTTCGAATATAGTATGGGTCACTGCGCTCTGGTGAATCTAACATCATCGTCAATTCCCCATTGAGTCTCTCTACATTATCCCGTAGCGCGCTAACCTCCTTCCCAGAAACGATGGCAATAGCAGTTGCCGCTGAAGCCTGTATGATGGGCTTCAAGTGATTTTTGAGATGATGATACACTGTGCGCTCTGAGCACTCTACAGCCAGCGCGATTTCCGCAGAAGATAATTCATTGTTGAAATAACTCTCTTCATACTCTGCGCGGTCAGGACACGTACATACCGCGCAATCGCTGTTAGAACCCATATGATACTCTCCCATGTGATTTCGGAAATGGCGGTCAGTTGTGCCTTCGCGCCAATTCATTTCCTTATCGAATTGTGGAGGAGCACGCTCCCCATCGCGGAGAAGGCGTTCGAAGGAATCGCGATTCTCATGTTGGCAGAAACGGCAGGATGCTCGCGTGACTCTCTCCCCCACGTTCGCGTGGAGAAGTGGGTTACACATAAACTAAGTCCCTATAGCAGTACCACTATCTATGCGAAAACTCGGTCGTGCTCCCCGAGTGTTTGGTGTACCTATAGACCGTCATACCGCAAAGGATATCATCAAAGCAGCGCGCGATTTAGTCGCGAAAGAAAGAGTTTCTGAAGAACTCGCTATGGAGAGACTCGATATCTGTTCGAAATGTCCCCACTATAACGGAAGACGTTGTGATATATGCGGATGCTTCATGCAAACGAAATCAAAATTACCTTCTTCTCACTGCCCATTAGGTAAATGGCCCTTCACGCCTCAGAGAGGCGACGGTACATCAGACCAGTCATCGTAGCAAAAAAGAACGTGCTCCCCATCGTCCATGTCACCTGCATAGCACTCATACGATACGCGTTGAACGCGAGAATAGCGAATGAGCCCATAGTGAGTGCCATGATGATGGACATAATGACATCCACAACCACAGGACGTTCCATATTCGTCATGTCACTGAAGGCTAACGATAATTGTTGCATAGGCACTACTTACTCCCTCCCCCTGAAGGAAGACCAAGGAAACTACGCCCCATCCCCCCTATAGCGGCCCCTAAGCCACCTGCTTGCTCACCACTCATTGCATCATTGAGGAAACCTTGCATCATATTCTGTTGCGCGTGCCCTAGAATCTGTTGTTGACTCATAATAGATTCCTGCACTCTCTGATTCGCGGAGGCTTGTAGTTGATTAGCCTCCATCATTACACCTTCTTGACTAGGGATTTGGGGGAGATTAGAGAAATCAAATGTGAGGTTCCCTTCCCCATCATCTTTCAAGGTAGTCGATTTGAGCAAATCCATGAAGGTCAGAGCCATCAAGCGCTGTACCAAGGAAACAAAATGCTGTAGATTAGGGCCCATGAGCCAACGGTCTATCGGCACACCAGCCTGAATCAACATTGCGATGCTCTCTAATTCACTGACAGGTGGTTGCTGTTGCCCATAGCCCATCTGTTGCTGCCCGAAACCCATCTGTTGTTGTGGGTAGCCCATCTGTTGTTGCCCATAGCCCATCTGTTGTTGCCCAAAGCCCATCTGTGGCTGTCCAAAACCGCCTTGTGGTCCAAGTTGCATGGGGGCTGCCGCTCCATTCATACTGGCAAAGTCAGTATTACTACCACCACTCCCCCACATATCGCTCAACTACCCCATGACATACTTGCGTTTTAGGCTTCTGCTTCAGCCTCGATTGGTATTGTGTGCCCCGCGGCCTGTGCCTGTTCCAACATTTGAGCAAGGCCGCCATCATTCAGAACGGCTGACTGTTGAGGTGTAGCATTGAAAGCCATGGGTGCCCCTACACCTTGCGCGGGGAGAGGCATAGGTGTAGTATTGAATTGTTTTCGATTGAACATCACAATAGTGACGTCCGCATCCACTTGCCATACAGGAATCTTATCTTCTTTGAACATCTGGAAAACCGGCTCGTATTTCTCCAAACGTGGTGGAAGTGGATTCTTCCTTCTCAATGTAGGTATAGGCATCGCAACAACTGAAACCCCGCGTCTCAATTTCGCTCTCAGAGTACCAGATGTGGCCTCTTGTTCGGCTTCCTCTTCCCGTTCCCATTTACGTACAAGATGATACAGATGTAGATGCTCGGGACAATAAGTCCCTCGCAATTCACGTCCACTTGTCACTCCTTCACGTGCAAGGAAGGCCTGCTCATCCCCTGTCATAGGGTCACGAAAGTACATATCCCAAAGAGAATGCCCAATCTCCTCATCTACAATGTCCTCATACACGTTCCCTACTGTACGAATAAGGTCCTCTACATCACAACCATCCACTACACACGTAGTAGTAGAGTGATTATAGCGATACTTCCCACCAAACCACCACCGACGTAGAGAGAAGCGCGAGCGACGCATAGGTTTCAATAAGCGATATGCCTGTTTGATGTCTCTCCTGCGCGCTCTTGTTCTATCTGGATGTCGAGAAGGATAGAAGTTCACCTTTGGGACTTGTATGGTACCCATCTGTTCTGCCACAGCGCGCATTGCTCCTTGCGCTTGGGCTTGTGTTTGAAGTTGCGCCAATGGGACGCTTGAATTCGCTGCCACTCGTGATAATTCACTCATGGTATTGATATCTAAGGGCACTTGCTGATTCGTTTGTCGTAGCATTATAACCATCCCAACATGTCAATCAAAGTCTGTTCTACATTCCATCCTATACGAGTCGCCATCATGCTGACTCGGCAGGGCACGCCCGCCTTCTGTAACTGTACCATGGTCTCCCGATGTGGATTGAATATCCGATGCTCTCGTAATCTTTTCGCTTGCCAGAGTTTGTTGGCGTCCTCGTCCCACCATGTGTCTGCTTTGTTCGCAACGAGTAGAATCAATTTGGGACTGTATTTCTTCCCTCGTAAACGAGTACGTATACGACGATATCTCCAGTTCCGTTCTATTATTGATTCTGCTAAGAACTGAAAACCCCCCACACAATCGATTTTCTCCGCTCCGTTCCCCTCTCCTGCTCGCTGGTCTGTCATGAAGATGGCTATCTCGACGCGCCGGTCGACCATGTCCTCCAACCACAAATTCCAGAATCTTTGCTCCCCCCCTAAGTCTGCCGAATGGATAACACGTTTTTGTCCTTCCCATACTATCCGCTTCCGTTTCGCTTTTGGGAGAATAAAGCCAGATTTCAGTAGACGTTCAGGGTGCTTTGTACGTTCCTCTATTTCCTCCATTTCTCCCGGAGTGGTCATGTATCGGTCCAGTGTGGTCTTCCCAACCAGTTTAGGTCCATATATCCCTATTCTGCGCGGCTTCCAAAAATTGTAGATTTCGCGCCCATAGACCATGGCCCCCATCAGGACAGAACCGCCGACTCCAACCATGTCTCATTCCAATCCCACAATCCTACGAAGTTTAACCAAGGCCCAATCCACTGTTGACTCCCACACACTATAATCTGTCCTAGATTCCAAAAATGAAGTGATGAACACTGCGAGCGTAGAGAAAATAATGACTTTCACCCAAGCAGAAGTCTTCAGATAGAGATTATCCACAACATCAGCACGATGCATTTTACGCAATGTTGCCTCTGTTGAATCCTCATTGATGTCTCTAAAGAGCCATCCCATGTATTCATCCCTCCTTCTTATCCTTCTTAGTGAACTTTCCACCAGAGTCTCGCTTCAAGTGCCTCTGCTGTCCAAGGTCAAGAGGTTCATCCACATCTGCTTTGTGGCTCGGTATTATCGCCGCTTGATGCATCTGTTCTACCACATTGTAAGGTGAATTAGAACCACCACCCATCAAATCATCTATCTGTCGCTGGAGTTCTAATTCCTGCAATTGTAATTGGACTTCCATCTGTTTCTGTGCGAATCCACTCTGCATCTGATGCATACGTCGCTGCCCTGTCCGCTGTACGCGAGTAAGACTCGCCCTACTGTCCATTCCCTCTTGGAGGAACATCTTCATGGTGAAAAAGCCAACACCAAGGAATGTGAAAGACGTCATAGTCATTTGAAGAACATTCTGATATGTGGAATCACTTCTATCCCACAATAGTTCCAATTCGTACACGGCAATGGCTGCACCAATCCATATTGAAATGAAAGCAAGCAGTCCAAGAACACGTAATTCGTTTGAGTGGGGGCCGTTATCCGGTGAAGACTCCATGTGGCTCGACACTGGAGTCAGCCTCCAGCCTTTAATGGTCACGCTGTATTGATATTATCAATATTGTTCAAGACTATAATACATTCTTACTCTATTGAAAAGACTCAAGATTTGCGAGATTGCCTCTCAAGCCATTCCTGTCTGAACCTTGCCATCTTCTCTTTAGTCGCGGGGTCTCTTTTCCTCGCAGTGAGTTTTCGCCTTTCCTTTTTCTGCTCCCTGCCCTCCGCATCGCTCTCCACTTCCGCCTGATGTCTCTTTACTTCCTCTTTCCTGCGCTCAATCATATCTTTCCCTGATTGCTCTCGTCTCTGCTGAGCGAAAAGATTCTCCACTGCGCGCATAGCGCGTCCACTAGGGCTACCTATCGGTCGTGTTGGAGGACGAGTACCGCGTAATCTCTCAAGTTGAGTAGGTACACGTGGAAGAGAAGTGAGCCTTCCCCCAGATGGTGTTTCTCTACTCACTTTGATATCCCTGCGTGGGTCAAACGGCTCTAACTGTCCCCCGGGTAGAAGATTGGCAGGTACTACGTCACCCTTCTCTCTACCCAATACCTCTGCTTCCTTCGGGTCAAATATCTCTCGCATAGTGGATGGTAGTACCCCCACACTTCTACTCCCACTCAACAATTGTCTTCTTTTCTCTCTAAGAGACGCAAGAGCATCTGAAAGCCCTGATGGAGGTTGAGGTTGGTATGGGCCACCTGAAGCCAGAGTCTGCAATCTCTCCCCAGAAGGAGCAAGGGCAATATCACGTTGCTCCAATTGACGTATCTGCTGATTAAGGTCATGAAGTTCACCGGACATATCGGGTAGGTCACTCTGGGGGGCATCAGGCTCTGGTGCTCCCCAGTGTCTGCGCCCCATCCCAATGGCTAAGTCTCTCAAGTTCGCACGTTGCGCTTCTTGCCCTTCAATTGTCTGACCTAAACCTTGAGTGTCAAGTTGCTCCTGTAAGTCCCAACCAGATGCGCCTTCCAGCCCTTCAGGTATCTCCCCAGCAGGGCGTGGTGAAAATACAGGTTGGGGTGCCGCGCTTCTCACTGCACCATGCTGTGGAGCAGGCATCTGAGCCCTCATCCGTTGACTCTCTTCAGTAGTATAAGGCTGGAAAGCCATACCTCCTTCACGAGATATAGACTGGTGTCGTTCTCGCAATTGCTGACTCTGTTGTTGCAATTGCTGCATACTCTCCATCCATTGCTGGTCTCGATTCTCTGAAGGGGTCGCGTTCAATTGCACTTGTTGCTGATTGATTGCGGACATCTCACTCAGAATCTCACTCTTTTCTCGTTGTGCCTCTTCAGGACTGCGCGTGTAAGGTACTCTTAACGGCTCTTGAGATGAAAGGAGGGGGCGTGCTCCTTCTACCTGCTTAGGTGCTCTCATCACACTTAGAGCAGGGGCTAAATTCTTCAATCCCGTCTTACTATCGACTATCTTCTTCATGTGTGCATTGGCATCATCCATATCACGCCTATCTATAGCAATACCACGCCTACGTAGTTGGTCCATTATCTGAGTCTCATCTATATTTTCAGGTAAACCATATGTTCTCGCGATGGACTTGAGTTCATCACGGGCACTTTCTATCCCTCTGCTCAAATCTCTTGCATTCTTTTGGGCACTCCTATAAGTCTGCGAATCAAGAGGCATCGATGGTATAGCGCCTTCTTCTTCAAGAGGGGAATGCTCAATGAAAGAAGTGGCAGGTCTATCTCTTTGTAATCCCATAGCGGTCATAGCGGCATCCATGAGTCCTGCGGCGCGCACACCTTCTTCACGGATTTGAGGGTCAGTATCATCTCGCTTGTTCCCTGAACAAGTGGGACATACACCCACCCCGTGGCAATGGGGACATGTAACCCCATATTCAGTATTGAATGAATGACCTAGAGTATCTTTCTTTGTTCTATGAGACACCTTCCTTCTATCCAGCGCTTCATCTAAATCATAACCATGGTGCTCAACAAAATCTTCCATTGAGTTGAAGGGGAAGGGAGCAATTCCGAATATAGATGCTAACCTGTTCCTCACTTCTTTGTTACCTTGCAGAAGAGCATGATTGATTTTAACACGACCTTGTTCCGTCAAAGGTGTATCACTATGCAGAGCACCTGTGTCTTCTAAGCCGTTCACAATATCTTCCCCACTATGTCCTTGCGGCGGCTGGAATCCAACCTTGTAACCATATTTGAGAGCATCTTGCATTGTGACATGCCCACTACCTGCGCACATGGTACATCGAGAAGGGAGAGCATCTGGATTATCCTGAGTCTCTGTACCGGCACCCGGACTACGACGTATCCCTCGTTCCGCTGCCAAATCTGGATTGAGACCTTCCATATTATCTGAAAATGTCTGCGCGGCATGTGTCAACTCACCAGTCTCAGGGTCCACCCCTGCAGAATTACTTCTATGGTTCCCCATGAGCCCGCCAGTATGTGTCGCCTCATGCGCATGTATGAGGGAGTTACCATGATTCAAGACATCATGTACAGATGCGCGTAGTTTCTGTATCCCCTTTCCTCGTTTAATTGGTAATTTAGGACCTAACCCACCTAATTCACCATCCTCGGTATTGAGAAAATCTCTCTGATTCATCCACGCATGTCCACACTTCTTACATGCGTACTTCGTGGCATATGAAGTTCCCTTCAAAGTCTTGAGATTCTTTGAACCACATTCTTCACATTTTGTCGGAGGGTCGAATACACGCCGACGACCTGCTATATTCCGTACCCTGAGAGCAGAGGCATGTAATGGATGGTCATTCGGGGCATTGACATCATGGCCACCGCAATCCATGCATTCATCTTCACCCATGTGAGAAGCAATTGGACGTAATGGGGCCACGTTCGATAGAATATATCTGAACAGGTGTTGATTATCAGGGTCGTTCTCCCTTCTGAGAAGTTCATCAAGACTACTTATGTCATTTCCTAGATAATCACGCGTGGCTCTCCGTATCTCATTAAGATGATGGGCCCTCAATGAACTCACTGTTGGGTCTGGACTGTCCCCAGCAGATAGGATATGGAGGAAACCTTGAGGTATTGCCAACATACCTCCCTTACCATCAGGGAAGGGCACGAAACCATTCTCTGATAACTGATTTATTTTCCCATTCTGGTCTATTCTCTCTGCAATATGATTGGTACGTAACTCATGGGCCTGTTCTCTTGTCTTCTGTACCCCCCGTCCCTGCCTCTGTACAGTAAGACCTTGCCCCTCTGCATCTTCATATTGCGCTTTGTTGTCCACATGGTCATGCTCTCCTTCCTCTTCATCCTCGTCTCTCTCTTCCTTCACACTGCGGTATTTCTGAGAACCACCCATCGCCGCGCGACTCATTGTCCCCATATTACCCATAGCAAGTTCACGTATGACTTCTGCATCTGAATCATGCTTTGTCCCAAAACCTGTCTCTCTACCCCATCTGCTCAGCATACTGTCCCAGTTCTTACGTTGGGATGTACCAGAGAGAGCATAATATGCTTCTTTGGGGCCATCCTCTGGATGAATAGTTCTCGCTCCATATTTTGTGATAATAGACTCCTTCCCACCCTCATCTTTGTCAATCGAAGTAGGGAGATTCCAATCTTTACTATCTCCTGACGTATGAAATTGACCATCCCTTATGCTGGCATTGAAAGCGAAGTGCACAGCCTGTTTGTATGCATCATCATCACTGAAATGAGATTGTACTCCTTCCTGCCGGATGAAATCCATCTTACCTTCCACATCATTGGCCACCTTACCACCCATCGAGCCTTCTCTATGGGCCGCGCGTGCATCATCTGTAGTAGTTCTCAAATCATCACTGATGGCACTTCTCTGACCACGGAGAGTACGTTCTCCACGCATGCTTGCAAGGGCTTCTTGAGCAGCGCGCTGTTCAGCAGCACGCTCTGCAGCAAATTTTTCTCTGATTTTTCCTGCCCGAGTCAGTTTTTTCTCCTCCACTGGGCGCGATGACGGTTTGGGTATCCCCCCTTCGGGGTATTGAGGATGTTTTATGGCCGCGTCCCATTCTTCAGAAGTCCACTCTTCCGATTTCTTCTTTGCTTTGAGTACCGCATACGCTCGTTCAAATGCGATGCTCACGTTCTCTGGCACAGTGTCCGTGCATTTGAAATGTGTGATGCTTATGGGTTTCCATGCAAGTGAAGCCACATAATTTCTCATGCCCTCTCTGTGGTGGATATGATTTGATGGCAGACACTGTTACGATGTCAGGTAAATGGAGTAGACTTCTGAACTATTCGAACAAAAAGTTCAACACATTGTCATGTAATGAGTGCGGATATACCATGTTTTTCAGGCAGAACGCTCGATTTAGTATCACAGATGCATTTTTGGGCTAAAATGCCACAAAATAGCCAAACAGTGAAAAGTAAGCAAGTCCTCACTGATTACGTGGAAGACGTCCCAGACGAGGTTCTGAGGGTAGTTGCGCCGCACGAATTACTGTTACTATTGCTGGCCTAACATCTCTTTTTGATTCCTTTCCGATTATTTCTGACGCGCGGGAGGCAATTGCCTTCACGGGAAAAAATATCGGTCGTTCGCGCGTGGTTAAGTAGCGCAATTGCGTTAGGCAATTGCGCCTCTCCGGCTAATTCGCGTTCGCGTATCGCGTATGCGGAACGCGAGAGACCCCTCCCCATGACGCTAAAGC
>TARA_R110002020_G_scaffold369277_5_pt1 | contig 12126 bp, 10 predicted proteins | sample TARA_R110002020 | Tara Oceans TARA_R110002020 (sample SAMEA4396489) | marine metagenome | biome: Westerlies Biome; feature: [MES] marine water layer (ENVO:01000295) within the mesopelagic zone...; material: water (ENVO:00002006), including particulate matter (ENVO:01000060) such...
CGATCGGCTTGAAGCCCATCGCGAAGGCCTTCTGGGTGACGAAGCGGGTCTGCGGCATCGGGCCGTCCATCGCGTCGACCAGGATCAGCACCGAATCGACCATCGACAGCACGCGCTCGACCTCGCCGCCGAAGTCGGCGTGGCCCGGGGTGTCGACGATGTTGATGCGGTATTCCTGGCCGTCCGGCGCGGTCCAGCGGATCGCGGTGTTCTTCGACAGGATCGTGATGCCACGTTCCTTTTCGATGTCGTTGCTGTCCATCGCGCGCTCGGCGAGCTGCTGGCGTTCACCCAAGGTGTTGGACTGCTTGAGCAGCTGGTCGACCAGGGTGGTCTTGCCATGGTCGACGTGGGCGACGATGGCGATGTTGCGGAGCTTTTCGATGGACATGCGGATGGACGCCTGGTGGCGCGCTGCTCTTGGCTGAGGAAGCCGATGATTATAGCGGTAAACGCTTGCTGAATGCCCGTTCAGGCGCCCGGGGCCCGGCCGTCCTGTGGCATCCTAGCCGGCCTGCCGGGACCCGCCCGGCCACCCGCACCGGAGCCAATCATGTCCCTGACCGCCGTTTTCACCACCTCCCGCGGCCCGATCCGCGTCAAGCTGCACGCCGACCAGGCGCCGCTGACCGTCGCCAACTTCGTCAACCTGGCCCAGCGCGGCTTCTACGACGGCCTCAGCTTCCACCGCGTCATCCCCGATTTCATGATCCAGGGCGGCTGCCCGCGCGGCACCGGTACCGGCAACCCGGGCTACCGCTTCGAGGACGAATGCCGTCCGGAACTACGCCACGACAAGCCGGGCGTGCTGTCCATGGCCAACGCCGGCCCGGGCACCAACGGCAGCCAGTTCTTCATCACCCACGTCGCCACCCCCTGGCTGGACGGCAAGCACACCGTGTTCGGTGAAGTGCTGGGCGCCGACGACCAGGCCGTGGTCGACGCCGTGCGCGGCGGCGACAAGATCGAAAGCCTGAAGATCGAAGGCGACACCGCGCCGCTGCTGGCGTCCCAGGCCGACCGCGTGGCCGAGTGGAACAAGGCACTCGACGCCGCCTGACCCGGGCCGGGCAGGGCGGCGGGGCGGGCGCCCCGGAAGGGCCGCATGGTATCCTTCCGGGGTTTCCCATCCCGCCACCCACACCCCGCGAGGATCGTGATGCCCCAGCTCGCCAAGCGCATGGGCCGTGCCAAGCCCAGTGCCATCATGGCCGTCGCCGACAAGGCGAAGAAGCTCAAGGCCGAAGGCCGCGACATCGTCAGCTTCTCCATCGGCGTACCCAACTTCCTGCCCGGCGAGCACGTCTACGCCGCCGCCCGCGAGGCGCTTGAAAAGGACAGCGGACAGTACGGCTCCAACCGCGGTTCGGACGCCCTGCTCGACGCCTTCCTGCACCACCTCGACGGCCTGGGCCTCACCGGTTACACGCGCCTGAACTGCGCCACCGGCATCGGCGCCAAGCACATCCTGTACAACCTGGCCGAGGCCCTGCTCGACGAAGGCGACACCATCGCCTACGCCGTGCCGTACTGGACCACCTACGCCGACATCGCCGAAGTGCTGGACGCGAAGATCCTCGAGCTGCCGTGCCCGGCCAGCCAGGACTACAAGCTCACCCCGGCGCAGCTCGACGCGGCGCTGGCGACCAAGCCCAAGGTGTTCCTGTTCAACAACCCGAACAACCCGACCGGCATGGTCTACACCCGCGAGGAAATCGCGGCCCTGGCCGACGTCATCGCCAGGCACCCGGACACCTGGGTGATCACCGACGACATCTACAACACCATGGTCTTCGACGGCCTGGGCTACCACAACTTCGTGCAGGCCCGTCCCGAGCTGCGCGAGCGCGTGGTGTTCGTCGATTCGCTGTCCAAGACCTACGGCATGCCCGGCTGGCGCGTCGGCTTCATGGCCGGCCCCGAGGTCGTGGCCAAGGCCGTGACGGTGCTCAACTCCACCCACATCACCAACCTGCCCGAAGTCGTCACCGCCGCCGCCGTGGCCGCGCTGACCGGCCCGCAGGACGTGCCGACCGGCAAGTGCGCCGAGTTCCAGGCCAAGCGCGACATGGTGGTCGACACGATGAACTCCATCCCGGGCGTCATCTGCCCGAAGCCGCAGGGTGCGTTCTACGTGTTCCCCGACATCAGCTGCGCCTTCGGCAAGTCGCACAAGGGCGTGAAGATCGCCAACGACGTCGACTTCTGCTCCGTGCTGCTCGAAACCAAGGGCGTGGCCTGCGTGCCGGGCTCGGCCTTCGGCGAGCCGCGCGCGCTGCGCATCAGCTACACCTGCCCGACCGAGCAGCTGCCCAAGGGCCTGCAGCGGATCCAGGAATTTTTCGCCGAACTTTCGTAAGGAGCCTCCATGAAAACCCCCGTCCGTGTTGCCGTCACCGGCGCCGCTGGCCAGATCGGCTATTCCCTGCTGTTCCGCATCGCCTCGGGCGAAATGCTGGGCAAGGACCAGCCGGTCATCCTGCAGATGCTGGAACTGCCGATGGAAAAAGCCCAGGCCGCGCTCAAGGGCGTGATGATGGAGCTTGAAGACTGCGCCTTCCCGCTGCTGGCCGGCATGGTCGGCACCGATGACCCGATGGTCGCCTTCAAGGACGCCGACGTGGCCCTGCTGGTCGGCGCCATGCCGCGCGGTCCGGGCATGGAGCGCAAGGACCTGCTGCTCAAGAACGCCGAAATCTTCACCGTGCAGGGCAAGGCCATCAATGCCGTCGCCTCGCGCGACATCAAGGTGCTGGTGGTGGGCAACCCGGCCAACACCAATGCCTACATCGCCATGAAGTCGGCGCCGGACATCAACCCGGGCAACTTCACCGCCATGCTGCGCCTTGACCACAACCGGGCGCTGTCGCAGCTGGCGATCAAGGCCGGCGTCGACGTGGCCGGCATCGAGAAGCTGGTCGTGTGGGGCAACCACAGCCCGACCATGTACCCGGACTACCGCTTCGCCACCGTGGCCGGCGGTTCGCTCAAGGACAAGATCGGCGACGAAACCTGGAACCGCGAAACCTTCATCCCGAAGGTCGGCAAGCGCGGCGCCGCGATCATCGAAGCCCGTGGCCTGTCCTCGGCCGCCTCGGCCGCCAATGCCGCCATCGACCATATCCGTGACTGGGCGCTTGGCACCGACGGCAAGTGGACCACCATGGGCATCCCGTCCGACGGCAGCTACGGCATCCCGAAGGACGTCATCTACGGCTTCCCGGTGGTCTGCAAGGACGGCAAGTACGAAATCGTGCAGGGCCTGGAGATCGACGAGTACTCGCGCTCGATGATGGACAAGACCCTGGCCGAGCTCGAGGAAGAGCGCGCGGGCGTCGCCCACCTGCTCTGATGAAACAGCGAAGGCGACCTCAGGGTCGCCTTCGTGCATGAAGGACCTGAAATGACTGACACGAATTCGGCCGGCGCCCGCTTCCGCGCTGCCGTCAAGGAAGAATCCCCGCTGCAGGTGATGGGCGCGATCACCGCCTACGCCGGCCTGATGGCCAAGCGCACCGGCTACAAGGCCCTGTACCTGTCCGGCGGCGGCGTTGCCGCCAACTCGCTGGGCATGCCCGACCTGGGCATCTCCACGATGGAAGACGTGCTTACCGATGCCCGCCGCATCGTCGATGCCACCGGCATGCCGCTGCTTGTCGATATCGACACCGGCTGGGGCGGCGCCTTCAACATCGGCCGCACCATCCGCAATTTCCAGCGCGTCGGCGTCGCCGCCGTGCACATGGAAGACCAGGTCGGCCAGAAGCGCTGCGGCCACCGCCCGGGCAAGGAAGTGGTGTCGATGCAGGAAATGGTCGATCGCGTGAAGTCGGCCGTCGATGCGCGCACCGACGAAGGTTTCGTGATCATGGCGCGCACCGACGCCGCCGCCGTCGAAGGCCTGGACGCGGCCATCGAGCGCGCCGTGGCCTACGTCGAGGCCGGCGCCGACATGGTGTTCCCGGAAGCCATGCGTTCGCTCGACGACTACCGCAAGGTCAAGGCCGCGGTGAAGGTGCCGGTGCTGGCCAACCTCACCGAGTTCGGCTCGACCCCGTTCTTCACCACCGACGAACTGCGCGACGCCGGCGTGGACATCGCCCTGTACTGCTGCGGCGCCTACCGGGCCATGAACAAGGCCGCCCTGCATTTTTACGAAACGGTGCGCCGCGAAGGCACCCAGAAGAACATCATCGACACCCTGCAGACCCGCGCCGAGCTCTACGACTTCCTGGGCTACCACGCCTACGAGGACAAGCTCGACGAACTGTTCTCGCAGAAAAAAGACTGAGCAAGGAGCCAGACGATGAGCGACAACAACACCCTGCCCAAGCCGAAGAAGTCGGTCGCCCTGAGCGGCACGCCTGCCGGCAACACCGCCCTGTGCACCGTCGGTCGCAGCGGCAACGACCTGCATTACCGCGGCTACGACATCAAGGACCTGGCCACGAAGGCCGGCTTCGAGGAAGTCGCCCACCTGCTGGTGCACGGCGCGCTGCCCACCGCCAGCCAGCTGGCTGCCTACAAGACCAAGCTCAAGCGCCTGCGCGGCCTGCCGGCCATCGTCACCGACGCGCTGGAGCTGGTGCCGGCCAACGCCCACCCGATGGACGTGATGCGCACGGGCTGCTCGGTGCTGGGCACGGTGCTGCCCGAGCGCGAAGGCCACCCGGTGGCCGAAGCCCGCGACATCGCCGACCGCCTGATGGCCAGCTTCGGTTCAATGCTGCTGTACTGGTGGCACTTCACCCGCAACGGCCGCCGCATCGACGTCGAAACCGACGACGACACCATCGCCGGCCACTTCCTGCACCTGCTGCACGGCGAGCCGCCGAGCGCTTCGCACGCCGAGGCCCTGGACAAGTCGCTGGTGCTCTACGCCGAACATGAGTTCAACGCGTCCACCTTCACCGCCCGCGTGATCGCCGGTACCGGCAGCGACATGTTCAGCTGCCTCACCGGTGCCATCGGCGCGCTGCGTGGTCCCAAGCATGGCGGCGCCAACGAAGTGGCCATGGACATCATCGCGCGTTACTCCAGCGCCGACGAAGCCGAGGCCGACATCCGCGCCCGGGTCGAACGCAAGGAAATCGTCATCGGCTTCGGCCACCCGGTTTATACCGTCGGCGACCCGCGCAACCCGATCATCAAGGACATCAGCCGCAAGCTGTGCAAGGAAGGCGGCAACCCCGTCCTGTTCGACGTCTCCGAGCGCATCGAGACGCTGATGATGGACATGAAGAAGATGTTCCCGAACCTCGACTGGTACAGCGCCTCGGCCTACCACATGATGGGCGTGCCGACCCCGATGTTCACCCCGTTGTTCGTCATCGCCCGCACCAGCGGCTGGTCGGCGCACGTCATCGAACAGCGCATCGACGGCAAGATCATCCGTCCCAGCGCGAACTACACCGGTCCCGAGGACCGCGACTTCGTCGCCATCGACAAGCGCTGAAAAAACTGTGGGAGGGACTTCAGTCCCGATGCTTTCGCGCGAAAGGCATCGGGACTGAAGTCCCTCCCACTTTTTTGGAGCCGGCCGGACTAGGTCAGGGCGCCATGCGCTGGGTGGCCGAGGGCAGGGCGGCAACGCTGATCGTCGGCACCGGGGCGGCCTTGGGCGGGGTCAGGCGCTGGACCCGGAAGAAGGTGTGGTCGCCGATGGTGGCCACCTGCGGGTAGGTGGCCCAGTTCGGGTTGGCCAGGGCCAGGGCCGCGAAGTGGCTGGCGCCCGGCACGACCTCGTTGCGCTCGCCCGGGGGCAGCTGCCAGTCGGCCTGGGCCTGGAAGGCCACCTGCACGGCCCGTTCCCAGGCCTTGATGTTCTTCATGCGCAGGCCGGGGTTCACGATGGTCGGGGCGAACTGCTTGCGGGCGGTGACCACCTCGCAGACCGACTCGCCCCACTGGCCCGAATCGCGGCGGCGCAGGGCCACCTCGGCCACGGCGCGCTGGCCCAGGGCCGACTGGTCGCGGGCTTCCAGGTACACGGTGGTCGCCAGGCAGAGCGGGTCGGCGGCGGGCTGGGGCAGTATCGATGCCAGCCAAAGGACGAAAGACAGCTTCATGGCGGAACTCCTTGCTCCGTTGCGCCGCACTTTCCCGACCGCCTGAAGGCGGCTCCCGCTAGGGACCAACGGATTGGGGGTGGCTGTGCGGCCTGGCGTTTTGGGGATGGACGAGCGGGGCTCGCACTCCGGGGTCGCTGGCGTCAGGTGAGCGACCCGCCGGAATCCCCTGGGAGCCATGTGCTCCGGGGCCGATTTATCGACGCGGCCCGGGGCCGGGCGTCGATTCCAGCCGCGCATCCTACGGGAAAGAGCCGAACCTTACCTGAACGGCAAAAGCCAAGCCTTTGATTCTTATTGGAGTAATTGCTCAGAGCGCGGCGGCGAGGCGGCTTCCCTGCTCGATGGCGCGCTTGGCGTCGAGCTCGGCGGCCACGTCGGCGCCGCCGATAAGGTGCGGCGTCACGCCCGCGCCCTGCAGCCCCTCCACCAGCTCCCGCAGCGGCTCCTGGCCGGCGCAGACCACCACGTGGTCCACTTCCAGCAGGCGTTCCTGGCCGTCCACCCGGATCTTCAGGCCGGTCTCGTCCACGCCCAGGTATTCCACCCCGCCCAGGGCCTGCACGCCCTTGGCCTTGAGGGCAGCGCGGTGGATCCAGCCGGTGGTCTTGCCCAGGCGGGCGCCGGGTTTGCCGGCGCTGCGCTGGAGCAGCCAGAGCTCGCGGGCGGGCGCTTCGGGTTTCGGCTTGGCCAGCCCACCGGGCCCTTCGAAGTCGGGCGCCACGCCCCATTCAGCCATCCACAGGGCCGGGTCGAGGCTGGGCGAGGGGCCTTCGTGCACCAGGTATTCGGCCACGTCGTAGCCGATGCCGCCGGCGCCGATGATCGCGACCCGGCGGCCGGGCACCACGCGCCCCTGCAGCACGTCCAGGTAGGACAGCACCTTGGGGTGGTCGGCGCCGGGGAAGCTCACCTTGCGCGGGCGGATGCCCGTGGCCAGCACGACGTCGTCGAAGCCGCCCGCAGCCAGTCCGACGGCATCCACCCGCTGGCCCAGGCGCAGGTCCACGCCGGTCAGCGCCAACTGGCGGCCGAAGTAGCGCAGGGTTTCGTGGAACTCTTCCTTGCCCGGGATCTTCTTGGCCAGGTTGAACTGGCCGCCGATCTCTTCCGCCGAATCAAACAGCGTCACCCGGTGGCCGCGCCCCGCCGCCACGCTGGCACAGGCCAGGCCGGCCGGGCCGGCGCCGACCACGGCCACGCGCTTCGGGGCCGTGGTGGGCACGTAGTTGAGCTCGGTTTCGGCGCAGGCGCGCGGGTTGACCAGGCAGCTGGCCTTCTTGCCCACGAAAACGTGGTCCAGGCAGGCCTGGTTGCAGGCGATGCAGGTGTTGATCTCGTCGCGCCGCCCTTCGCGGGCCTTGCGCGCCCAGGCCGGGTCGGCCAGCAGCGGCCGGGCCATGGACACCATGTCGGCCTGGCCGCCGGCGATGATGGCCTCGGCCTCGTCGGGCATGTTGATGCGGTTGGTCGCCACCAGAGGCAGGCCGACCAGCGGCTTGAGCTTGGCGGTGACGCCGGCGAAGGCCGCGCGCGGCACCGAGGTGGCGATGGTCGGCACCCGCGCCTCGTGCCAGCCGATGCCGGTGTTGATGATGGTGGCGCCGGCGGCCTCGATGGCCCTGGCCTGCATCACGATCTCGTCCCAGCCCGAGCCGTTTTCCACCAGCTCGAGCATCGACAGCCGATAGATGAGGATGAAGTCCGGCCCCACCGCCTCGCGGATGCGGCGCACGATCTCGACCGCGAAACGCATGCGCTTTTCCGGGCTGCCGCCCCAGGGGTCCTTGCGCCGGTTGGTGCGGGCGCTGAGGAACTGGTTGATCAGGTAACCCTCCGAGCCCATCACCTCGACGCCGTCGTAACCCGCTTCGCGGGCCAGCTTCGCGGTGGTCACGAAAGCCTTGATCTGGCGTTCGACGCCCCAGGCGGTGAGCGCGCGCGGCGTCAGCGGGCTGATCGGTGCCTTCACCTTCGAGGCCGATACCAGCAGCGGATGCGCGGCGTAGCGGCCCGCGTGCAGGATCTGCAGGCAGATGCGGCCCCCGGCTTCGTGCACGGCCCTGGTGACGATGCGGTGCTTGTGGATCTCCCAGGGCCAGCTGAGCTTGCCGGCGAATGGCTTGAGCCAGCCGACCAGGTTTGGCGCGATGCCGCCGGTGACCATCAGCCCGACGCCGCCTTCGGCGCGTTCGCGGAAATACGCCGCCAGCTTCGGGAAATCGCGGGCGTGGTCCTCCAGGCCGGTGTGCATCGAGCCCATCAGGATGCGGTTGGGCAAGGTGCAGAAGCCCAGGTCGAGGGGCTGGAAGAGGCTGGGGTAGGGCTGGCTGGACATGGCGGGCGGCATGGGATGACTCCCGGCACCTTGCCCGGAACGGCGGGCCCGGACAAGACACCTGCGTATGGAACGGCCGCGCCGGGCCCCGACATACGTTGATGCTTCTGGCACCATAGCTATTGTTCGCCCACGCACGCACGGACCGCCCGCCCATGAGCAACCCAGACATCCGTTCCGCCAAGCGCCCCGAACCCGACCCGTCGATGGTCGACATCGCCAACTACGTCACCGACTACTACATCGGTTCGTCCGAGGCCTACACCACGGCGCGCTACATGCTGTTCGACTCGCTGGCCTGCGCGATGCTGGCCATGCGCCACCCGGAGTGCGTCAAGCACCTGGGGCCGCTGGTGCCGGGCGGGTCGCTGCCGGGCGGTGCACGGGTGCCGGGCACCCACCACGAACTCGACCCGGCACAGGCCGCCTACAACATCGGCGTGCAGGTCCGCTGGCTGGACTTCAACGACACCTGGCTGGCCGCCGAGTGGGGGCATCCTTCCGACAACCTGGGCGCCATCCTGGCGGTGGGCGATTATCTGAGCCGCAAGGCCGAGCGCGAGAACCGCAAGCCGGTCACGGTGCGCGACATCCTGACCTGGGCGATCAAGGCCCACGAGATCCAGGGCTGCTACGCGCTCAAGAACAGCTTCAACCGGGTCGGCCTGGACCACGTCATCCTGGTCCGCCTGGCCTCGAGCGCCATCGCCACCCACATGATGGGCGGCGGCAAGGAAGAGATCATCAACGCGGTCAGCCACAGCTGGGCCGACGGCGGCGCCCTGCGCGCCTACCGCCATGCGCCCAACGCCGGCCCGCGCAAGAGCTGGGCAGCCGGCGACGCCTGCCGCCGCGCCGTCATCCACGCCCTGAACGCCATGAAGGGCTGCGTGGGGTATCCCAGCGTGGTCAGCGCCAAAACCTGGGGTTTCTCGGATGTTGCCTTCAAGGGCAAGGACTTCGAGTTCGAGCGGCCGTTCGGCAGCTACGTGATGGAAAACATCCTGTTCAAGATCAGCTTCCCGGCCGAGTTCCACGCCCAGACCGCGGTGGAATGCGCCCTGCAGCTGCATCCCAAGGTCGCCGGCAAGCTCGACCAGGTCGAGCGCATCGTCATCCAGACCCAGGAAGCCGGCGCCCGGATCATCGACAAGACCGGGCCGCTGCACAATTACGCCGACCGCGACCACTGCCTGCAGTACATGGTGGCCGTGCCGCTGGTCTTCGGCCGCCTCACCGCCGAGGACTACTCGGATGCCGTGGCCGCCGATCCCCGGATCGACGCCCTGCGCGAGAAGATGGAGGTCAGCGAGAACCCGGATTTCACCCGGGACTACTTCGACCCCGAAAAGCGCTACATCGGCAATTCAGTCGAGGTTTTCTTCAAGGACGGCAGCTCGACGGGCAAGGTTTCCATCGATACCCCGCTGGGCCACCGCGACCGCCGCGGGGAGGGCATCCCCGCCCTGCTGGCCAAGTTCGAGGCCGCCATGGCCGGCCAGCTGCCCGCCAAGCGGGTGGGGCAGCTGCTGGAGCTGACAGGCGACACCTCCCGCTTCGAGGCCACCCCCATCCACCGGTTCATGGACCTCTTCACGCCCTGAAAAACTCCGCTTGCTATGCCTCGGGGCCTTTGTTAGATTCCCGTTAACATTCCGGTCGTTAAGGTCTGTCCCACTCCTGCGGCAACGCATCGACCTCACTGGTCCGCACCGTTAGAGCTGTTTCCCCTAAGTAAAAGATTGGAGCAAATCATGAAGAAGAAACTCCTGTGCTGTGCCCTCCTGGGCGCCATGGCGACTGCGACGTCCGCGATGGCTCAGGACTTCGACGATCGCTGGTATGTCTCCGGTGGCATCGGCTACAACTTCCAGGACGATGACCGCGGAACCGAAGACGCCGTTTTCGGCACCATCGGCCTGGGTAAGTTCCTGACCCCGAACTGGTCGCTCGACGTTGAAGCCAACTACCAGAACCCGTCCCTGGGCGGCGGCGACCTGCTGTTCAGCCAGTACGGTCTGTCGGTCGACTCGCGTTACCACTTCCTGCGCGAAGGCAGCAACTGGTGGCCGTACGTCCGCATGGGCCTGGGCTACCAGAAGGCCGAGGAAGAGTTCAACAACTTCCCGAGCCCGAACTCCCCGGGCCAGCGTGAGGATTCCTTCCTCGCCGCCAACCTCGGCGTGGGCCTGCAGGCCGACTACGACCGCTACGCGGTCCGTGGCGAGCTGGGCACCCGCGTTTCCTTCGACGACACCTCGGTCGTTGCCCCGGACTCCAACTCCTTCGGCGACATCCTGGCCTCGGTCACCCTGCTGGTGAAGCTCGGCGACCTGCCGGCCCCGGTCGTGCCGGAAGAGCCGGTCGTGCAGACCACCTGCGCCGACCTGGACGACGACGGTGACGGCGTCAACAACTGCGACGACAAGTGCCCGGGTTCGGTTGCCGGCCAGGCCATCGGTCCGGACGGTTGCCCGGTTCCGCTGACGATCGACCTCAAGGGCGTGAACTTCGACTTCGACAAGTCGACCCTGCGTCCGGACGCGGTTGCGATCCTCGACGAAGCCATCGCCATCCTGCAGAAGTACCCGCAGCTGAAGGTTGAAGTTGCCGGCCACACCGACTCCATCGGTACCGAGCAGTACAACCAGGGTCTGTCGGAGCGTCGCGCCAAGGCCGTGTACGACTACCTGACCAACGCCGGCATCGGCGCTGACCGGCTGTCGGGTCCGAACGGTTACGGCGAGAGCCGTCCGATCGACACCAACGACACCGCCGAAGGCCGTGCGCGCAACCGCCGCACCGAGCTGAACGTGCAGAACTAAGTCATCAGTTCCACGGTGTCACCCGAAGCCCGGCCTCGCGCCGGGCTTCGTTTTTTTCGGGCTTTCGTTCAGCAAACCGCGTTGCGCATGTCGGTCGCGAAGCCTAAGCTCTGCGCAGTCCCGCCCGCCCCCACGGTGAATGATGAAACGCACCCTGCTTTCGCTGATGCTGTCCGTCCCGATGTTCGCCGTCGCCGCAGAGTCGGCGCAGGATGTCGCCCCGGCCCAGGCCACCCTGGCCACCGAGCCGGCCTGTACGCCCGCCGCCACGTCCACCACGTCGGCGCAGGAAGCTCCCGCGGCGCTGCCGTGCGTTGACACCGCGGCCGCCGCGCCGCCGGCCGAACCGGCCTACGTGCCCAAGACCGCGCACGACAATTCGCCGTATCGCTTCGACATGAACCAGAACGGCAAGCGCATGACCGCCGACGAGTTCGACGCCTGGATGCAGGCCAAGGGCATTCGTGTCGCCACCGGCCAGCCGAAGGGAGGCAGCGGCTATCGTTCCGCCACCCAGGGCACGGCCGCCGCCAACCCGGTGACGCCGGCACCCGATACCCGGCCGACGCCGCCGGTGCGCGACGAGGAGTAAGCCGGGCTCAGGCCTTGCGGAAGCGGTAGTGCGCGACCAGCCACTGCCGCCCGTCTTCGTAGCCGAACAGCTCGGCGCAGGCCATCCAGAACATGCGCCAGCGCTGTGACCAGCGCGCGGCGTTTTCGCGGCCGTAGGCCGCCGCCAGAACGTCGAACACTTCGCGCTCGTTGCGGTCCTGGTTTTCCAGCCAGTGGTTGGCCGTGCGCTGGTAATGCGTGCCCGGCAGCAGCCAGCGGTCTTCGATCGCCAGGTCCTGCTGGAAGTGCAGCAGCGTGTCCGCCGACGGCATCAGCCCGCCGG
>TARA_R110002020_G_scaffold90356_24_pt1 | contig 12113 bp, 10 predicted proteins | sample TARA_R110002020 | Tara Oceans TARA_R110002020 (sample SAMEA4396489) | marine metagenome | biome: Westerlies Biome; feature: [MES] marine water layer (ENVO:01000295) within the mesopelagic zone...; material: water (ENVO:00002006), including particulate matter (ENVO:01000060) such...
GGTCACCTATTCGCTGGTCCTGCCGCTGTTGCTGATCGTGATCGTCCTGGGCTCGATCCTGGGCGGGATCGCGACGGCCACGGAAAGCGCGGCGCTTGGCGCGGCAGGCGCTTTGGTGATGACGGCGATGGACCGTCCCGGCGTACCGCGCTGGCGGCTTGCGGTCATGCTGGCGGTCCTGCCGGCCGCCATCGCGCTGGTGCTGGTCAAGTTCGCCGGCGGCGCGCAGGCGGGGCCGCTTGCCGCCGCCTTCGGAACCGTGGCGCTTGTCTTCCTGTGCGTGGGCACGCTGACCGCGCTGGCACAGGAATTGCGGCACGGCGGCGTTTGGGCCGTCTCCGTCGACACTGCCAGCATGGTGGCGATGCTCACGCTGATCGTGCTGGGCGCAACGATGCTGTCGCTGGTCTTCCGGGGCCTGCACGGCGAGGCGATGGTCGAGGATTTCCTGCACGGGCTGCCCGGCGGCAACATGACGGCGGTGCTGGTCGTCATGGCGATCATCTTCCTGCTGGGCTTCGTCATCGAATATGTCGAGATCATCTTCATCGTCGTCCCCATCGCCGGGCCGCCGCTGATGGCCGCGGGCGTCGATCCGGTGTGGTTCGCGATCCTGATCAGCATGAACCTTCAGATCAGCTTCCTGACGCCCCCCTTCGGCTACGCGCTGTTCTACTTCCGCCGGGTGGCCCCGGCTTCCGTGCAGACCATCGACATCTACAGGGGGATCCTGCCGTTCATCCTTCTGCAGATCGTCGCGCTGGCGATCGTCGTGCTGGTTCCCGGCCTCGCGACATGGTTGCCCGACGCGATCTACCACTGAACGGCTCCACCAACAGGGATGAGATAAAATGAAAAGAAGAGCCTTCATCACCGCGGCAGCCACCGCGCCCGCCGCGCTTGCGGCACCGTCCATCGTCAGCGCGCAGGCGCAGCATAACTGGAAACTCGTCACGTCCCTGCCGCGGGGCCTGCCGGGACCGGGGGTTTCGGCGCAACGCTGGGCCGACCGTGTCACCGCGATCACCGAAGGCGCGATCAAGGTCGATGTCTTCGGTGCGGGCGAACTGGTGGCCCCTTTCGCCACGCAGGAAGCCGTGGAAAGCGGCACGGCCGAGGTCTATCACGGCTCGGGCTCGTGGTTCTCGGGCCGTGACACCGCGCACGCGTTCTTTACCGCCGCACCCTTTGGGCTGACGTTCGACGAGATGCACGCGTGGATGTATTACGGTGGCGGGCAGGAGTTGCTGGACGAATTTACCGCGCCGCGGAACCTGAAAGTCTTCATCGGCGGCGGCTCCGGCGTGCAGACGGCGGGCTGGTTCAAGAAACCGATCAATTCGCTGAGTGATCTGCAGGGCCTGAACTTCCGCGCCGCGGGTCTCTACGGAGAGGTCCTGCGCAAGCTGGGCGTGAACCCCACGTCGATTCCCCCCGGGGATATCTTCGCCTCGCTTCAGGCGGGCACGCTGGACGGCGCGGAATGGGTTGGTCCGTCGAACGATCTGGCATTCGGTCTGCCGAATGTAGCGGGCTACATGTATGCGCCGTCGCCCGTCGAGATCTACGGCGGGATCGAATTCGGCATTGGTCTGGATGCCTGGAACGCGCTGACCGACGGCCAACGCGTGATGGTGGAAGCGGTCACGGAAGCCGAGGCGAACCGGTCTTCGGGCGACACCCTTCATGCGCACCTGCAAGCCTACGAGAAGCTGCGCGCCATGCCGGATCTGACCATCGGCACCTTCCCGGACGATGTGTGGGAGGCGATCATCACCGCCTCGCGCGAGGTCATCGACGAGGTCAAGCAGACCAGCGATTTCCATGGACGGTTCGTCACGGCCTATTACGACTACGTCCGGCAGGCGACCGAGTACAAACGCTACTACGATACCGCGTTCCTGATCGAACGGCAGAAGTTCTTCAGCTGAATCGAAACGCCGGCCTGCCTGATGGCGGGCCGGCGTTCCTTTCGGGGGCTATGAAACGACGATCCGGACCAGATCCGTGCGCACGGTCGGAACGCATGGGTCACACCGGTCGCGTTACTCGGCCAGCAGGGCGTCGATCTCGCCCAGCGTTTTTGTATCGGCGTCGATCTGGGCCGTGGTTGCGGCCGCATCCTTCCAGTAGATCACCGCGCCGGTTTCGGCGGCGATCTGCTGGGCCTTGTCGGATTCGATGACCTTCTTGGCGACAACGGCGATCTTCTCGCGCACCTCGGCCGGCGTGTCCTTGTGCACGAAAAGCCCGTTCCACAGGCTGGCAGACAGTTCGGGTGTCAGTTCCTTGATCGTCGGAACATCCGGTGTCAGCGGAATGCGCGTGTCGCCGATGGTGGCCAGGATGGTGACGTCGTCCATGCAGGGCATGACCGATTGCAGGTTGGTGTTGATCACGTCAGCATCGCCCGAGGCCAGCGTGTTGCAATCCAGCGCGTCGAATGCCGTGTCGGAATCATAGGCGAAATCGTTCAGCTTGGCATGGGCCAGCGTGACCTGCGTCGGGATCAGGAACGATCCGAAATGGCCAAGCGCCACCGGGTTTTCCTTGGCGTGCGCGGCCAGGCCTTCCATGTCGGAATAGGGCTGGCTGGCCGACGACACGATGACGAACGGATAGGTCAGGAACGATCCCACCGGCTCGAACGGGTTGGGATCCAGCGCAGGAATGCCGACCAGCGGACCCACCACGGGAATGTCGATCACGAAGGACCCGATGGTGTAGCCGTCCGGCGCCGCATTGGCGACTTCGGCGGCGCCGGGGAACGGGCCGCCGCCGCCGCCGGGCTTGTTCACCACCGCCGCGGGCACATCGTATGTGGCCTGGAATTCATCCGCGATCAGGCGCGTGAACACGTCCTCCAGATCGCCCGGCGGGAACGGCACCACGAATTCCACCGGCTGTTCGGGGTATTCGGCGAAGGCGGCAAACGGCACTGCGGATGCGGTCAGTACCAGCGCGCCGGCTTTTGCGATTGTCGATGTCATTGAAGGCTCCCTGCGTAAGTGTCATTATTCAACACGTTGTATGCAAAAAACATTGAAGCTGTTAATCTAAGCTGTCAACACATAGCTGCGCATGTGTTTCCCGAAGGACTGGAGCGGCACCCATGGGGACGATCACCAAGGCTCTGACATTGCTCAATCACTTCTCGGCCGACCGCGCGGAAATCGGGTTGGCCAGTTTCGTGCGCCTCACAGGGGGCGACAAGGCCACCGTGCGGCGCCACCTCGTGGAATTGCAGGACAATGGATTTCTTGAACAAAATCCCGACAGCCGCCGGTACCGGCTAGGTCCCGCGGTGTTGCGGCTGGCCGCCGTACGCGAACGCAGCTTCCCGATGCGCAGCGTCGTGGCGCCCATTGTCGACGAGATGTCGGCGGCACTTGGGGAACTGGTGCACGCCGCCGTCCTACAGGGCGACATGATGTCGACGGTCTATTTCGCGGACCCGAAGATACACGGCACCCACGTGATCTTCGACGAATCAGAGATGCTGCCATTGCACGCCACCGCCTCGGGTCTGGCGATGCTGGCTTTCGGGCCGGAAGGCACAACCGACTACGCGATCGCGCAGGACAGGCTGTCCTATGCGCCCAATACTGTGATCGCGAAGTCCGACCTGCTGCACCTTGTCCGCCAGACCCGCGCGCAGGGCTTCAGCTTTGCCGACCAGTTCTTCACGCTCGACATCCAGTCCATCGGAATGCCCTTCTTCGGGATCGACGGCGCGGCAGTCGGCACGCTGGCCGTCCCGGTCCCGCAGGCGCGGATGACGGCCGGTCTGCGCGACGATATCATCGAGCACCTGGCCAACGGCTGCGCCGCCATAACCCGCTCGCTGGGCGGCGAGATGCCGGCCATCTGCAAGCCCGGACGCCCCCGCACGGAGACCATTTCATGACACGCACGACGCAACAGCTCCTGGCCGACCGCACGCGGCTGCTGGGGCCTAACGTTTCCACCTTCTACGACGATCCGGTGCATTTCGTGAAAGGCGAAGGCGTCTGGCTGTGGGATGCCGACGGGCGCAAGTACCTGGATTGCTACAACAACGTGCCCGTAGTGGGGCACTGCAACCCGAGGGTGGTCGAGGCGATTGCCACGCAGGCCGCCACGCTGAACACGCACACAAGATATCTGCACGACACGATTCTGGATTATGTCGAGGCGCTGACCGAAACGCTTGACAACAGCCTGAACACCGCGATCCTGACGTGCACGGGGTCCGAGGCCAACGATGTCGCCTTGCGGATGGCCGAGGCGGTGACCGGCAAACGCGGCATCATCGCGACAGACGCCACCTACCATGGCAACACGGCGCTCGTCAGCCAGCTGAGCAAGTCGAACGTGCCCACCGTGGGCTTCGGGCTGGAACAGTATTTCCGCTTCGTCGATGCGCCCGACAGCTACCGCAATCCCGATCCGGACGGAACGAAATTTGCCGCCGCCGTGGCCGAACAGATCGCGGCGCACGAGGCGTCGGGCACCGGGTTCGCCGCGTTGGTGGTCTGCCCGTACTTCCTGAACGAAGGCTTCCCGAACCATCCCGACGGCTGGCTGAAGGCCACGGCCGAGGTGGTCCGCAAGGCCGGGGGGCTTCTGATCTGTGACGAGGTGCAATCGGGCTTCGGCCGCACCGGCACCCATATGTGGGCGCACGAGAAGATGGGCGTGGTGCCCGACATCATGACGCTGGGCAAGCCCATGGCCAATGGCCACCCGGTGGGCGGCGTGGTGACAGGCGCCGATACGATGGCCGCGTTCCGGTCGGGTTATCGCTATTTCAACACCTTCGGCGGCAACCCGGTGAGCAGCGCGGCAGCTTTGGCCGTGCTCAGGGAAATCCAGGAGCGGTCGCTGGTGGAAAACGCCCGCGTCGTGGGCGCGCACGCGCAGGTCCGCCTTCGGGACCTGATGGACCGCTACGACTGCATCGGCGACGTGCGCGGCTCGGGGCTGGTTTTCGGTGCGGAAATGGTGACCGACCGCGCCACGAAGGAACCGGCCAGCGCCTATACAGACCGTCTGATCAACGCGATGCGCCACGAAGGCTTCATCCTGTCCAAGCTGGGCCGGCACAAGAACGCGCTGAAGATCCGGCCGCCGCTGGTGTTCTCGATCGACAACGCCGACATGCTGTTCGATGCGCTGGACAAGGTGCTGCGGGACACGCCCCTGACATGAGCGCGACCGTCGAAAAGGCGCTGCATCTGTGGGGGATGGAGGGCGCCGAGTACACCCTGTTCGCCGCGCGCGAAAACGCGGTGCACCGGGTGCGGCAGGGCGGGCAGGCCTTTGCGCTGAGGCTGCATCGTGAGGGCTACCGGACGGATGCGGAACTGACCTCGGAACTTGCGATGATGGAGGCGGCGGGGCAGGCGGGGCTACAGGTGCCTGCACCCTGCGTCTCGGCGGAGGGGGCGTTCCTGCATGTCGTCGACGGTATCCAGATCGACCTGCTGACATGGCTGGCCGGCGCGCCCGTGGGCAAGTCGGGTGAACCTCTGCCCCCCGCGCGCGGGGCTAATCTGTTTCACGATTTGGGCCGGGAAATGGCCCGGCTGCATGGCGCATGGGACGGCTGGGCGCGGCCCGATGGGTTCGACCGCTGCGCGTGGGATCGCGCGGGGCTGTTGGGCGCGGCGCCAGTCTGGGGCCGCTTCTGGGACAATCCGACCTTGGACGCAGGGGACTGCGCCCTGTTCACCCGGCTGCGAGAGGTCGCCGATGCCGATCTCTCCCGACGCGAGGCCGGGCTGGACTATGGTCTGATCCACGCCGACCTGGTGCGCGAGAACGTGATGGTCGATGGCGACCGCGTCCAGTTGATCGACTTCGACGATGCGGGGTTCGGCTTCAGGCTGTTCGACGTGGCGACCACGCTGCTGAAGAACATGAATGAACCCAACTACCCCGAACTGAAAGCGGCTCTGCTGACCGGCTACCGCTCGATCCGGGCGCTGGATACCGATGCACTGGACCTGTTCATGGTGCTGCGCTCGGCCACCTATGTGGGCTGGATCATGACGAAGCTGGACGAAGACGGCGCCGCGGCCCGAAATGCGCGGTTCGTCTCGACGACGCGGCAGCTGGCGCAGGACTATCTGACCGGGGAAGGAGCAACCCCATGACCCGTTTCCAAGGCAAGACCGCGATCATCACCGGCGCCGGGACCGGCATCGGTGCCGCCATCGCCGACCGTTTCGCGGCCGAAGGCGGCAACGTCATCCTGACCGGCCGTCGTCCCGGACCCATCACGGCAGTGGCCGGCCGGTGCGGCGGCGTTGCGGTGGCGGGGGATGCGTCCTCCTCGGAGCATATGGCGACGTTGGTGGCGTTGGCGAAGGAACGCTTCGGTGGGCTCGACATCATGGTCTGCAACGCCGGGGGCTTCGGTTTCGGCACGTTGACCGAAACCGGCGAGGAAGACTGGGGCAATGCCGTTCAGGCCAACCTCACCACCGCTTACGCGGCCGCGCGGGCGGCGCTTCCGGCACTGGTCGAACGGCAGGGCAACGTGCTGATGATGGCCTCGATCGCGGGGCTGGCGGCGGGACCCGAGGCGTGCGGCTATGTCACCATGAAACATGGGTTGCTAGGCCTGACCAAGTCCATCGCTCGCGATTTCGGGCCTAAGGGCGTGCGGTGCAACGCGATCTGCCCCGGCTGGGTGCGAACCGAAATGGCCGACATGGAAATGGCCGAGCTGATGGAGCGCAAGGGGCTGGACACGGTGGAAGCGGCCTATGCCCTGGTAACCCGCGATGTCCCCCTGCGCCGCCCGGCCGAAGCGGCGGACGTGGCAGCGGCGGCCGCGTTCCTGTGTTCGGACGAGGCGAAGATGATCACCGGCAGCATCCTGACGGTCGATGGTGGCGCGACCATCGTTGACGTTCCGACGCTGGCGTTCTGAAGCGGGCGAATTGTCCGACGGACAATGCCCGCGGTCTTTGGTATTTCTTGCGGTCAGGGCAGTGTTGCAAGGAAGGCCGGGCCATGACGATCACACGGCAGGAAGAACTGGACCGGCTGAAAGAGATCGGCCGCATCGTTGCCAACACAATGCACGCCATGGCCAAGGCGATGGAGCCCGGCATGACGACCCGCGAGCTGGACGAGATCGGCAGCGTGCTGCTCGAGACCGAGGGCGCCGTGTCGGCCCCGAAATCCACCTACGGTTTCCCGGGCGCGACCTGCATCAGCGTGAACGAGGAGATCGCCCACGGCATCCCCGGCGACCGGGCGATCCGGGCTGGTGATCTCGTCAACATCGACGTGTCGGCGTCGAAGGACGGCTATTTCGCAGATACAGGCGCCACGTTTCGCGTGGGCTCCGTGCATCCGACGCTTGATCGCCTGTGCCGCGACGGGAAACGCGCGATGGAGATCGGGGTTGCACAGGTGCGCGGCGGCCAGCCGCTGGCCGGCATCGGGAATGCCGTCGGGCGTTTCGCGTCGGACCGCGGCTACACGCTGATCCGCAATCTTGCCAGCCACGGCATCGGCCGGTCGCTGCACGAATACCCGCAGGAGATCGCGACCTGGCCCACGCGCAAGGACAGGCGGCGCATCGACAAGGGGCTGGTGCTGACCGTCGAGCCGTTCCTGTCCACCGGCGGTGTGTGGGCTGCACAGGGCGACGATGGCTGGACGCTTTACAGCGAACCGTCTGCTCCGGTGGTACAGTACGAACATACGGTCGTGGCGACGGACAGCGAGGCGATCATTTTGACGATGCCCGGCTAGGGCGCCAACGGCCCTTCGGGCCGCCGTTACAATTCGCAAGATTCTGGCAATCGTCAGGAAAAAGTTGACGCCGACGGTACAGGTCGCTTCAGTTGGGACGGACGAAAGAATTCCGGCCAACGGATGTGTCAGGCGGGCCGAAGGTCCCGCAGGGAGGAACTACATGGCTCAGTCGCAAGGCGGCGCTTCGGCGCTGCTCTCCTTGCCTGCGTTGCTGAATCGCAATGCGACCCAGTTCGGGACCAAGCCCGCCTTCCGCGAGAAGGAATTCGGCATCTGGCAAACCTGGACATGGGCCGATGTCGAACGGGAGGTCGAGGCGCTGGCGCTTGGCCTCATCCAGATGGGCGTGGGCAAGGGCGACTTTGTCGCCATCATCGGGCGCAACCGGCCGCACCTGTATTGGGCCGTCGTGGCGATCGAACGGGCGGGGGCCATTCCCGTGCCGCTCTACCAGGACTCCGGCGCCGAGGAGATGGCCTATGTGCTGGATCATTGCGGCGCCAAGGTCGTCGTGGCCAGCGATCAGGAGCAGGTCGACAAGGTCTTCGAGATTCAAGGAAAACTGCACCAGTTCGAACACCTGATCTATCTCGATCCCCGCGGCCTGCGGAAATACGACCATTCGCATCTGCACCGGTTCAGCGACGTGCAGGAGAAGGGCCGCGCCGCCCGTGACGACCTGATCCGCGAACTGGAGGCGCGGACCGCTGCGCTGACCTACGACGATCCGTGCGTGATGCTCTACACGTCGGGGACGACAGGCAAGCCCAAGGGCGTGGTGCTGTCGAACCGCAACATCATCGAAAGCTCGAAAGCCTCGTCCGAATTCGACAAGCTGACCAAGGACGAGGAAATACTCGCCTACCTGCCGATGGCATGGGTGGGGGATTTCATCTTCTCGGTGGGGCAGGCGTACTGGAACGGGTTCTGCGTGAACTGTCCGGAAAGCCCCGAGACGATGTACGAGAACCTGCACGAGATTGCGCCCACGTACTTCTTTGCGCCGCCGCGCTATTTCGAGGAGCGGATCACCATCCTGACGATCCGGATGGAAGATGCCGGGCGACTGAAACACTGGCTGTTCAAGCGATTCATGGAACTGGGCCGCAAGGTTGGCCCGCAACTGCTCGACGGCAAAACCGTGAGCGCGTGGGACAGGTTCCTTTACGGGCTGGGCAACATCCTCGTCTATTCACCGATTCGAAATCGCGCGGGCATGAGCCGTGTGCGCGTGGGCTACACCGCGGGCGAAGCGATCGGGCCCGAGATATTCGACTTCTGGCGCTCATTGGGCATCAACCTGAAGCAGCTTTACGGGCAGACCGAGGCATCGGTCTTCATCACCCAGCAGCCCGACAATGAGGTCCGCGCCGACACGGTGGGTGTGCCGAGCCCGGGGGTGGAACTGCGCATCGACGAGACGGGAGAGGTCTTCTACCGCTCGCCCGGGGTGTTCGTGGAATACTACAAGAACCCCGAAAGCACGGCGTCGACCAAGGATGCCGAAGGCTGGGTGGCGACGGGGGATGCCGGGTTTATCGAGGACGGGACCGGCCATCTGCGGATCATCGACCGCGCGAAAGACGTGGGCAAGATGGCCGACGGTGCAATGTTCGCGCCGAAATATGTCGAGAACAAGCTGAAGTTCTATCCCAATATCCTGGAAGCGGTCCTGTTCGGGAACGAGCGGACGGAATGTGTGGCCTTCATCAACATCGACCTGACGGCGGTGGGGAACTGGGCGGAACGGAACAACATCGCCTATTCGTCGTACCAGGAACTGGCGGGCCACCCGCAGGTGATGGAGACGGTGCAGGCCCATGTCGAGGAAGTGAACAAGTCGGTGGCCGAAGATGACATGCTGTCGGGCTGCCAGATCCACCGGTTCGTGATCCTGCACAAGGAACTGGATGCTGACGATGGCGAACTGACCCGCACACGGAAGGTGCGCCGGCGGATCATCGAGGAGAAATACGCCGATATCGTCGTCGCGCTTTACGATGGGTCGAAGGAGATCGCGACGAAGACGGAAGTAACGTACGAGGACGGACGCAAGGGATCGATCAGCGCGGTGCTGGAGATCCGGGATGCGGCCGTCGTGCCGGTGGTGCCGCAGAAGGTTGCCGCGGAATGACGGGTGACGTGCGCCTGCGGCGACACCCCACCCGCCATCCCGCAGGGGCGATGGTGATGGCGCTGGCCGTGATGGCTTCACCCGCCGTTGCGGGCTTTGCCGAGGACTGGACCGGGGCCGCGACCCGGTGTTTCGAGGCCGTGGACGAGGGCCGGGCGCTGGCGACCGACGGGTACTCTCTGGTCGACGGCGAGGCCGGGGGCGACTGGGCGGACCGGATCTGGCGCAAGGGCGGCGTGGCGATTGTGCAGCGGGTGCTGGAGGCCGGCGGGTCGGTTGACCCACGGGTCTGCGACGTGCGGAACATCGAATACCTGTCACTGGGCAGCATTGCGGCCGTGACCGGGGCTTACGCCGATATGCTGGGGCGGTTGACCGGGGACCGGGGCTATGTCCAGCGGCAGTTCCCGCCCGGCTATCGCAAGGGCAACGGGATGGTGTCGGAGCTGCGATCAAGCCAGCCGGGGCCGCGCGGGTGCCGGGTGGCGGTGAGTTTCGTCACCGCGCCGGCGGATGGCCTTGTGATCTTCTCGGTCAGTGAAATCGGACGGCAGCCGTGCGGGGCGCTGCCAGCGGAGGGGAGCGCGGGATGAAGGACACCGACGGGAGCTACATCACCGAGGACGGCCGCAAGATTGGCGGCGTGGTGATGGAAATGAAGAACATCACCCTCAAATTCGGCGGGGTGAACGCGATTTCCGACATCTCGTTCGACATCCGCGAGGGCGAGATCCGCGCGATCATCGGGCCGAACGGCGCCGGCAAGTCTTCGATGCTGAACGTGATCTCGGGCTTCTACATCCCGCAGGAGGGCGAAGTCTGGTTTCATGGCAAGCCGCGCCCGCAGATGAAGCCCTACGAGGTCGCGCGCCAAGGCATTGCGCGGACGTTCCAGAACATCGCCCTGTTCGAGGGCATGAGCGTTCTGGACAACGTGATGACCGGCCGGCTGACCCACATGAAATCGGGCCTGTTCGCACAGGCGATCTGGAAAGGCCGGGCCGAAAAGGAGGAGATCGCCAACCGCGAGATCGTGGAGAAGGTGATCGACTTCCTTGAAATTCAGGCGATCCGAAAGACGCCGGTCGCCGGGTTGCCGTACGGCCTGAAAAAACGGGTCGAACTGGCGCGCGCGCTGGCGGCAGAACCCAGGCTTCTGCTGCTGGACGAGCCCATGGCCGGCATGAACGTCGAGGAGAAGGAGGACATGTGCCGCTTCATCCTGGACGTGAACGACGAATTCGGGACCACCATCGCCCTGATCGAACACGACATGGGCGTGGTGATGGATCTGTCGGACCGGGTGGTCGTGATGGATTACGGCAAGAAGATCGGGGACGGCACACCGGAAGAGGTGCGCGCGAACCAGGAAGTCATCGACGCGTATCTTGGTGTGCAGCACTAGGCGGCCGAAAAGGGAAGAAACAGGCATGTTCAACGAGATTTTCATCGCGCCCTTTGCCGACATGATCGCGGCGCCCGATTTCCTGCTGCAGGTGCTGTGGGAGGGGCTGGTTTCGGGCATCCTCTATGCGCTGATCGCGCTGGGCTTCGTTCTGATTTTCCGGTCCTCCCGGATCTTCAACTTCGCGCAGGGCATCATGGTCGTCTTCGCGGCGCTGACGCTGGTGGGCCTGCATGCGATGGGCGTGCCCGCGTGGATCTGCGTGCTGCTGACGCTGGGCGTTATGTTCGTGCTGGCCGTCGTGATCGAACGGGTGGTGCTGCGGCCCCTTGTGGGCCAGCCCGACATCATCCTGTTCATGGCCACCATCGGCATCACGCTGTTCCTGATCGGGTTCGGAGAGGTCATCTTCGGCGGCGAGAACAAGGTGATGATCACCGAGGAACTGGGTATTCCAACCGGCTCCGTCCTGCTGGAGCCGTTCGGGGGCCTGCTGATCCTTGAACAGAAGGACATCACGGCGGTCGTGGTTGCGGCCCTGCTGGTCGTCGCGCTGCTGGTTTTCCTGAACTACACCCGCATGGGGCGCGCGATCCGTGCGCTGGGGGACGACAGCCAGGCGGCGCTGTCGGTCGGCATCTCGATCCAGACGATCTGGGTGCTGGTGTGGTTCATCGCGGGCATCATCGCGCTGGTCACCGGCATTGCCTGGGGCGCCCGCGCAGGCGTGTCCTTTGCGCTGGAGGTGATCGCCTACAAGGCGCTGCCGGTTCTTATGCTGGGCGGGCTGGAAAGCATCGCGGGCGCCATCATCGGCGG
>TARA_R110002020_G_scaffold135568_2_pt1 | contig 12112 bp, 15 predicted proteins | sample TARA_R110002020 | Tara Oceans TARA_R110002020 (sample SAMEA4396489) | marine metagenome | biome: Westerlies Biome; feature: [MES] marine water layer (ENVO:01000295) within the mesopelagic zone...; material: water (ENVO:00002006), including particulate matter (ENVO:01000060) such...
TGTAGCCGCAATGGCATTGGGAAGCATGACAGCATTTGCACAGGAAACAGGGGTACCACAGGACGATGCCACACAGGCCACTACCCAAGAGGCGACCCAAGACAATTTTACAGAGATAGAATCCAGTGAACTGCCAGAGGCCATTACCGCTGCGGTATCACAGAACTATCCAACCGCCACTATCAATAAGGCGAGTGTAAACGAGGCCGAGCAGTACAAATTGGAAGTTGCGTTGGAAGATGGTACCCAAGGTGTATTGTATGCCGATAAAGACGGGAAGTGGATCGATATGTAATCCATACCCTCAACCTAAAAAAAGACCGCACTAGCGGTCTTTTTTTGTGGGTAGACTTTCCAAACCATAGAAGTGCCAAGGGGAAGGGAGGCCATAACGGGGAGGCATCCCGATTTGGCTAATAGAGGCTGATATCCTCAGGAGCTTCTTGAAACACTACTTAAACCCCTAATGAGCAATAAAGAACACATTAGATTTTTGTTCGTTATGAAATTAGCCCAAGGATTTTTCGGATGGCAGGGAGACCTCAAAGTTGTAAATGGATTTACAAATAATACTGTGCCCAATCTTCAGAACATGAAAAAGGAATGGGAGCATTTTTCAGGATTCAACGAAAATGAGCCTTACTTGTTTAGAAAAAATATGCGAAATGGAGCAGAATTACCAAGGTGCTGAAAACAACGCTTAAGATCAACAGGTTGAATGTAGTCAAAGATTTTAATTGGGCCAATACAGCACCATTGAACGCCATACATAAAATGGTCACCAGAAAAAGCAATGTCATTTTAATGGACATGGTCATTTCCCCTATTAAAAGAACCATCGCTGCCACCGAGCCCAAACAGCTTTGACCTATAATAGCAATGGAGGAATAGCCCATCTGTCCTTTCTTGAACTCCCCGGACAGGCGTTTGTGAAGGCTGGAGATAAAAAATTTTTTTTCTTTATTTCCAAAAAGGGTCTTCGGTAGTGTCATTGAATTTTTCATTATTATGGTGTTTTGTTATGATATTTAATTGTGCATCATTGGCCAATCGCTGGATTCCATTGAAAAGTTGGCGTTCCTCAAACCGTATGTGCTGTTCCAGTTCTTCTTCGATCTGTCCCAAGGTTTTTATACCATGATCTGTTGAAGTGAACAATCTTGTCAATCTTCGATGGTCGGCAAGAGCCTTTTTCACCCATGGATGATCATGGCCCATTATGGGGAAGATGTAGTTTTCCTCCAACTTGAAATGGGCGCACAGATAGGCATCGTAAAACCAGTCCACATAAGATTTTATTCGCTCGGGTGAAATCTTTTTCGCAAGCCCGGTACGTATTTTCCAACAAAGGAGCAGGCCATGGTGATGTTCACGGCTTACTCCCTGAATGGCCATGTGTCTTTTTATCGGGGTACCCATATTGGTCTCAGTTATTGAACAGTTTGTTTTCCAATAGTTCCGCTTTGGGGAACAGGATGTTGTTCTCCAAATGGATATGGCTGTGCAGATCTTCTTCAAATTCCCGTAAGAGGGAGAAGGTGACCTTATAAGTTGTACAAGCTTCCGAGGGGGGCGTATAATCATTGCTCAGGTCCGCAATTTTACGGAACCGCTCCCCTTCATTGTCATGCTCTTTCATCATCATTTGGATAGGGTTCCGAACCGTTCCAAAATGAGGTCGTTCCAAGGGTTTGTCATGCTGGGTACCATCCACCATTTTACGTATCCAGGGGAAGAGCAGCAATTCCTCTTTTTTCATATGCATGGACAGTTCCCCTGCTGTGGCGCTGAAGTGGTCAAAAATATCCAATAATTCAGGATGCGCGTTGCCATGTACACTGCACAGTTTGTTCAAATATTCCATCAGGAGCGGTATCTGTTCCTCCACATAGCGATGGTGCTTTTTTTCGATGTAGTCCGCCAAAAGGTCCAAAGGCCAGCTTTTGAAATCGGGCTGTTCACCTTGAACAATTTTTTGCACTTCATCCAGTTCCTCCAACAGGGTTTCCAGATTCAGTCCCTTTTTTTCCGTAACCTCCTGCAGGGTACGATTGCCTTTGCAACAAAAGTCGATCTTATGGTTTCTGAATACTTGGGCGGTACGGTAATCCTCTGCAACCATTTGGCCCACTGTTTTTTCCAATGTTTGGTTCATGATATTGATTTTTATGTTATGCATTAATCGGACAAAAATATCCGAAATAAGGTTAAATTTTTTTTATCGTTTCAAATAGGTCAGGCCCACTTCCAATCCCATGGCCAGTTCGTACAAACTGGTACGCTCTAACATTTTCCTCAAATCGTTCCTGATGTCCACAAACTTATCGTGCAAAGGGCAGGGTTTGTTGGCGTTACATTCCTTCAGCCCAAGACCGCAGCCCATATAGATGCCATCTCCATCGATGGCATGGACAATCATGCCCAATTTTACGGTGTCCATGTCGTTGCGTTCAATTTCAAACCCACCAGATGGTCCTTTTACCGAATGGATGATCTTGTTTTTTGAGAGCTGTTGTAGAATTTTGGCAGTGAACGCAATGGGAGAATCGATATCTTCGGCAATTTCGGTCACATTGACCCGTCTTCCATTCAAGGATTGCAGCGCAATATAGACCGCTGCCCTAATTCCATACTCACAGGCTTTTGAAAACATTTTGTGAATTTATACAATGTAAAGATACTTAAAAAACTTAATTCGGACAAAATTATCCTTTATTATTTACGAGGTTTATTTCTGACCACTCAGGATTGGGTTACAGGGTCCATGGAAAATCTATTTCGGGACACGGTTGTGAAGATACATGGCTAAAATACCGATCGGGATGAGCAGACTGGCCATGGCCAAAAGTTTTGCGTGTCCCTCAAAGATCCTCACCTCTTGCCAAGCAGCAAGCCCTTTGTAAAAAATAAGGAATTCAGTGATAAGAAACCCCGAAAAATACCCAAGATAGGCCTTTCCCGTTAGTCGCAACAGGCCGAAAAGGGACATCAGGAAAAATCGTCCGATACTGATGACCCCCAAAAAGGTCATATGCAGATAGCCTATTGTAAGGTCTAGGTAAATGGTCGCCATGTTGGCAAAATATGGAAGGGAAATCAACAGTTGCAATGCCATTTTAGCCAATCCCAACATAACCACCGTCCCGAGAAGCAGGTACTGCATTTTTGAAAGGGACAGCCTTACGACACCATTTTTGGAAATGGTCCCTAAGAGCACAAAGGCATAGAGCTGCACCACGGCGCCGATTCCGGCAATCATATATATCAATGTAGAAGGTTGCGTCCAAAGAACGGACAAGAAAAAGGTGAGCACAACACCTATGTTAAGCAGCCAAAAAAAATATTTGAATTTTTTTTGGGGAACAACCATACCATTTTGTTCGAGGGCAAATAAAAATAACCCTGTCAAAGCCAAGATCATCCAGCCGTTGTACTGAAAATGAAGGTAAAAATAGATTGCCAGTCGATACCAGATGGATTGAGCACCGACACTGTTCATGATAGCACCCAAGGCCCATGGCCCCACACTGGAGATGACCATATACCACAGTGCGGCCTTTATACATAGCAGAGACCTACTGTGCCTGTATTGTGGATCGATGCTTTTGAGGAAATGATGGAAAAATACGTAGGACATGATCAAAAAAAGGGTGGAAAAGATAATGGAGAAGAGGGCATATCCTTGAAAAGGGAAGGTAAATAACATGCCGATCAAAGTGCCTTGGGTACACCAAAAAACGCGTTTGTAACTTATACTGGCAGTATCCTTATCCGTAAAACAATAATGCAGCAAAGTGGTCAGAGCCACATATGCCCATCCAAGCAATGCAATGTGTGAATGGGCATGGACAACAAACCTGTAGTTCAAATTAAAGGAGAAAGTAGGGTAGGAGCGTAGCAGCACGCCCAATAGGGCAGCCACAAGAAAGTAGACGATGGCAATTAAGCTATGCGATTGGTACAATTTATGTTTCATCTTTACTCCGTTCCTGATCAGAAATCTTTTTTTCTTGCCTTATGGTCCAACGCCAAGATAGGCAGGATGGTCCATAATATAAGTATCGCTATGGAAATTAGAAAACCTATATCGGTCCCAAAAAACTTTTTAAAAATGGCTCCCGTATACCCCAGAAGTGCCGAGATATCCAATTTAAGGAGAATCAATATGCGGGAAAGATCAATTGGATTTAGCGCAGTGGCCACCAAGGAAAAGGTATCCAGCGGATACTCCTCAAACACAATAAGTGACATTAGGAACAGTCCATCATATACTACGGCCAAGAAAAGCCAAAGCAATACGGCGTAGCCGAACCCTTTGATCTTGTTCTCGTTGAATATGGCAATGACAAAGGAAAGCCCCACAAAGATCAGGGTCAAAAAAGCTCCGGTCACCAGCAATAGGGAAAAGTCAAAGATGGCATTGCTCCTAAATAGTCCGTAAAGGACAAAGGGAATGCCCAAGCCCAGCACAAGGCTCAGGGTCAGCGAACCGGCCACACCAAAATACTGTCCCAAAAAAATGGAACTTCGCTTAATAGGCTGTGCCAATAGGAGTTCTGTAAATTCCCGGGAATTGTAATAGTACATCACCCCGAAAATCGTGCCTATCAGCGGAACCAGCACTATGATGACGTTCATGAGGGTGATGACGGCCTTGGAAACATCGTTGTTCAGGAACAACAGTACAAACCCAAACGCAAGGTAAAACAGAAAATACACGTAGCTCCAACGGCTGCGGATAAGGTCATAAAAACTGTATTTAAGAATCTTTAGCATGGCTTCCCGTGGTTGTTATGGCCGCAATGGCGTGTTCAAAATTGGTTTGTCCCGTTTGTTCCATAAGTGCTCCTACGCTTCCTTTAAAATAGACATTACCTTCCAAAAGGTAGAGGATTTCATCGGCCATTTCCTCCACAAATTGCATGATGTGCGAGGTGATCAAAATGGTCTTGCCACGTGCTTTTTCTTGATGGATCAGTTCCTTTAAACAGATCATGGCCTTGGGATCTAGTCCTGTAGTCGGTTCATCAAGGATGATCAAGGGGGTATCGAACATAAAGGTCAGGACAATGTTCACCTTCTGTTTGGTACCGCCGGAGAGAGAGGACAATTTTTTGTTCAGATATGTTTTAAGGCCAAAAAGCTCTATGAGCTCTTGCTCGGTACTGGGACTGTTACGAAGGTCCTTGATCATATGTATCAATTCCTTCACCTTGATGTTTGGGGGAAAGTTGGCAATCTGGGGGAGGTAATCTATTTTCTTGCGATACTTCCAATCTTTTTTAATGGAACGTTCCATCACATGGATCTGGCCCTTATCGGGAATCACCATGCCCAGAATACTCTTGATCAATGTGGTCTTGCCAGAACCGTTGGGACCGAGGACGGCATAGATCCTGCTGTTGGCTATCTCCAGGTCAATTCCCTTCAATACTTGGTTCTTGCCAAATTGTTTGTGAAGGTTGCTTATTTGTATCGTCATGGTCGTATTTGCATTAAGGGTCGGGCATCTTTTAAGTTATCGGGCGTAAAAACGGGGGAGACCCGCTCGGAAAAATCAATAATATCCATGAACAGGCTCCGCAACAGCACAATGGTTTCAGGAGTGCGATTTACCACATAGGAAAATAACTTGACAGGACGATAGGGCACATCGCCAATTCCATCCTTGTCCAGATCGTAACCGGTATAACTGCTCCAAAAATTCCCCTTGAATACATTCTCGTTCAATTTACTGTTGTAGGAGATGTCAAAGGAGTTGTACAAAAAATTATTGCCCTTGAAACTATTGGTATAGCAGGCCCCAATGACCCTAATGGCCCAACCGTTCCCCACAAAGTCGTTATTGGTGTACTTGATCCGGTTGGATCCATCGATATTGATACCGATGGTGTTTTCTTCAAAAATATTGCCGACAATTTCCGCATCGGTAATCTCTTTCAGCAACATGCCATAGGATGAAGTTCCCCAATTTTTTCGGAAGATATTGTCCTTCATGATGATGAACTTGGAGAACATGACCGCAACACCGGCCCCATTATTTTCAAAAGTGTTATGGGTATAGACATCATTATCGGAAAACATAAAATGCAATCCGTACCGGAGATTCCGAGTACTTACGTTCTCCGTGATGGTGATTTGGTCGGAAAATTCGAGATAGATACCGTCCCTGGTGCCCTGAACATGGTTTTTGCTCACTTCTATATCCGAGGAATACCACAATTGGATACCATTCCCCGAGTTGTACTCGTCCTTGGCATCCCCGATGATCCTATTGTGGTACACCTTGCCATGTGAGGATTTTTCCAGATAGATTCCAAAGAACAATTTTTCAAGCACCATATTTTGGATGAGAAAATTTCTGCTCCGCACTACCCTTATGGCAGCATTGTCCTTTGTATAGCTGACCCCTACATTAATGATGAACAACCCGTCCAATGTAACATTGTCCGATGTAACCCTAAAGATCTCCCCTTTTTTTTCGCCATCAACAATGGGATAATCGATACCTTTAATGGTCAATGGTTTGTCCACTAAGATCTCAAATTCCCTGTAGGTAGCTTTTTGGATCAATAAGGTGTCGTTGGCATTGGCAAGAGTTATGGTCTTTTTGATCGAACTGTGCTCGCAGTCCGGGCATACCATCCAAGTTTTTCCTTGGACGATCTGCACGACCATTAACAGCATGCATCCTAAAATAAAATCCATATTTGTTTTGTAGATTATCATAATATACCGCCACTTCGTACGCTAAATCCCACCAACACAAACAAAACCGCAATGGCGGTGACCCCAATGATATGCCATGCCAATGGACGGAGTTTCTTTTGGGGTATCAGGAAAAATCGGGCATGGATAGCCAATGCGACCGTGATCAATAGCAAGATCAACTTTAGGGCAATATGTCTTGTATAGTGGTCCATCGTATCCAATTTAAAAAATGAAGGGGAATAGACCGTGGCCATATAAACCCCTGTGATGACCAAAATTAGCAGGGAATGGATCCCGATACGTTCATACCTTTGTTCAAATTGGACGATCAAGTTAAAATCTTCGTATCGCAAGGCCTTGGGCAAAAAACCTAGGGCGAGTATCAAATGTCCTCCCGTCCATACCATGGCCGCCAACAAATGTATAAATATAATAGCCTTGGGTACCATGCCGTTCACCGTATGATTAGGAATTTTGTATCCTCAGTGGCCATTACCCAATGTTCCGTTTCCTTGGAAAACCGCAAATGTTGTTTTGCCGTTAAGGTTATGATCTGGTTCTCGATATGAAAATACATAGATCCTTCCAGAACCACCAAATGTACATCCTTTGGGGAACTATGCTTTGGGAATACTGCATTTTTGGCCAAACTGATGCTCAAGATTTCCAAGGATGGTGTTTTTGCCAATTGCGCTACTTTTAGGTCTTCGAAGGGTTGTTCTGCAATGGTGTTGTCAATATCTATCACGTACATGTTCTTTGGGTTAAATGTGTTATTTGTATTGTTGTTTCAGTTGGTTCCAAGATAATAGTTCCCCATCGTTTGTATCGCGAACATTTTGGGCCTTTTCCCCATCAGAGAATGCACTGAGGAAGGCGCCCATGGGACTGGGGATGCTCTCACTGATCAGATACGTGGCCTTAGTGGCATCCACCAAAGTTCCGGGTTGATCAAAATCATTCACCATGTACAGTGCCATGGACGGTTCATCTTCATCCTTTAACCGGTTCATCATACATTCAATAGCATCAAAATTGAAGACCTTGCCTTTTTTGTTGACCAGTTGTGCGGCATGCTGCTTGTCCACAATGGTCATGCGACAGAAATGACAGGGTACATGCCCATATTCAATGGGTCTTGGACGAACGGAACATCCAGTGGCAATGCCGATGCCGATGGCTATTATTTTAAGGGCAATACTTTTTTTCATGTGTAAAAAGTTATGGTTGTTTTGTATTTCTCCAACCCAAATAAGTGGCTACCAGTGTCAATACCATACCGACAAACATGAACCAAGCGCCAGGACCTGGTAAAGAGGTGACATCAAAGTTGAGCATTTTTACATGTCCGAGCAATGGAGGCTTATAGGTCATGGGGGTCCCATCCGGGTGGGTCAGTTTCATAATGGCATTGGGATCCAAATTGGTGCCGTAGTCAATCATCCATTCATTGAAATCATACATGCCCAAAACGCCCAAAACGGCCATGAACGTGAACCATCCAAGGAACAATTTATAGCTCACCATATTAAAGAACCCCACTATACCAATGGATACCCCTACAGCCACCATGATTCCAATAACGATTGGGAAAGTGCCAAATTCCCACATTTCTCCGGCCTTTGGAAGGGTCTGCATGCCGATGTAATGGTTCAGACCATCAATGTTCTGAATGTCGAATTCGTTTACACCTTTGAGCCCACTGATATATATGTCAATCCCCAGTTTATCGGGGTATTGGGGCGCACCCAACATGATGTTCCATAAAGGAAAGATGTACAATCCCAATAAGAAGAGCGGACCTACGATCATTAATATAGTAGCCTTTTTCATTTTGTTCTATTTAAGGATTACAAATTGAAAGTGGTTTTTTGGTCGATCACCTTTGTTTCGGTTCGTAACAACGCGGGCAGGTCGTGGACACAGCCCGCGTTGTTTTAATATGATTGCAAAGAACATCTGGTGCTATTCACCAAGAGACCATTTCAGTTCCGTATTGGAAGTGGCGGGCGATACCCTTACATATCCTTGCATCTCTTGGTGCAGTGCAGAACAAAAATCTGTACAATAGAAGGGCCATACCCCAACTTGCTTGGGTTCCCATACAGAGGTCTTGGTCTGTCCGGGCATGATCAACAACTCGGAGCTGTTCTGTCCCAAGATGGCAAAGCCATGGGGCACATCAAAATCCTGCTCATGGTTGGTGATATGAAAATAGACCTTGTCACCTACTTTGATCCCCTCGATGTTGTCAGGGGTAAAGTGGCTGCGGATCGTGGACATGTACACATGGACCTCCTTACCTTCGCGAACCACTTTAGAGTCGGCGGGCGATTTAACCGCATAAGGATGTTTGTTCTCATCCAATCTGTAGATTTTTTTTGACTTGGGCGCCAACAGATCAGCTGGGATTCCTGCTGCATAGTGAGGTTCACCATGCGTAGGAAAGTCATAGATCAACTCCATTTTTTCGCCAGAAATGTCGTAAATCTGCGCGGAATGTTCCATTTCTGGTCCTGTGGGCAAGTATCGGTCCTTGGTAATCTTGTTCATGGCCACCACATATTTGCCAAATGGTTTTCTGGAGTTCCCTCCGGGAATCATCAAGTGGCCTACGGAATAGTACGTCGGTTTTCTGTCAATGACCTCCCAGGTTCCCAACTTCCATTTTACTACCTCGGAAGAGATGAAGAAAGTGGTGTAGGCGTTCCCTTTATCGTCAAACTCGGTATGTAACGGGCCCAATCCGCCACTTTTTACCTGTCCTGCCAATACATCCTCGAATTTGAGGATAGGGATGCCATAGGCTTCCCCATCAAATCTTTCACCTTCAATGGCAGCTATCATTTTATCAAAAGAGTGTACCGTCAAGTCTGCGGAGAGTTTACCATTACCTATAATGTACTGTCCGGAGGGATCTACGTCACAACCGTGGGGGGATTTTGGAGTGGGCAAAAAGTAAACAGCGCCGGGAACTTTTAATGGATCCACGGTCAACACCTCTTTTTTTAAGGTCGTGGTAGCGGTATGGGTGCCTTCATCATATAGGTTATGGGCATAGTTGGCGGCCATTTTGGTGCCCCCACCGTTGTTCACATATTCCTCGATTTTCTTCCAGTTGACCGCGGCAATAAAGTCCTTGTCGTTTTGTGAGGCGTTCACCTCTTGTAAAGTATGGGCTTCCTCCGTATTATAGGTGGTAAAGAAGAACCAGCCATGGGATTTTCCCCTCCCAGGGTGGGAGAGGTCGTAATTGAAACCGGGCATCAACAATTGGAACTTTATATCCATGTGGCCATGCTCTGGGTCAATACTTATAAAGGATAACGATCCTTTAAAATTGCTTTTGTATTCATTGATGGGCATGTCCCTTTGTGGAATGGGGACGGAGAACCTGGTACCTGCCACTACATATTCTGTGTTCTCTGTAATGAAGGACGAACTGTGGTTGCCCGCACTATTGGGAACCTCAATGATCTCCTCTGTTTCAAAGGTGCTCAAATTGATACGAGCGATCCGTGGAGTATTGTTTCCATTGATAAAAATCCAGCGACCATCCAATTCACCGTTTGTCTGTGAAATATCGGGGTGGTGCGCATCATCCCACGGTATAAAACCGTGTGAAGTGTTGAGCATGGGTCTGGTTTCTTCGGAATACCCATAACCCGATGTTGGGAATTGGGAGAAAACGGGGATTTCCTTGAACATTCGACCGGAAGGTAAACCGTAAACGGTAAGGTTACCACTGTATCCTCCCGACAGAAAGGCGTAAAATTCATCTTGCTCACCTGGCGCAACATATACCTTTTCGGCAGCACTGGAGGATAGGGCGCCGTTTGAACTTTGATTCTGCTGGCCGCAGGAAACTAGCATCAGGGCCGCTCCCATGGTCATTATTAAATGGTTATAAATTTTCATTAGTTTAAGGATTTATTGGTTATTGTTCCGGTTTTGATTATATATCACATGTTGGTCATTCCAGAGTCCTGAAATATTCAAGGACTGCCCTGGCCTGTTCATCTGTCAATCCTTGGTTGGCCATGGGAGATCCGTTGAACTCTACGAGGAGATCTTTGGCCAATGGATCTTCTTTCACCATGTTCTCAGGATTCAAGATCATGTTCATTACCCATTCAGGTGTTCTTCGCTCCAATACCCCATTGGGTGCCGGCCCAATGAACTTTTTGCCAATTCTGTGGCAGGCCAGACACATTTGCTCATAGACCTCTTTTCCCTTCACGGCCATACTTTGGTCAATTTCTTTCGGTAACTCAAGTGATTTGATGGGACCGACCCCTTTAGTGGTAAAATCTACACGCTCGGAAGCTTTTACCTCACTTGTGGTGGTCTCCATAAGTTGCTCGGTGCTGGCCTTCTTCCGTTGTACACTAAAGCCATCCTCTTTTTTTTCTTCTTTTTTTTCTCCACAGCCGATCAACATTAGAGTGAAAAGCAAGGCGATACTTTTTGCAATCGTTTTCATTTGGTTACGGGTTAAGAATATGCTCCAAAAGTATATAGCGTTCTACTTCAAAAACATGATATAAATCATATAGTGGATAAAAATGTCTTTTAATCTTTAATTTCGTATAATGGACCCGTCCTATCCATTTCTTCCAGACATGCCACAAAGAAAATCTCCTAGCATATCTCAACGCAATGTGTCCAATAGGTCATGGTCAATGGATCATATACGGGAAAAGACGTATGATCCAGTTCGTAATGGGCATCGATTACCATGAAGTAGACACCCCATGTGTGCTGCAAAAATTGATGGAACGAATAAGTCCAAGTTCTTCAAAGTATTTAAAAATACGACCATTAGGATTTCATGGAGGGAAAACGGGATATTAAAACCTGATCCAATCATGTTCTACGGTACCTGGATCGATGTGGAGGGGGCGTTCTTCGATACCGCCAATTTTTGTGGACAGCCTACGGAAATATCTTTTTGGGCGGGGGCTGTTACCTGCTCTTGGGCACGGTTGAAGTGGACAACCAGTTCCCTACCATCACGATCACCAAATGGCCAAGATGCCCTTTGTCCCCGACCCCCGCTATGCCCACGAACCCGATGCCAAGGCCCACGATAGGCTACGGGAGGATGTCAGCAGAACGGACCGTGCCCCCTATCCACAGACCAAGGAAATCGCATTGCCGAGGGGAAGGATGGGAGGAAAAAAACAATGATTTTGGAAGCGCTCGTTTTGGGCGTGTCCCGCCCTCCTCAGGTGGGCGGACGGGGCGGGCTTTCACTACAATTCCTCTGGCCTTCGGAGATTTTCGCTCTATCCCTCACGCTGGAAGGAATAGGGATTAGAGAGAATCTGACCTAGGGGAAATGTTCTTCAGCACTTGGATCGATGTGGAGGGCGCTTTCTTCGATACCGCCCATTTTGCG
>TARA_R110002020_G_scaffold180456_5_pt1 | contig 12111 bp, 2 predicted proteins | sample TARA_R110002020 | Tara Oceans TARA_R110002020 (sample SAMEA4396489) | marine metagenome | biome: Westerlies Biome; feature: [MES] marine water layer (ENVO:01000295) within the mesopelagic zone...; material: water (ENVO:00002006), including particulate matter (ENVO:01000060) such...
AAGGGTCAATGCTAAGGCCGCACCGCAGGCCCACCTCGTACCTCCTCCCCGTAAGGCAGAGCGAGAGAAAGCAGGGGTGGACATACGGGCTGGTTGTTGTCGACAAGGCTAAAGACAAGGTGTTCTGCCATGTCATGGGGTGGGTCTCTGACAACGAGCTTGAAGGAAAGTACAACAAGGAAGGACAATTCTCTGGGGCGTATACGATAGACAATGAAGACTTACACCCTTTCCCCAACATGAGATGGGAGCTTTGATATGAGAACAGAAATAGGAGAAATCGTAAGGGTCACAAACAAGACCAAGAAAACAAACGCCAGTACACACTACCATGCTGTCTGGACTAACGATAAAGGAAGGCCGACCCCGTTGTTGATGACCTCGGTTGAGCTTATGGAGCTTAAAGAAAGAGCCAACAAGAATAAGGGCGATCTTCCTTTATTGTACATACCAACACCCAAAAGGCCCGGAATTTTTAGGCGTCTTTTTGAGAGACTTAGACGGTGACCAAACTTGTTTGGCAACTATACCCGTCTACCCCCGCCCCGCGAGTGCGGTGTGTGGGGGAACCCTTTAGGACAGGGCGTATGGTGTCACGGGAGAACCGTGAACAGGGTTTTACACAGTTGTTTTTACTCCATGAAACAAAGCTCTGCTCCTAAAGGATTGCCTACTGAGGTTGACATACTCAACCTCACCTACACCATTAATTGGATGAACCCCCCGGAAGAGTCGGGGGCTGAGCACCTAGGCTTGTGCGACTTTCAGTCACAGGTTATATCAGTTACAAAAACTCTTCCCCGTCAGTCAAGGGCAGAGACCCTGCTTCACGAAATCATTCATGCCATTAACCATGGAATGGGTGCACCTAGTAAGGTGGACGAGGAGAAGTTTACGACTAAAATGTCTATCGGAATAGCCACGGCCATCAAGCAAAGCCCTGAAGTTTGGAAGTGGATTATGAAAGAGATCACATTCAAACCCCGTAAGCCCTCCTCAAAGTCTTCATAGTTCTCCCGTAGTCAGCCTCGCTGATCCGACTGCTCCCCCTCGTTGTTCGAGTTCTTCTTGTTGTGGCTTTCCTTGTTGTTACGGGAAGCTTGGGAACGCTTATTCTGTTTGGCACTCCACCCAACAACCTGTATCCATTATTAAAGTTCGCTTCAGTTTCAAGGAACTTGTCCTTCATGTCCTTCCCGTAGCCTTCTTCAATCTTTTCAAGAACACGATTCCTAAGGGAGAGGGTTGGCGTCCCTCTTAAGCCCTGCCTGTATGGGTCTCTCGCCCAGTACAACCCCCGCACATATTGCAACGGGTCTTCCTTCTCCATTTCAACAGCAGCCGACACAGCCTTTCTGAACTCTCCCTTGAACAAATCAAACTCCCCGCTTACGGAATAGTTAACCATGTTTCTTACATGTGCGCTAACAGGGTTGCTTGAGATTCCAGAATAGAAACCTGCTGATGGCTTCCTGTATGCCGGGTCAGCAAACATCTGCAGCAACCTCTTGTTGTTGATGTGGTCTACATGACCGCCAGCGATACTGTTAACTACCATTCTAATCGCAGGGTTAGGCATGGTTGACTTAACCCACATGTCCCACTGGTATGGAGGGAAGTATTGCCCAGTATCTGCCATCCCCTTGGCAAAGGTAAACGATCTTTTGATTGCTGATTGATAGAACAAGTCCACACCCCCGGCAGCAGTCGTTGACCCCGTGTCAGACAAAAGAATGTTCGCCGGGATATTCATTATAGGGAAAGCAGCCATGGCGTACACACCCCACCGTTTGGTTTGAGCCCACTCTTCATCCTCCTCCCACGGGTGCCTGTTGTTAGCCACCTCGTCAAACAAAAGCATCTTCAGCCGACGTATGATTTCCTCCGTTGCCGCTGTCCCTCCTGCGCTTAAGGTAAGGAACCCCATCATGGCTACTGCCTGCTGGAACCTTACGCCCTCTCTCGAGGCCCACTTGGGGTTGCCTTTGATTGATCTGCCCAACCAGCTTAATGAGTTGTAGTAAGCACTAAGCCCCCACCCAAACAACTGGAACATCATGTTCTTTGTTGGGTCGTTCCTGAACTCAAGAGACCTGCTTGCTAGCGTACTTGCGTTCTCGGAGAACAGCGCAACCCCTAGCTTTGACAGGCTGTCCTCACTAAGGAACTCCGCTTCTTTGTTTGTGTCCAGTTCCTTCAAGAACATCAAGGCTTCCCTGTGGAAATCCAAGCCAGCCTGACTAAACAAATCCTCCAGCACCTTCAACTGATTGTTTGTTGCCTTAAACAAAAACCCATCCCCAAACACATGCTCGGGCTTCAAGGCGTCGAGCGGGTTCCCCCGATCCAGACTGGTGGGGTCGTTAAAGATGTCCTCAAACAAAGACTTCCCGTAGTCAGCGTGCAGCTTCTTAAGACGAGCATCCAGAATGCGAGCAGCAACATTCGCCTGTCTGAAAGAGATGTTGTTACCTGTCATGTCGAACATGCGCGGGCCTACACTCCCAAAGAACTCCATTCCAAAGAACGCACCTTTGTTCCAGATGTTAATCAGCTTACTTAAAGCCTTACCTTTAAGCGTCTCCCTTCGCCCCTTAATCTCGTCTTCTCTTTCTATTCTCCCCCTTGTCTCAGGGTTCCTCCACCAGTTGTCAAACTTGGTGGCGCTGTCAGACCTGATACCGTAACCCAAGCTTGCTATATGGGCAAACGTCTCGTTTATCTTGAACTGCCCAATAGAAACTTCCTTGACCCAAGGCTCGTCAAAAGCCTTCTCCATAAACTTCATTATTGCGGGACGAACCCTACGTCCCTTCTTGTCCCCGGCAAGCAATGTCCACCCACCTGAAAAAGCTCCAGTCGTTACACCGTAAGCCAAGGTTCCCGCTCCCTGCACCATCCCTTTTAATATGTTGACTGCACCTGAAACGTGCATCCGTGGGCTCATGCCGAATATAACCTGCAGTCTTAGCTGCGTTCTTAGAGGCGTTCCCAACAGGTTCCTTACGCCTGTGACAATAGACTGCAATGCCAGTGCAACCATGTCCCTTAGCCCCACTTGAACAGCGCCACGGTTTATTAACTGCTCAAAGCGTACATCCCTGTTTTGCAGTTTCTCGAGCTCGTTCTTAAGGGACTGTATTTTGTTGAGATCAAGTTCAAGTTGATCCTTCTTAACTAGAATCGTCCCATCGAACTCCCCCTTCCTAGCCTGCTCAACGGTCAATTCCTCCATATCTTTCCTTGCCCCGGCGAGGTAGGAGGTCACACCATCCAAGCTCTGAACAAACCTGTCCAAGTATTGGCTGGAAGAATCAGACACAAGCTTTGACAGCCCTGTTGTTCCGTGAATGCCATAGTTGTAGAAAAACCAATTAGCTACAGGAGCCTCCCTTGCCGTGTTAAAGCTGTTCTTATCCTTCAGTACAACCACCCTGATCTCGTTGCTAGCCCCTGTATCCACATCCCCTTCCTTGCCTCTTGGGTTAAGCTTCTTGTTAAGGGACAATATCTGGTTCAGCATTTCCCTGACCAACTCGTATTCGGCCCCCTCCGCCGTAAGCGAGTAATCCTTTTTGTCTTCAGGGTCTAGCTTGTTCAAGTCCACTGACCTCTTTGCAAAGTACACACCCAACTCCTGCATGTTCCTTATCCTGCCCATGTCCATCTCCCTCTTGGCGTCCGCATAGATGGACTCCCTCTTGAAGTAAGGGTTGGTTCCAGCGGTTATCTTGCCACCCCTGTCGCCTAGGAAAGCTTTAACAAACCTGTCAAACTCATTGCTTATAAGGCCGTATATAGTTTTCCCGTTAAACTCAGCCTCCTTGATCACCGACAACTTAATCCCCCTTGCAATATCATCTGGAAGGTCAGCTATATCGGCCTCATCCAGCGAGTCCATTATAGATGTGTGGGCATCTGAAACTTTTTGAGCGAAGAGAACCCCAGACCAGTTAAATGTCTTTGGCAGTGTGGCCTCGGTAGCGGGTATGGGGTCACGATACATCTCTTTTGCTTTTTTCCCGCCGCTGACCCTGTCAGAAATGTTTCTTCTGGTAGCGATATCCCCCCTGCTTAAGTTAATGTTTATACCATACAGCCCCTTGCCAATGTTAACCGTCTGGTTTTCCAGAGCCCGCTTGTCCTCTATAGTTATTTTATGCGCCTCGCCTCTAATATACAGGGCGTCTCCCACTTCCATCATCAACCCAACCTTGTTTGCGTAAGCAAAGTATTCCTGCCCTATATCGTGATACCATTGTGATATCCCTATTGAATCAGCGGGGTACCCGTGGGACTCTGCAGCATCGTACAGCTTACTCATCATAAGCTCTTCATTTTTTCTCCTCCAGTCCTCGGACAGTTCACTGGCCTCTACATAATTGCCCAGTTCATGTCTGGAGATTCTTGTGGGGTACCCCCCTATGTCAGCCAGTACACTCTCAAGAGGCTTAAACTTCTGCTTAAGGAAGTCCCCCTTCATTTTCTGGCTGACCTGCCCTGCTCTTACAGTGTTGCTGGCCATAAGTGCAGACGCAAGGTCTCTCATCTCCTCCCAGAAAACTCGATGAATGTCATCTTTCGCGCCGACTGGGTAATTAGTCTGAATCCACTCATTAACATCAGCGATGTATTGGTCAAGTTCTCTTAACTGGCTGTCAAGTTTCTTGCTGGTGCCAACATCCATAGATATTTTAACGATACCGTCGCCGCCGGGAACCGGGAGCTCCATGTTCGCCCCTTCATGTCTAATCTCCCTTGCAGGCCTCATGCCCACCACGGCGGAAGACTTACTTCTGGCCTCTATAAAGACATCGCTATCCTTAACCCGCTCCAGTATTTCGACAGCCAGCCTTGCGTCTGCAACTTTGTTCAGCCTGCTTTGAAGGGTCTTCTTGGTAGATAAATAAAGAGCAGCGTGCTTGCCCTCTTCCTTTAACCCTTTCTTCATGTCGTTGAACAGTTTTTCAACCGCCTTCTGAAGAGCGGCATCATCACCTTTTGATGCCATTTCAGAGAGCTCCAAGTAGTAGTCGTTATGAGCAGAAGCAAACTCTTCATCAAATTCTTCGACAAGTTTAAGCTGCTCCCTGTCTATCTTGTGGATGTTGAACAAATGCCAAGCTGCAAGGTTGTGCATGTTGGACACCTTGAACCCTGTGTTCTTAAGGAACTCCCTCCTAAATTCGCTTCTCGCTTTGGCGGTTGGGTCTATGGAAGCCTTAGGCCCGGAACTGACACCCTCCGTCTTCGGAACAGAGATCATTGCCACGTTCCCGGTCTTAATGGCGTACCTCTCCATTTCTATCTTTTCATAAAGCTTAGCTAAACTGTCCCCGCTTTTTAGTTCTCCGCCCTTTGAGTCTCTCCCCCCAATCAGAGCGACCCTCCCTTCATTTGTTGAGTAGAGAACGTCATACATCTTTCGTATAATGTCAGGAAGCTCACCGTAAGTTTTTGCGTTCAACTGACTGTTAAGCTCTGTTAACGTAAAACCAAACCCCTCCAGCAAATCAGCAGCCTTACCCATCATACCGTTCGCGCGGGCCTGCTCCATGAGTTCCTTGGCCTGAGTCTCAGCGCTCCGAGCGGTTTCACCATGGTGGTGTTCGCCGCCGTACGCTTTACTTGCGGTCTCAAATAGTTTTTGTATCTCCTTCTTAGCTTTCTCCCCTTCCAGTTTCTCCTCGAGATTTGTTTTTTGGAACTGATAGGCTTCTATAAAATACTCCAAGCTCAGGGCCGTGTTTCTGCTTACCTGTTTCCATGTCGACTCAGCTAACTCCCCCTGCCTCTCGAACAGTTCAAGGTAGGCTTCAGGGTTAAGCGCTTCTTCCCCGTTTACTGTTGCAGCTTCACTTAGGTACTGGTTAATTTCCTTGTTCCGCTTCAGGTGAGACCAGCTTGCTACTGTCTTGTTCGGATCAAGCTTGCCCTCATCATCCAGCAATTGCCCGGAGTACCTCTCGTCCATGGAAAGCTTTTCCATCTCCTTCAAGATAAGCTCCTCGAGCATCTTGCTGGGAGCGCTCGACTCCATGGCGATCCTCTCTCCAGCTTCTGGGTTTCGCCCTTCAATGTAGTCTGTCTCCATGGCTCGCTTGACCTCGCTGAGCCTTTCGTACTGTCCGTGCACCCCCTCTGGAACCTCGCTGATCCTGTGGGAAAAAGTTCCATCGTTGAACTTCCTTAGTATGTCCGCCCTTAACTGGTCTCCTGATTTTATATACCCAAGCAGGGACTTGAATATCTGCCTCACCTTCTCGAACACCTTTGACAGAAAACCTTTCTGCGCTGCTGGCATTGTGTCGAACTGAGTAACCCTGCCTTTGTTTGTCAACAGATATGCAAAGTATTCTGAATCGTTTATAAGCGGGTACACAGAGTCAAGCGCTTCAGCAAAACCAGATACAGTTGTGCCCTCCATTTTCTGGCCGAACTCAATCGTGGTCATGTTGCCGCCAAACTGATCAATCATCTTGGTGGCCACTATCTTCTGGTGGTCTGACCCCATCCCCCTCGCCAACTTACGCAAAGCCTCTTTCCTCAGGTTGCTTATCTGCTTTATCTCTGCCTTGGACAGAAACGAGAAAAGGCTATGAGCCAACTCATGCGCCACCACATCAGTCGTGTCGCCATCTTTCTGGTGCGTCAGGTTAACAGCAGCCCTTAGCCTTCCAGACAGATTCTCGAATGCCCCGGCAAGCCTGACTCCCCCGCTTACAATGTCCTCGGAAATCTCAAAGTCCATTTCATCGAAGAACTTTTCAGGTATTGAGTCCAACAGGTCTAACCCCTGCTGAGCAGTCCCCTCGGGAAGAGCGTAGTAATAATCGTTTAGTGCCCCCCTTATTCCATCGGCCCCCGTAACCGAGACCATTGGCCTGTAGTAATCCCCCTCCTCAACAAGCTCAAGAGGCATCCCTTCAACCCTTGCGCTAGGTGGGGCAGATGTGAACTTTCCTGTTTGGTGAACCCTCCCGCCTCGATGGGTAACTCTTTCCGCTCCGCTCTGCCTGTGAAGGAAAGCCCTAGGGACAGCACCTCTAACAGTTCTAAGCTCGAACAGTTCCGGGAACCCTTCAAACGCACCACCTTCCCGGACTTCATTGACTCGTCTTCCAAATGGACTCTTTTGCCAAGAGGGCAGCTTCCCGTAGGCACCTTCCGAGCCTTCAAAAACCTCATCTATTTCCTTAACCATCTGATCGACCACCGACCGTGTGATTCCTAGTTGGTTCCTAAAAAATGTAGAGGTTGAGGCACTCTGTTTCCTGACAAGGACAATCAAATCTTCTGCAATAAACTTCAACAGCGCCCTTCTTATAACTCGGTTAGGTTTGTGAAACTCCTTAACGGTCTCTTCAGCAACGTCTGCTCCCTGCGCCGCCTCAAGCTCCCTGTACTGAGCCCCGTTTCTGGCATCGTCTGCTTGCGATTCAGCAAACTCAGTCATGCTTAAAATCCACTCATCCACAGACGCTGGGTTATCCTTGTCAAATATTCTGGACTCTTTATTCCAGAACGAACTGTCTGTGATCAGGTCAGAAACATTATCCTTGGCCTCAACAAGCGCCTTGAATTTTGTGAATAGATCAAATGCTGACTGTTGTTTACCCCTTATCTTCTCGAACCCATGGAAAAGATAGTAGGGAATCTGCTCGTCAGAAACACTCTTGTTGTCTTTTCTGTAGTCGCTCTCGAGCGACACTATGACTTGTTCATTGTACTCAATCGAAAGCTTCATCAGGTTTGTAAACAAATCCCTCGATCTACTTAAGCCTCTAAAGCGCTGCCCCTCCCTTAGAGCTCTAAAGTGTCTAGCGAAATACGTCCTTTGCTTGTTAATCTTGGACGCCGCTGTAGCCATGGACTCCAGATTCCCGGAGTTGTCCGCCACTGCAAACGGGGTGGACAACTGGTTCATAAGAATGCCAACCCCGCCTTTTTGCTCTAGCTCTCCCTCTATTATCTCTTTAAGAAAACCGACATTCTTTGCTAGCTTTTTCAAGAACGCCACGCTTTCTTTTTGGCTCATCTTTTTCGGGTCGTACCTGAAGGAGCGGTTTATGTAGTCAACCAGCATCCCTTTTCTTGTTGTGTTATAGAAGGCAGCCATCACGGAAATAAGATCGTCATGTGCGTCCTTGGCCTTCTTGTGGTTTGTGTGCGCCGCCTTCTCTGCTGCTGTTAGTTTGCTGTAAAGAAAGTCATCGACCTTTTTGTAGTAAAGCTTCCCGTACCCATCTCTTTTGCTGCGTATCTCCGCATCGCTTAGCCCTTCAAATGCATCCTGAAAACTAAGCCCCTCTGCTAGAGTGCTGTTCGCGTTGACACCACCGTCATCAAGGTCGACCCCCTCGGAAAACTCAATGTCAAAAATATCTCGTATCGTTTCTCTGGCAACCGGGCTGTTGTCAAATTGATTGTACACATCCCGAACGCTCTGCCTGTCGCTTGAAAATATTTCATCTATTAACTCGTCCCTTAGATTCCTCGCCCTCTCCTTCTGCGCCTTGATGATTGGCTTTGTTGGCGGAACCTTTGGGACTTCTAGCAGCTTCAGAAACTTAATGAGTGCATTCCCGTCGTTTCTGTTCTTGTCGCTAGACAAAACATTGCTGCTCTTAAGGATGTCATCTAGTGCACTTAGCAGTGACTGTGAAGTGCCGACAACCCCACTAAGGAGGCCGTCGCTTGTCTTGCTGTCGAACACCTCTCTGCCGACCTCGTCGTAGGACACGACCATCCTGCTGTTAATGTATTCCAGCATTTCTGACCGGGGTATCTTCAGTTCCTTAAGGGTGCCGAATTCTCCCTTGTCGTTCAACTCGGTCAAGCTGTTGTGTCTGTCCAGCAACTCAAAAGAGACTCCGTACCTGTCGATTGCATTCTTAATGTTTGCTGCCGTCTCCGATGCGTCTCCGTCTCCGCTTAATTTAATTATGAAGTCCTCGTCAGGAGACACCATGAAATCATTGTAATGCTTTGATATGTCCCCAAGTTCCTGTTGAAGGTACCTGTGGTACTCGCTGGCCTCCCTGACAGGGAGCTTCATTTCGTCATCGGTAATGGTATCCTTTGCTCCAAGTGTTTCCCCTTCCGCAGCAATGGGGCTCCCCTCTCCGCTGACCTCCCCCGGCTCAGTCCAAGATGGGGTGACGTTCTCCTCTGCAGACTCTTGAGTCAGAACTTTGTCAGCAAACCCTTCCTCATAAAGGCTTTTGAAATTCGCCTTGAAAGCCTCAGACTCAGATTCAATTGGTTTGTCGTAAATCGACTGGGTGTGCGAAAACGCCACCGCCTCAAGGCTGGCATACCCTGCGTCCCCGGCTTTCTTCCGTAGGTATTCAGTTATACTTGCCATCCTCTTGTGGATGCCTGCATCAATCTCGCTGGGCATTTTCCCAACTGTTTTCAGGTTGCCATCTGAGGCTTCCTCTTGATCCTCCTCTGATTTTTCCCGCTTTAACTTAAAAGCTTTTACTTGGACGCGGCCCAAAGACTTCTCGGCATGTGCGAGATACTTTCTGTAATTAACTAAATCTTTAGTCCTTATATCGTGTTTAACTGAGTCGCTATACGACTCGTCCCTTAGCTTCCTCTCCCCTGCTTCTATCTGCCTTTTCAGCACATCTATGTAAAACCTGAAGTAATCCAGATCAGACACAAGAGGAGTCTTTACCTCTTTTTCACCAGCCCAAGATGTCCAGTGCTTGATACCATTACCATCAACATCTTTTCTTTCCACGAAAACCCTCTGGTATGTTGGGTCATCCCTGAACAGCCTATACTCCCCCCTGCCCTTCAGTTCGTCTGAGACATCCTCCATCACCCCCTTGGCACCTTCGAGCGACCTGTTGTAATCCTGCAGGGCTCGAGAAGCTAAAGCCCTTATGGACGCCCTGAGAGCCTTAGCCAACTGAGTGGTGGTCATCCTCCCCAACTCGAGCGACCTAAGCTTAGCCGCCTCCTTTTTGGCTTTGCTCTCTGTAATGTCTCCTGCTTCAACTGCTGCCTTTAACTTTGCTATATCCTCTGCAAAGTAGGCGTCTTCAAAAATGTTCTCGGTCTTCCACTTCTTACTGTCATAGGTGTGGTGCTTCTTGGCAAAGGCTATATATCCTTCAAGCTTCTCCAGTGGAAATTCATATGCCGATTCTTTGCCCTGCCTTTTAAGTTCTCTGGCTATGTCCGTGCTCCCAAGCATGTTCATAGCCCCGGCAAGCTGGAGTTGGAGCTCGCCGCGACCAAGCGATGTGTGTGGTAGGTCGGAAGAAAACCTCCAAGGAGAATTTTTGTTTACCCTTTCCCAGTGCTGCGAGTTAAACATCCCATCGCTGCCCCAAACATATTCGTTTGGAAGATAAACAAACGCCACCCCACCATCGTGTGCGGGGTCAGCCTTAATTGCGTTCGCCTCCTTAGCTTTTAACTGGTAAACAACAACCATCTCACCCTTGCTGTTGGTTGCCTTGATAGAAACGATTTTCTTTTTGTTGCGTACAGACAGGGAAAGGTATGCATCTGACTTAGCTCCGTTCTTGTGGCGGAGCTTAGCTGCAGACTTCTCCCAGCTTGGCCCCTCGATTATTACCGAGGAGGATAACTCTGAATGGTCTGAAAGGAATGTTAAGTTTTTTGTCTTGTCAGCATTAACTAGGGTAACTGTATCTTTTGCAACCTCATCACTTGGTAGCTGTATATAGTTCTTGTGCACCCAGTCAATAAACTCTCTGGTATAATCCAAGCGTGTGCCAATCAGCTTTCTTTCCTGTCTGGCTTTGCCCCCCACTGTAGGCTTACCCTTTTCCCCGTAAGAAATCGGTTTAAGAACATTCTTGGTCTCGTAAACGCCGACCTCTTCAAACACGTTGAGCCATTTTACAAAGTCAGGATTGATGTCTCCGTCTTTGCCAACTATATCATTCCACTTTATTCCAGATTTCTTTAGGTTCTTAACCTTGTCCTCAAAGTATGCCTCAAAGGCCTCGGTGATTGCCAAGACCTGCTTGGGTTCTGCCCCCGACAACGCAGCGAAATCCCTTGCCGCCTGCTCTGCTAAGGGGCGGTAAAGCTTAAGAGCCTCCTTGATTACTTTTGTTTGAGGTGGGACATACCTTTTAATCTCGCTTCGAGACATCTTGGATTCCTTGGCCCTTATCAAGAAGCCATACCAAGCACTAATGATCTTTTGTGAAATTCCTTTAGACAGATTGGAGAGAAAGCCTCCAAGTTTCTCGAAATCTAAAGGGGGCAGGAACAACATCATTCCCGATTTACCTTGGGGCTTAAAGGTTGACCTTATATTTTTTGAGGCGAGGTTTAAAAACGCGTCGCCGAGATCAGAAGCGGCTTGTTGTTTTTTTCTGAGTTCTGCTACGTCTGCCGTAACTGCCTCTTGCTCTTTCGTCTTTGGCTTTTGCTTTCTGACTGCAGGCTTAGCTTTCTTCTTGGCCCCCCTGAGAGGCATACTCTTTATCTCTTTCTTGGCTACTTCAGCCTCATCCTTTTTTCTAGCCGCTTCCAGATTTTGCCTAATCCCAGCCGTCGCTTCCGCAAGCTTCTTTGCCTGACCCGATACTATTGGGACAGCAATTTCCCTCGGCCCACCCGGATGCTCTGCAACCCAACCCTCTCTCCCTCGGAGTTTCCCAACCCCTTGGGCAAACATATACTTCCCAATAGGAACCATGTCCTCAGGCTTAGATTCTACCTTGCTCCCCTTGGGCTTCTTAGCCTCTACGGCAGCCTCTGCGGCAGCCTTTCTCTTTATGTCTGCTTCCCGTCGAACCTGATATACAGTTTCGTTAGCCTCATTAGGGTCTCTTTGAACCCGAGCAAACTGCTGCTCTGAAGCTGCCACCATATCGTCCGATGTGTGCAGTCCGACAGGCTCGTTGTTAACTGTGTCCAGAACAATGTAGCCGTTCCATACAGCTTGGCTCGGGAGACCTGTCTCGCCATTAACCTCGGTGATCTCGGCTATAACTTCATTAACCTTCCCGTCCTGCTGCCTGAAGGTATGTATGAAGCGAGTGCCAATTGAATACTGTAAGCCCTGACCAACGGTGTTATACGGGGCGAGATTAGCAGGGAGAATGATACTCA